>ENA-OXEE01001104-OXEE01001104.1-human-gut-metagenome-genome-assembly--contig:-NODE-1104-length-9365-cov-29.7046_pt1 | contig 9365 bp, 7 predicted proteins | sample MGYA00249824_ERZ652242 | MGnify/ENA primary metagenome ERZ652242 (study PRJEB26925, sample SAMN05826943) | human gut metagenome | biome: ENVO:2100002; feature: ENVO:00000062; material: ENVO:00002003... | reverse complement strand
GCTCTAAAATATTTTTTATAACTTGCCACTGTTTTTCAGTCAGGTCGGTTGGATACTGTGTCATAACTTTATTGTTTGGTACCTTTAAAGATATAACATTTTTCCAATTGACCGGCTGATTCTGAATTGTATGTAGCCCTATAACATTATTCTTAAATCAATTCAAAACAGTTTCTAATAATATAAATTTCCTCATTAAACTATCTTTGAAAACGAAGATAACTTACTTTGCCAATTCATATATCTTCTGCAGCTGATGCAGATATATGAAATAGCGGATGCAGTGTATATTACTTTGGAGAAGCAGGAGAATGGCGGATTGAGGGCAATCTGATGTTTATAATTGTTCCAATCTGTGCAATCTGTGGTGAGCCAATCTCATCCTATCTCCGCAAGCATGGCGAGTGCTTTGTTTTCGGCTTGCTCCATGATTTCACGCTCGCCCGGGCCTTTATCGTTGATGCCGCACAGGTGCAGGATGCCATGGATGATGACCCGATGAAGCTCGGTTTCATACGAAGCGTTGAATTGTTCGGCATTGGTGCGCACCGTGTCAAGGCTGATAAACAGGTCGCCCGAAATGCGGTTCCCTTCGGTATAGTCGAAGGTGATGATGTCGGTGTAATAATCGTGTTGCAGGTACTGGCGGTTCACTTCCAATATCTTCTCGTCCGAGCAGAAGATGTAGGCGATTTCTCCTACCTTCTTCCCATAGGTTTGGGCTACGGCTTTCACCCATTCCGTAGTCTCTCTTTTCTTGATGTGGGGCATTTCCACCCCTTCGGTCTGATACGTAATCATAATAGTTTTGTAGCTTTATATTGAACACAGAGACACAGAGGCACGGAGTTTTTGATTTAAAAGGATAAAGATTTAAATGAAAATTTCTCTGTGTCTTCGTGTCTCTGTGTTCATTCAATTAGAAAAATAAATAGCAAACAAAGATAGCGGCAAGGATGCCCGCCAAGTCGGCAAGCAAGCCGCAAGGTACGGCATGGCGCGTCTTTGCTACACCTACACTTCCGAAATACACCGCAAGGATGTAGAACGTAGTGTCGGTAGAGCCTTGGAAGATACACGCCAATCTGCCCACGAACGAATCGGCTCCGTAGGTACTCATGGCATCTACCATTAATCCGCGTGCCCCGCTTCCGCTCAAAGGTTTCATCAGAGCCGTAGGAAGCGCGCCTACGAAATCACTATTTAATCCACACATCTCGACCAGCGAGGCAATGCCTTGCGTCAGGTAATCCATGCATCCCGATGCACGGAATACACCGATAGCGACCAATATCGCCACAAGATAGGGAATGATGCGCACGGCGGTGGTAAATCCTTCTTTTGCGCCTTCGATGAAAGCATCATACACATTTACCTTCTTACGGATGCCCGCCGCGATGAATCCGATGATAATCACGAAGAGGAACACATTGGCAAAGGTGGTGGAGTAAAGGTCAATCTGGTCTTGTGATAAGGTGCTGAAGAACCAGATAATGCCCGCAATGAACAGGGTAGCTCCCCCCAAGAACAGGAGAATCGTGCGGTTCAAGAGGTTGATGCGCTGGTAAAGCGCCACGGCGATAATGCCTGCCAAAGTAGAGATAAAGGTGGCGATGAGTATCGGCACAAACACATCGGTAGGTTGTGCCGCCCCCAACTGGGCACGGTAGACCATGATGCTGATAGGAATCAAAGTCAGCCCGGAGGTGTTAATCACCAAGAACATAATCATCGGATTGGTGGCTGTATCTTTCTTCGGGTTCAGCTCTTGCAAGCCTTCCATTGCTTTCAGTCCGAGGGGCGTGGCGGCATTGTCCAGCCCCAACATATTGGCTGCCATGTTCATGAAGATGCTTCCCGTTACGGGATGCCCCTTGGGTATATCGGGGAAAAGTTTGGAGAACAAGGGGCTGAGCACACGCGAGAAAAGGGCGATGACTCCGCCTTGTTCTCCGATGCGCATAATGCCCATCCAAAGTGCTAACACACCGGTAAGCCCGAGGGAAATCTCGAAAGCCGACTTAGAAGAAGCAAACGTAGAATTGATGATGTCGGGGAATACTTCCGCATCACCGAAGAAAACCAGCCGTATCGTAGCTACAATAAAAGCCAGCACGAAGAATGCAATCCAAATGTAGTTTAGGACCATAGTTCTATTGTTTTTAGGGGTTAAAGGAGTTAAAAGGAGTTATCGTCCGCTAAAGCGGACTTAGAAGTTAAAAGCCAATAGTTTAGCTAATGTTTTCATTTACAAAGGTATTGGCTTTTAACTTCTGCGAGCGGAGCGAAGCATAACTTCTTCTAACTCCTTTAACTCCTTAATTTATTTCCCCGCAAAAGTAAAGAATTAATTCCGAAAATGATAACTTTGCCTCCATGAAATACAAAAGAGTCAAGTACATTCGTTGGGCGGTTCTCTTGCTTTTGCTTGCAGGAGTAGGTGTGTGCGGTAAGATGCCCGGTGCAGGAGAGTGGTATGCGCGGGAAGTCTATCCGTATGTGTCCGTTATGCTTTCGGGTGTGGCTTCGGTGGTGCCTTTCTCGCTTTGCGAAGTCACGGTATTAGGTTTTGTTCTATGCCTGATAGCCTTGCCTTTTTGGATGAGAAAATATCAAGCGCCGTGGGGGAAGGTTTGTGTAAGGGAAGCCGAGGTTTTGCTTTGGGTGTATGTCTGGTTCTATTGGGCTTGGGGCATGAATTATTTTCGTGATGATTTCTTCACCCGTTCGGAAACTGAACGGGTCGCATACGAGGAAGTGCGCTTTCGTCAGTTTATCGGGCAGTTTGTAGATAGTTTGAATGCGGCATATATTCAAGACGCTTCGTTATCGGAAAAGGAAATCCAGAGCGGGATTAAAGCGATATATCGGCAAGTGCCCGAACGGTTCGGCTTGACCCTTCCCAAAGACTTTCAGCATCCAAAGCGGTCTTTAGTCAACGGACTGTATTCCAAAGTCGGGGTATTGGGTTATATGGGACCTTTCTTCGATGAGTCGCACGTCAATCACGAATTGCTTCCCGTGCAGTATCCGTTTACTTACGCTCACGAGTTATCCCATCTGTTAGGAGTAAGCAACGAGGCGGAAGCCAATTTTTGGGCATATCAGGTTTGCGTCCGCTCCGAAAACAAATTCGTACGTTATTGCGGATACTTCGGTCTTCTACCTTATATATATAGGGACGCTTATCGGATGTTGGACGAAGCCGATTTTAAGGAATGGGCAAACCGCATCCGTTCCGATATCTTGCGGGAGCTTCGTGAAAAGGAAGTTTATTGGAATGAACGGTATAGTCCGTTGATGGGTGCAGTGCAAGATGCCCTCTATAATTGGTACCTGAAAGGGAACCACATCCCGTCGGGCAAGAAGAATTATGGGGAAGTGGTAGGCATGATTCTTTCTTTACCTGAGAATTGGTGGCAATGACGCTCTGAGAATTTAAAAATCACGTAGGGGAGGCAAGCTAATGCGTATTTTTGCAATTCTAGGCAACAGGAAAAACTTAATCAGAAAGGATTTTCTTGCAAATTGTAATAAAATCGGGATATAATATTCCCTCTTTTTTCTCTTTTGCTTTTGTTTCTTGTCAGGAGTTGTCAATTTGACAATTTTGCATTTGTCTTTATTTGCTTTCATCTAGCAAAATTTATCTAATCGCTCATCCACTATCCATTATCAACTATCCCACTTTCCATTCCTCTACCGTTCCAGTCTCGGAAGAGAAGTTTACTCCTATTTTATATAGCTTACGCTTGTCCGCCTCGTACGGACGGGCATAGCCTTTTGCTTCTATTTGTGCCAACGCCTCGTCTGCCGAGCCGTCGCGCTTGAACTCGAAAATGTAAATGTAATCGTCCGTCTCTACGATGCAGTCCGACCGCCCTTGGCTCTGCTCTTTCTCGGTATAGACCGTGTAAACGCTTATCAGGCGGAAGATGAGATAAAACGTATAATGGAAATACCGTTCCTTTTCCCTCTTGTCCCGCATTGTATAGGGAATATCGGCAAGGAAAGAGGTGAACAGCGCACGAAGTTTTTCCGTGTCTCCCCGACGGAGGGCAATTACAGCACTTCGTATCCAGCTTTGCAGGTTCTCCCTCGGCTTCAGGTAACTGGAAGCCACTAACGATACAAAGCCGCTCTTTACTTCGTTGTTGGGGAAATCGAGCAGGAACGTGCCGAAATCCCTGTCATAACGCTTCACGGTCAGGTATCCGCTTTGGTAAATCATCGGGAGTGGCATTTCCACATCCGCCTTGTAATCGACAAACTCCTTGTCTTCGTAATACTTGCCGGTCAATTCGTTCAGGTTCTCTTGCGCATGTTGCAGTAAGCGGACCAAGTAAGTAGGCGTGCCGCTGACGAACCAGTAGTCGCGGAGTTCCTTCTTGGCAAATGCGTTCAGCAGGCTGAACGGATTGTATACGTCTTTCAGGTTGCTGCTGAAATGGTAACCGTCGTATCGGTTTTTCAGCATATCCAGCATCCCTTTCATTGTAGTTTCATATTTCTTAGCCAATGCTTCGATGGGTTCGGCAAAGTAATGTTCTAATTCTTCCTGCGTGATGCCGCAAAGCGTCTCGTATTGCTCGTCCATGCTGATGTCGGCAGGTTGGTTGAACCCGCTGAACACGCTGACCTGCGAGAATTTGGTCACACCTGTAAGCAGAACAAATTGCAGGTCTTCATCGGCTGACTTAAAGGTCGAGTAGAACCCTTTCAGGACTTCCTGGTGCCAATCTTCTAACGGGCGTTCTTCTCCGTCTATCGTAGTCTTATAGCCCGTATCCAATACGTCTAAGATAGGTTTGTCGTATTCGTCTATCAGCACTACGCACCGCCGTCCGTACCGCTTGTGCGCTTGCCGTAAAACATAAACAAAGCGGTCACCCGTTGTTTGGGCTGTGTCACTCTTGCCGTATGTCTTTTCCCAATCTGCAATATGATTCTCTATCTTTTGTTCCAAGACATTTGCCTTGGTGAAGTTATCCCCGTTGAAATCAATATGGAAGATAGGGTATTCCGCCCATTCGGTCTCCAGCTTATCGATGGCAAGCCCTCGGAAAAGTTCTTTCCTCCCTTGGAAATAGCATTTCAATGTAGACACTAACAGGCTCTTGCCGAACCGGCGCGGACGGCTCAGAAAATAAATTTTTCCAGTTGTCACCAATTGATAAATTAAATCAGTCTTGTCTACATAGACATAACTGTCTTCTATAATCTGGTTAAAGCTTTGGATTCCTATCGGATATTTCATCATGGCATAATGGATTTGAATGCAGATACAAAGAAACGATTTTATTTCGAGAATGTCAAGTATTAAGAGACGGTTTGTTATTGCTGAAAAATAGCATCCAATACAAAAGCGGCTCAGAAGAGTCGCTTTTGTATTTATCAGTTACCACTCTAATAGTGGAAAGGGGAATTAGTCATTATTAGTCTATATAGCTGATTTTTTCGCCTAATCTTTGGGAAAACATTTCACGTTTGCTGCGATATAGTTTTCCGTCTTTCAGGTAATAATAGGCAGGATAGCCTGCAAATTCGATGTTGGCATATTCCAAGGTGTCTCCCGAGTTGTGAAATGTCCATTTTCCTTCGTATTGAAGTGAATCTGCAAATTGGATGCAGGTGGTGGAGTCTTCACGTAACTCGAATACGGTGCCTGTTTCGGTCACGAACTTGCCGACATACGGATGATTCTTGGCACCGTTGCTGCATGAAACGGCTGTAACGGCAAGGACGCTTATTGCAAAGATAACTTTTTTCATTGTCTTTTCGTTTTGATTAGAACAAAAGAGGGCAGCCGTCAGCGGGCTACCCTCCTTATTGTAGATTATTTCACGAGTCTGAATGTAGTTGATTATTCAATACCTTCAGCTTTAGAAACCTTAACCTTGATGTCATTCTTCGGCAGGTTGCCCCACTTGTACTTAACGGTTACATCAACGAACATTTCGTAGTCAACGTTGACCGGAGTACCAGAGTTGTTGAAGTATGCCAAGTGAGTCGGGTCGGCAGATGTTTCCGTAGCTGTAGACTTCGGTTGGCTTTCATCCCAGTTCATTTGCTTCAACGAACGTCCTGTAGGCAGTTTACCATCAGTTACACCATCTTTGTGGATGTAAGTGTTCGTAGCGGCATCGTATGCCAAGCTGGTTGTAGTCTGGTCAGTCAAGAAGGTTACTTCATTCACTGCATAATAGTCGTACAACTGGTGAGCGTAGCTTTCTTTTTCACTTGCCGGAGTAGTCGGAGTAACACGGGCTACCTTGTAACCGTTCCAGTCGGTGAACGTAAAGTTCTCGGCTACGCTCAAGAAGCTACCGTCTACCATAGCGTCTACGAAGTTGTCGCCAATAGTACCGTCAATAGTCAACGGAGTGATGAACATTACTTCAAATTCCTGAACAGGCACTACGTTGTAGTCATTGTATGCAACTACCAGTTTCACAGGAACTTTCTTGCCTACCAATGCATTGGCAGCAGCCGTACCGTTCAACCCGTCTTTTTCGTGCAGACGGATGATAGCTTTACATTCATCCTCGCCAGTACCCAAAGTTTCGTTCAAATCCCACGGCAAGTTCTTCTTGTTCTCAGTTTCTGTTGCACCCATGAAGTTATTGATGGTTGCAGCCAAATTGTCATCTTGTACATAGTCATAGATACCCATATCCGATTCGTTGATGTTGTTGTTCGGAGTCTGGTCATTGTCTACGGCTGTGCCTACGCTGCCTTTCCACAATTGTGTTCCTTCAGCATCGGTTGTGTAACCAGCCAAATAGTCGTAGTTAGCGAACTTATCCTTGTCGAATACAAACTTGACATCAGCGCAGTTGCGAATTTTCTGGATGAATTGTGCCACGCTGGTCGGTTTCTGTTTGGTCGGTTCATAGATGTAACCGTTAACCAAGTCAGCTTCGATGTGGCTGTAGTCTTGCAGTTCACAACCGTTGGTAGCACCCGGATATACGTGAGATTGTTCGGTACCTGCCCATCCGTCGTTGTTCGTGTTGAATACAATCGGGTTCACGTTGAATACGCCTTCTCCCTTACCGTCAGCCCAATAAGTACCTTGATAAGAGAATTCTTGTGTCGGTGCTTCAATGGTCTGCTTGAATGTTTGTTTGATGTTTCCGTTCAAGCCTGCAGGGTCAATGTATTCTACATCGATTTCGTAAGTAGAAGCGTACTTGCCGTTGCTTCCAGCTAACTTGCCTACGGTTTCAGGATTCATTGCCCATACCAAGTTGTAGGAAGTGTTGTCTTTTGCATCAGGCAACATTGCAAATACCAAGTCCTTGTCGTTCTTGATTGCTTCACCTCCGTCTACTTCCACTCTGTCTGTACCTTCATTCCAATCATTAGCATCGGTTGTATAGTTCAAAGTAGAGAGGTCGATATTCTGACCATCTTTTCTCAAACCTGTAATCTTCATATCGGTATAGATGGTATGGAATTGAGTCTTGCTGATGCTTTGGTCGCCATCGAACTTCACTTGATGGTAAATCTTCTCGTTCATGTCTTGAGAGAAGAGTTGCTTCCACATATCGTGGCAAGTCACATCGTTGGTTCCCAAGTCTACAGCCGGAATAGTTTGGCTCTTTTCTCCGCTCCAACGTACTTTGATGTAGCGTTGTGCTACCAAGTTATTGTTATTCTTGGCATCCACCAATGATACACGTACGATAGGTTCACGGCCGATAGAAGTCTTCGAGTATTCATTATCGCCCAATTCTACATCGTAGACTTCAGATTTCAGGAAGTGACCGTTCAGAATCTTACCGAATTCCTGTTCGTTTGTTTCCAAATCACCCTGCAGGTATTTTCCTTCAGCCAATGCGAAACGGAATTCCAAACCGTAATCGGCGTAGTTGTCCAGTTCGTAATGAGTCTTGTGGTCATCCACATCTGTTGCACATACGGTAACGAGTTTGCTCAAATCCAGCGGTTCATCGTATGGAGCCAATACGTCCACCATTTCGTTGTTGCCAGAGTTGTACAGGCAGATTGAGTCGTGATAGTGAACGTAGAATTCGCCTTGTGCATCGGTTTGTGTCTCGTTGGCGAACGCATTATTCTTAGCCTTCTCAAAGTCAGTTCTTGAGTTAGCAAGATACGGTTCTGCAACGATTTCTTCAATGCGGCTGTATTCAGAATTTACGTAAACGTCTTCGCCAGCTTCTTTTTCAGCATCGGTCAGGTTCTTTTCAGGATAGGAGTCTTCAGTGATGCCATATAGAAGCTTTCTTTCTTGTCATCAGTGTGAGCTTCGCCGGTTGTGCCCAATGTTTCGCCTAAATATTCGCTGTTCTTCTTGAAGGTAACAGTCATAACACCGTCTTTCACGTCGTAACCAGTTACCTCAATCGGTTTGTTGTTCAAGATTTCGGTGGCTCTTGTGATGTTTGTAGATGTAATGCAGTCAAATGACGGTGTATTTACATCCTCGTTCGTGATGCCGATATTCGGATTCAACTGGTAATTCACCTCGTTCTTTTCAGTAGAGATATACAAAGGCTTGCCTGCAGCTTCATGATCCAGCCACGGGTTTTTGCTATGGTCGCCTTCCACTACACCATCGTGGGTGTTGACTTTATATGTTTGCGGGGTATATTGCAAAGTAGTGAATGTAATAGCCGGAATGCCGTTGATATGCATTTCTGGAATCAATGTAACGCTTGTCAGGCGCGAACCAATTACGTTCATTACTTGTACGGTTAATGCTTCGACTTGTGTCTGCAAGTTTTGCAATTGTTCTTCGGTTGCACCCACAGCAGCGTCCAAAGTTTCTTGCATTGTTTTGATTTTAGCCTCTACATCTTCCAGCTTAGCTAATTTTTCCATTTCTTTTTCAATCTCAGCTTTAGCCGCTTCGATGGCTGCGTTCATTTCGTCTTCGCTCACGCCTTCGGTACCACCTTGATTAGCCTTGTCTAAAGCTTCCTGTGCCTTATCCAAAGCTTCCTGCGCAGTAGTTTTTGCTTCGCTTACAGCCGTATTCAACTGTTCAACTTTGGCATTCAAATCCTCAAGCGAAGCCTTTTGATCCAGCTGCTCTTTCAGATTATCAATGTCATCGTCATAGTCTTTACAAGACTGAAAAGTTCCAGCCGAAGCGAACAGAAGCGCTCCGAACAGCAGTGCACTTAAATACTTTTTTCTCATAACAAAATAAATTTAATTTATAAATTAAAAAACTCAAATCGTTCTAACTCAAGTCGTTACAAACAATTCCCTAATCTGCCGAAACTCCCGAATCCTTTTTGTCTTGTAACCGCGCCGGAAACTGACGTGGGTATGGTTAAGTGGTTGATAAATAACGCATTAATAAATGATTCCGGAAAGCCCGGAACTCACGCGGC
>ENA-OXEE01001101-OXEE01001101.1-human-gut-metagenome-genome-assembly--contig:-NODE-1101-length-9399-cov-13.3024_pt1 | contig 9399 bp, 7 predicted proteins | sample MGYA00249824_ERZ652242 | MGnify/ENA primary metagenome ERZ652242 (study PRJEB26925, sample SAMN05826943) | human gut metagenome | biome: ENVO:2100002; feature: ENVO:00000062; material: ENVO:00002003... | reverse complement strand
GATGTAGCTCCGTCTCGTGGGCTCGGAGATGTGTATAAGAGACAGGTTATACACGCTAAGCTTATAGAACATGTTTTGACCCCGACATCGGTTTATGGTATTATGGTGAAATATGAATTTGAATTTCATATTTGCATTTATACAACACAAGTGATATAATAACAAGCTGTCAAAAGATAATTATCATTTTTTTAGAAAGGAATGAATTTTAAAATGGCAAAGGTAACAATTATTTCGGGCTTTTTAGGTGCAGGTAAGACTACTTTTATTAAGAAGCTTTTAGAGCAGGTTTATGCAGGACAGAAGGTTGTGTTGATAGAGAATGAATTTGGTGAGATAGGAATTGACGGCGGTTTCTTAAAGGATGCGGGCATTCAGATAACGGAGATGAATTCAGGCTGTATCTGCTGCTCACTTGTGGGAGATTTCGGTAAGGCTCTCATAAAGGTTTCCAAGGAGTATGCTCCGGACAGAATCATAATCGAGCCATCTGGCGTAGGCAAGCTCTCCGATGTTGTAGCTGCGGTTGAGAGGGTTAAGGACGAGGCAGGTCTTGAACTTGACTGTTTCCTCACTGTTGCAGATGCAACCAAGGCTAAGATGTATATGAAGAATTTCGGTGAGTTCTATAATGACCAGATTGAGCATGCCGGCACAATCGTTCTTTCAAGAACACAGAACATGGATGCTGCCAAGCTTGAGGCGAGCGTTGCACTTATCCGTGATAAGAATGCTGAGGCAGCTATCATCACAACCCCTTGGGATGAGCTTAACGGTGAGCAGATTGTATCGGCTCTTGAGAAGAAGTCACTTATGGATGAGCTTTTAAAGGAGGCTCTTGAGCATTCAGCAGAGCACCATCACGATGATGACGACGAGGATGAAGATGAGCATGAGCATCATCACCATCACCACCATGAGGACGGTGAGGAGTGCTGCTGCGGACATCACCATGATGATGACGAGGATGAAGATGAGCATGAGCATCATCACCATCATCACCATGAGGATGGTGGGGAGTGCAGCTGTGGCTGTGGACATCATCACCATCACCACCATGCAGATGATGTGTTCACAAGCTGGGGCAGGGAGACCCCTCATGTATACACTAAGGAAGAGATTGAGGACATACTTGTCAAGCTCACAGAGAAGTCTGAGTTCGGTATTATCCTAAGAGCAAAGGGTATGGTAAGCGGTGCCGATGGCAGGTGGATTTACTTTGACGCTGTTCCTGAGGAGTACGAGATCCGCGATGGCGGAGCAGACTATACAGGAAGAATCTGTGTGATCGGTCAGAATTTGAATGAGGAGAAGCTTGAGAAGCTGTTCAAGCTTGCCTAAATAATATTAAAATTTTATTGATTTTTTTAGCAAATATAAGTAATATATGATTAGCATGCAGAATAACCGTCTGAATAGTCAGGCGGTTACTCTGTTAATTATGAAAGGAAAGATGTAATGGAAGTACCGGTTTATTTGGTTAATGGCTTTTTGGAGAGCGGCAAGACTCTTTTTATAGATGACGCATTAAAGAGTGAGGATTTTGCCGATGGAGATAAGACCCTTCTTATAGCCTGCGAGGAGGGCATGGAGGAGTACGATGAGAAGCAGTTAGCACCGCTTAATGTTGCGATTGAATATATTGAGGATGAGTCAGAGCTTAACAAGGATAACTTAAAGAAGCTCTGCGACAAGCATAAGCCGATGCGTATATTCATAGAATTTAACGGCATGTGGAATATGAAGAATTTTCTTGAGAATGAGCAGCCGTCATTCTTTGTCATGGCGCAGGTTATAACGCTTGTTGATGCCTCAACATTCGACATGCATATGGCTAACAACGATATGAAGTCGATTATGATGGAGAAGTTCAAGCTTTCCGATATGGTCATCTTTAACAGATGCGTCAAGGATACGAACCGCGCCGGATACAGAAGAAGTGTCAAGGTGGTGAACGGAAGAACGCAGGTGTATTTCGAGTCATCCGACGGAAGCTCCAACGAGGTCGAAGAGATTCTTCCATTTGATCTTAGCAAGGACGTTGTAGAGGTTGCGGACGAAGATTTCGGTATATGGTACGTCGATGCCATGGATAATCCGGACAAATACAAGGGAAAGACGATGAAGATGAAGGCTGTAGTGTACAGACCTAAGTCACTTTTCAAGGACAATTTTGTTCCGGGACGTTTTGCAATGACATGCTGCGCTGACGATATTCGCTTTATTGGTTATAAGTGTAAATGTGATAAGGTGACAGCAGAGCAGCTCAAGGCATTTAAGGACAGGGATTTTATTATGCTGACGGCGAAGGTAAATGTGGAGTACCAGATGGAGTATAAGGGAAAAGGTGTTGTACTCTACGCAACGGATATACAGCCGGCAGAAAAACCGGAGGATGATATAGTTTATTTTAATTAATATAGGGGAGGATTAAGACGATGGTTAAGAGGTCGGTTCCGGGAAATATTATAAGAAGAGCGTTGGCGGTAGTGCTGGCAGGTACGCTTACAGTTTCTCTTTTTGGCTGTAAGACTGAGACAAAAGAACAGAAAGCGCAGCGTCAGTTTGACGAGTACTGTGATGAATTATTTAAGGATGTGTTAGGCGATGATGTACTGAGTGTACATTATAAATTAGCTGATCCGGAGAAATTCGGTGTTGAAGTAAAGGATTATACTTTAGGCGATTTTTCCGTTGAAGAAATTGAAAAATCCGAAAAGGAAGTAGATGGAGTCATAGAAAAATTAAACGGCTTTAATCCGGAGCTGCTTACACAGAGACAGCAGCTTTCACTTAAAACTCTTAAGGCTTACTTTGAACAGCAGGCAGAATATGATGGTCTTAGCATGCTTCAGAATATGTTCGGAAGTAACTCGGGACTTATAGCCAACTTACCAACTAACTTTATAGAATATGTTTTTGATGATGAGCAGGATGTAAAGGAATATCTCGATCTCATAAAGGATACAAAAAGATATGTAGATCAGGTTCTTGATTTTACAAAGAAGCAGGCAGAGGAAGGCAGGTTCATGGCATCGTTCTGCGCGCAGGACAATATAGATATGTGCAATAAGTATCTTGACGAGGAAGTAAATCCGCTTCTGGCTTCATTTGAGGAGAAGATTGCTGAGCTTGATATTGATGAGACGAAGAAGAAGGAATATATTGCAGCCAATGAGCAGTATGTAAACGATTATTACAATGAAGCGTACAAAGCTGTGATTTCGGTGCTCTCAGAGCTTATGCAGGGAGAGACGAATGATAAGGGTCTTTACTATGTTGATGGCGGAAAAGAATTATATACAGCGATTGTTCATGATAAGACCTCCACACAGATGACCCCTGAGGCGGTTATCAAGCTTTTGGATTCTGAGCTTGAGAGCGTACTCACGGAATATGCGACATTGTATTACTCTGATGAGACACTTGCAACGCAGGAGACTAACCTTGACACCGGAATGTCGGAGCCTAAGGAGATTCTTGAGTATCTCTCAGAAAAATGTACGAGTGAATTTCCTGAGCCTTACACGAAGGATTTTGTTGTAGAGTACCAGAGCAAGGCGACAGAGGTTGAGGGCACGGTTGCATATTATCTCTCGGCACGTCTTGACCAGCTTGATTACAACTCGATCAAGGTGAATGGTTCCGCGGTTGAGGGTGATGATGTGCAGCTATACACAACACTCGCTCACGAGGGCTTCCCTGGACACCTTTACCAGTATACGAGCGTGTACAATAATGAAGAGATACCTAATGTGTTAAAGCTTGTTGACTTTATAGGCTTTACGGAAGGCTATGCACAGTATGCCTCGGACAGATCCTACAGGATGCTCGGATGCAGCGAGGAGCTTTCACAGATGTGTGCAATTGACGAGATGTTCGGATATATCCTTCAGTCGAGGGTTGACCTTGGTGTAAACTATGAGGGATGGGGAGTTGATGATGTATCCGGATACCTAAATGATTACATAAATGATGAGGACGGAAGCACAGCACAGTCTATCTACGAGACAGTAATCAGTGATCCGGGACTTCTTTTACCTTATACGGTAGGACACATAAAGATGATAAAGCTCCGCGAGAAGGCAGAAAGAAAGCTTGGTGACAGCTTTGATGCCAAGGAATTTCATCAGCTTATTTTAGATACGGGAATAGTTCCGTTTGAAATTATGGAAGAAGAGCTGGATAACTATATTGCCGGAAAGAAAGGCAGGTAAAAATACAAAGAGAACAATTAAACCCTTGCAGGCTTACATTAACATGTGGCTTACAAGGGTTTTTGTTCTAGGAAATGCTTTACATTTAACAGTCCCGCGCCCTGTCTGTTCATGGTAAAACCGGCATCGGCGGCACTCAGCTTTATATTTCGCTTAATAATATCGTTGGAGACGTTGGGATATTTCTCAAGATACAGTGCAATCGCTCCGGATACAACGGGTGTTGACATTGAGGTGCCACTTTTTACTGTATATCCGTTGTATCGGTTGTGGCAGCTTATAATATTGTGCCCGGGAGCCAGCAGATCCGGTTTGTTTATGTTGCATTTGGTAGGACCCTCACCTGAGCGGGAAACGGTGCTTTCTTTGTATCCGAAATAAAGCAGAATAGCATCGCTGCCGACAGTTATAACCTTTTCACATGTTCCGGGAAAAGTTATTGTGCCGGGGCCGGGGCCTGAATTTCCTGCTGAGACAACAATACATATCCCAAGATTCCACAGGCTGTTGATTGCGGCGGCAACTTCGTCCTTTTCTTCGTTGCAGTCGGCGGTATCTGAGCCGATGGAGATGTTTATAATATTGATGCCATATTTTTTATAGTTATTTTTTATCCAGCTGCATGCATTTAAAAGTGAGTTTTTGTCACCGTTACCTTTTTTATCAAGAATTTTCAGTGCTACTATGCGGCAGCCGGGAGCCATGCCTTTTAATATTCCCTGACTGGAAAAGCCGTTTCCGGCTATTATACCGGCAACATGTGTACCATGCGAATTGTCATCGTATGCGTGTTTTCTGCCGTTTATAAAGTCCTCAAAATGTGCTATGTGGTCCGCAAGATCAGGATGAGGATATATTCCGGTGTCAAGTATTGCAGCACAGCTTCCGTACCCGGTATATGGAATGCTATCGAGACGATATATATCACTTACACAATAAGTTCTGTTTCGGATATTCATTGATAAGTTTTCCAATATGGAGGAATTGATATATTATATGCATAGGAGACTGAAAAGTGTACTTGAGTTTGATGATGATTTTTGATACAATAATATAGAAAGCGCCGGTTTTACAATTGCCTAAAAGCGTCGGTTAAAAGGGCAGAAGAAATGGAGAAAGTGTATGAGAGAGGTAAGAACAGGGCAGATATACAGACATTTTAAGGGCGGTCTTTATCAGATAGTGGCAGTTGCAGCACATTCGGAAACTAATGAAAGGTATGTCGTTTATCAGGCACTTTATGGTGACATGGATGTCTGGGTGCGCCCGTATGATATGTTTATCGGAGAAGTTGACCATATGAAATATCCGGATGTACAGCAGAAGTATAGATTTGAGCTTATGAACACATTGCTTAATACTGCCGGTAATGGAGACATGTGGAACAGCACACATCCGGTTACTGGCGCGAATACTGCCGATATGGATGATGACAGGCACGATACATCGCAATATGCAGAAGATAACAGGCAGGATACAGAACAGTATGTTGGAGCCGGTGAACAGACTGGAGAGTCCGTATCTGATGGTCAGGGAACTCAGATAGAAAGCCGGCCGGCAGATGGGGTGGATACGCGCCTGCTTGATTTCTTGGATGCACCGACATATCAGGACAAGATAAATTACCTTAACCTTATCAGGAATAATATCGATGACGATCTCATCAATAATATAGCTGCTGCAATGGATATTACGATTAATGACGGTCCTATAGATGCGAGATTTTTTTCGCTCAGAAGCTGCCTTATGACGAAAGCAAAGTATGAGTGCACCAGAAGATAATCAGGGCTTGCACAAAAATGTTTAAAATGTTAAGATAAATATGTATGTGGTTGTGATACCTTTGCGCTGTGCAGAGATATCGACATGTTAAAAACTATGCACAGAAGCTATGTGCAGAAATGAGGATTATAATGAAAATAGCTTTAATTAATGAGAACAGCCAGGCAGCTAAAAATGCCATGGTTTACGAGAATCTTAAGAAGGTCGCGGACGCTAAGGGATATGAGGTTGTCAATTATGGAATGTATTCAGCGGATGATGCTGCACAGCTTACTTATGTACAGTGTGGTATTTTAGCAGCTATTCTTCTTAACAGCGGCGCAGCGGATTTTGTTGTGACAGGCTGTGGAACAGGTGAGGGTGCCATGCTTGCACTCAATTCATTCCCGGGTGTATTGTGCGGACATATTGTTGATCCTTCGGATGCATTTATGTTCAGCCAGATTAATGCGGGCAATGCAGTTGCTCTTCCTTTCGCAAAGGGTTTTGGCTGGGGTGCAGAGCTTAACCTTACATACATCTTTGAGAAGCTCTTCGAGCAGGAGCCGGGCGGCGGCTATCCTAAGGAGAGAGTTGTGCCGGAGCAGCGCAACAAGAAGATATTAGACGAGGTTAAGAAGGTAACGCACACAGATATGCTCTATATTCTTAAGAACATTGATAAAGAGCTCTTAAAGGGAGCAGTGAACGGTGAGCATTTTGCGGAGTACTTCTTCAAGGACTGCAAGAATGCTGAGATAGCAGAATACATCAAGTCAATATTGGCATAGTGAGGACAACATATCGGAATGGTGGGATTTTACAATCCTATTTCTAAAATTTACCTAAACACTACGATAATATTGTTGCTTTTTGAAAAGTGATTATGTATAATAGCAAAAGAATGTGGTTAATCCATTTCTATTGATACAATTTAAGAAAAGAGGTTTATGTAAGATGGCAAAGATCGATTTAAGCAAGTATGGCATCACAGGAACGACAGAAGTTGTCTACAATCCTTCTTATGAGTTATTATTTGAGGAGGAGACTAAGTCTTCTAACGAGGGCTATGAAGTAGGTAAGGAGAGCGAGCTTGGCGCTGTCAATGTTATGACAGGTATCTACACAGGACGTTCACCTAAGGATAAGTACATCGTTGTTGACGAGAACTCCAAGAATACAGTTTGGTGGACATCGGATGAGTACAAGAACGATAACCATCCTATGACAGAGGAGACTTGGGCAGCAGTTAAGGATATCGCTAAGAAGGAACTCTCCAACAAGAGACTTTTTGTAGTAGATGCTTTCTGCGGAGCTAACAAGGATACAAGAATGGCAGTTCGTTTCATCGTTGAGGTTGCTTGGCAGGCTCACTTTGTAACTAACATGTTCATTAAGCCTACAGCAGAGGAGCTTGAGAACTTCGAGCCTGATTTCGTAGTATATAACGCTTCTAAGGCTAAGGTTGAGAACTTCAAGGAGTTAGGTCTCAACTCTGAGACATGTGTAGCATTCAACATCACAAGCCGTGAGCAGGTTATCGTTAACACATGGTACGGCGGAGAGATGAAGAAGGGTATGTTCTCCATGATGAACTACTACCTTCCGCTCAAGGGCATCGCTTCCATGCACTGCTCAGCTAACACAGATATGAACGGCGAGAACACAGCTATCTTCTTCGGTCTTTCAGGAACAGGTAAGACTACACTTTCCACAGACCCTAAGAGACTCCTCATCGGTGATGACGAGCACGGCTGGGATGACAACGGCGTATTCAACTTCGAGGGAGGCTGCTACGCTAAGGTTATCGGACTTGACAAGGAGTCAGAGCCTGATATCTATAATGCAATCAGGAGAGACGCTCTTCTTGAGAACGTTACTGTTGCTGCTGACGGCAAGATTGATTTCGACGATAAGAGCGTAACAGAGAATACTCGTGTATCTTATCCTATTGATCATATCAAGAACATTGTACGTCCAATCTCTTCAGCTCCTGCTGCAAAGAACGTAATCTTCCTTTCAGCAGATGCATTTGGTGTACTTCCTCCTGTATCTATCCTCACTGAGGCACAGACACAGTACTACTTCCTTTCGGGATTCACTGCTAAGCTTGCCGGTACAGAGAGAGGTATCACAGAGCCTACACCTACATTCTCAGCTTGCTTCGGACAGGCTTTCCTTGAGCTTCATCCTACTAAGTATGCTGAGGAGCTTGTTAAGAAGATGGAGAAGAGCGGAGCTAAGGCTTACCTTGTAAACACAGGCTGGAACGGAACAGGCAAGAGAATTTCCATTAAGGATACCCGTGGTATTATCGATGGAATCCTCAGCGGAGCAATTAACAAGGCTTCCACAAAGAAGATCCCTTACTTCAACTTCGAGGTTCCTACAGAGCTTGAGGGCGTTGATACAGGTATTCTTGATCCAAGAGATACTTACGCTGATGCTTCTGAGTGGGAGAAGAAGGCAGTTGACTTAGCAGGAAGATTCATCAAGAACTTCGCTAAGTACGAGGGCAATGATGCAGGTAAGGCATTAGTTGCTGCCGGTCCTCAGCTTTAATCAGAGCTTCTATTCATTAGAATATAAGATGTAATGAGAATTTTGCCGGGTGCGGATTGTTCGCACCCGGCTTTTTCATATAAAATGGCAGATGGCTTAATTTGACAAACAGTTAAGGGTATGATATTCTTTACAAAGTCTTATTCTAAATGTGATATACGAAGGGAGCATATTTATAACGTGAAAAAGAAAAAGTCGCTTGAAATTCTGTATAGTGTTATGGCACAGCTGTCGGTCATTATGGCTTTGTTTGTATGGTTGTTTGCGATTGCACCATTTTCATATTACAGGCAGGAGTGGACGGATGATGTTTTAAAGTTTGTGCATACTTGTAATATAATCAATCCCATTGTTTTCGCGGTCCTGCTTGCTGTTACGCTTATATGTGCGTTCAAGTTGAAAAAGGTTGGAAAACCGGGTACGGCAATGGTCTGCTCTGCAATTATTTTTGTGGTGAGCATTGTCATAAGAGTTAATATGCTCGGAACATACCAGTGGTCTGATGCACAGCTTTATTATACACAGATGGATAGAATTGCATATTATCCGAATGGAATTCTGTTTGATACATTTAAAAGCGGATTTATTTTCGGACATATCAGTCACGGATTTATTTTTGTAACTATGTTGGGACAGCTCCTTAATGTGCCTAATGCCATGGGGTTCCAGTATTCGTATATGGTAATGGGAGCAGTCGCTGCGGTATGTCTGTTCTATATATTTAAGAAGATATTTCCAAAGAAAAAGGATTACGTTAGTGCGATAGCAGCTTTTATTGTGTCGATTCATCCGATTTTTCTTGGCTTGTCTACAACTATACATATGGAATATCCTTTAGCTGTGTTGTTTATATATGTAT
>ENA-OXEE01001092-OXEE01001092.1-human-gut-metagenome-genome-assembly--contig:-NODE-1092-length-9444-cov-27.8416_pt1 | contig 9444 bp, 7 predicted proteins | sample MGYA00249824_ERZ652242 | MGnify/ENA primary metagenome ERZ652242 (study PRJEB26925, sample SAMN05826943) | human gut metagenome | biome: ENVO:2100002; feature: ENVO:00000062; material: ENVO:00002003... | reverse complement strand
ACAGCAGATAGAGACTATTTTCACGGATGTACAGGCAGTTGATACAAAATATATCAGCGTAGTAAGTCAGCAGATTTCCTGTGGCAACAATATCATAAAATTGATAAATGATCTTGCGGATACGATAAATCCAAATGGCGGAAATATGGATATGAGCAGGATGAAAGGTGTCTTAGAGGAAGACGTAGAGGATATTCGAAATTCCAAAGCAACGGTAGAGAAGACCATAGAGGAAAAGATGCTTGGAACGGATGCAGAAGGCTGTATGAACAGTGAAGATCCGGTTAATTTAAGCACAGGAAATTTCATTTATGAACATGAAGATTTAAAGATAGGCGGAGAGATACCGCTTTCTTTTCATCGCTATTATAATTCAAAAGACAGCCGGAGGGGAGTTCTGGGAAATTGCTTTTTACATAATTACCAGATTTCATTGGAGAAAGAAAAGAACGGAACCGTCGGAGTGCGTCTTGCGGATGGGCAGATAAATTACTATGATAAAAATGAGCAGGGAGAGTATGTTGGAAGAAATACTGCATTGGAATTCCTGAAAGAAACAGAAGAGGGATATATCCTTATACATCCGGGGCAGGAGAGAATATCTTTTGACCGGGAGGGAAAGATGCTTCGAAAAGAGGATAGGAATGGAAGGGGCATTTCTTTTTCCTACCTTGAGGATGGAAAGCTGGAAAAAGCAGAAGCAGACAATGGCAGCAGCCTGACATATAATTATAATAAAGAGGAACAGCTTGAAAAAGTAACTGACCACACCGGAAGAACAGTTTTGCTGCAGTATCAGGGGAAAGAACTGAAAAAAGTGATAACGGCATCAGGGGCAGAGTATGCATATCGCTATGGAGAGAACGGAAGAATTACTGAGGTGGAAAATGCCCGTCAGGTTACATCTGTTAAGAATCTCTATGACAGAAGATTTCGAATCATTCATCAGGAATTCCCGGATGGTGGAACAATGACTTTTGCCTATGATGATAAAAATCGTCGTGTGATATTGACAGAACGAAATGGAAGCAAAATTATCCATGTGCATGATGATCGTTACCGGAACATAGAGACAATTTATGAAGATGGTACAAAAGAGAAATATCTTTATAATGATAAAAATCAGTGTATCAGTAAAACTGACCGGTTAGGAAGAACCACCAGGATGGCATATGATAACCGTGGCAATCTTACCCAGACAGTAGATGCCATGAAGCGCAGAGTAAATTATACTTATGATGCAGATTGTCATTTGCTTAGTGTAAGCATCAATGGAAAAGAACGTCTGAAAAATCATTATGATGCAAAGGGAAATCTGACAGGGACGGAAAATCTGTATGGAAATAAGGTATTCATAAAAAATAATGAAGCAGGAAGACCGCAGGCAGTTACTTATACAGACGGAAGTTTCCTGGAAATCAGTTATGATGAAAGAGGAAACATTGTAAAGTTAAAGGATGTTAGTGGAAGTGTAACGACTTATGGCTATGATGCATTAAACCGGGTGACAGAAACAGTAGATGCCAACAGCAACGTGACACGTTATGCCTATGATGCGGCGAATCGTATCACAACAGTAACGGATGCATTAGGAAATCAGAGAGCATATACCTATAATCCGGGTGGAAAGATTATGGCAATCCGGGATTTTGATGGAAATGAAGCAGGATTTACTTATAATCCACTTGGAAAAGTAGAGACATATACAGATAAAGAAGGACAGACAGTACATTTTACCTATGATAAGATGTGGAATATCAGTAGTGTTACAGCTCCGGATCAGGGCAGACAGGAATATATCTATGACAGCAATAACCGACTCGTAAAACAGACACTTCCGATGGGCGGAGTGGTGACTTATGATTATGATGCGGTGGGAAACCAGATAGAAATGACAGATCCTGCGGGAAATACAACCCGTTATTGTTATGATGCCGTAAACCGTCTGACAGAGGTTTTAGAGGCAGATGGCGCAAAGACTGCATATGAATATGACAGAGAGGGAAATCTTATCAAAGAAACCAATGCAGCCGGTCAGGTAACAAGCTACACTTATGACGATTTGGGAAGGCGAACCAGCGTCACTAATCCAGCAGGGGCAACTACAAGTGTGTTCTATAACGAACTTGGAAAAGCAGAACGCATCTGTTATCCAAATGGAAGCAGTACTGTTTATGAATATGAAAAGGGTGGCAGATTAAAAAGTGTACGTTATCCGGATGGTGCCGGAGAGCATTATGGCTATGATGCAAAGGGAAATCTTACAGAGCGTACTACCACGGCAGGAGAAAATTATCGTTATAACTATGACAGCCTTGATCGTATGATATCTGTTCAAAATCCGGCAGGAGGTATATCCTATTTTACATATGATGCATTGGGACGAGTAATAAAGGCAGAAAATGAAAGTGGAAATCAGACCTGCTATGAATATACTCCAAACGGTAATCTTGCAAAAGTTACGGATGCCATGGGAAATGAGACTTTCTACCAGTATGATGCAATGGGACATCTGACACAGAGCAGTTGCACCGGAGCAGAGGGGGAAGAACCACAGAACACGGTATATACCTGGGATAAGGAAGGACATGTCACAGCAGTGACAGACCCGCTGGGAGATGTGGAGTGCTATACCTATGATCCGGCTGGAAGAATGAAAGCAAAGATAGATAAAGATGGTTATGAGACATCCTTCCACTACGGAAAAGATGGACAGGTAGAGGAAATCCGTTATGCAGATGGACGAACAGTATCTTTGACTTATAATGCAATCCGCCAGTTAGAAGAAGTAAGAGATTGGCTTGGCACAACTAAGATTGCCATGGATGAGGCAGGACACATTGCTTCTGTTACAGACCCATATGGAAAAACCGTAGGTTATGAATGGGGCAGTATGGGTGAGAGAACGGCAATTTGTTATCCGGATGGAAGAAGGGCGGCATACGAATATAATGAAGCCATGCAGTTGTCGGCATTAAAACTCCTTTCAGATGATGCACAGGAGAAAACAATTCTCTATAGCTACGATGAAGCTGGAAGACTGACTGGAAAGCAATTCCCGGGAGAAAATCGTACAGACTATAGCTACAATGGGGCAGGAAAAATCAAAGAGATTTTACATACCGGAGCAGACTTTACAGAACGTTATCACTATGATTATGATGTTATGGGAAATAAGGTCTTGGCTGAAAAAGAGAGACCGGGACTGCCGGAAGACAGTGGAAACTTTTCCTATGATTATGATGCATTAAATCGACTGACCAGTGTAGCATGTAACGGAAAGACCCTTCGTACCTATGGATATGATGCCTTTGGAAACAGAAATACCAGGACAGAGTACCAGACAGCAGGGGAACTTGTAACAACCTATCATTACAATACAAAGAATCAGTTGACGCAGGAAACAAATGCAAGCGGAACCAGGAATTATAATTATGACCACAGAGGAAACCTGTTATCCGTAACAAGCGGAGAAGAGGTTTTAAAAGCATACGGATTTGATGCGGCGAACCGGATGAGCAGTTCTGTTGACCGGACAGCCGGAGAAATCACGAAGGCATACTATCAGTACAATGGTCTGGGGCATCGTGTGGGTCAAACCATTGCATCAGGAAATGCAGATGTAACTCAGACCATCCGCTATACACTCGATCTTACCCGTCAGTATCATAACCTCTTACAGAAAACCGGAAATGGATTAGACCAGATTTATTTCTGGGATGGTAATGTCACAGGAATGGAAGAGAATGGAAGAGACCATTTCTATTTCCAGGATGATTTGGGAAGCCCGATGCGCCTTACAGATGAAGATGGAAGAAGCGAGGAAGTCTATGGATTTGACGAATTTGGTAATGATATTCGGACTGCAAAAGATATCTTTAAAGATTCTTTACAAAGCTTCGGATTTACCGGTTATCAGATGGACAGCGTTGGTGCACTATACTTTGCACAGGCAAGACGATATGATACTGGAGTTGGCAGATTTATCAGTGAAGACTTTATAAAGGGGCATATTGCTGCACCATATACAATGAACCATTATGGCTATTGCTGGAACAGACCGTTGGATTTGGTTGATTTGAATGGTATGGAACCAACTGCAGGTGTGATAAAGGCATTGATGGATATGTTAAAATGTGATGAGACGGTATCGTACATTTTTTATACAACTGGAGAGAATTCTGATTTTACAGATCAGGCAAATTGGAAAAAAGAGCAGTTAGAGAGTGAAGGCAAAAATGTCGTAATGATACCAATTGCAAATGCAAATGATTTCGTAGATGGTTGGAATCATATGGGAATGACACCAGATGGAATTGCAAATATTGAGGATGTAGAAATATATACTCATTCAAATGAAACAACATTTATTTTTATAGATAACACAGAGACAGAAGCTTTAAGTATTTCAGGGAAAAATAAATCAGGTAAAGCTATTAAAGGAATATCAGATTTATCATATAAAGAGATAGAAACCTTGAATATATATGGTTGCAATTCAGGAAATTTAAGTACATACTTTAGGTATGATGCTAATATTGCGTCAGAACTATCTAAGATAGTGAGTGGTGATGTTTATGCATATGATGGAAATGTGGGATTCGGTCCAACATGGACAAGACCATTTAGTAAATATGGTGAATATGAGGATCGATTATCCAATATACAGAAAAGTTATATAAAAATATCATTAAAAAATGGATGGTTGAACGAACCAATGGGAAAACTTAGATATAAGGAGGGTAAATTAGATGGAAAATGTGACGAATAGAAGAAAGGGGAAAAGGAAGATGGTAGTTATAGGTATTATTATTATTCTTATTTTTATAGTATTAGTTATATTTCTTAAAATGAAATACGGTACATATGGATTACACGATTTTAATTGTTTTTTTCGTCAAAGCAAACAGGAAATTTTAGAAAAAGAAGGTGACCCTGTTAGCAGAGAAAAATTATATGGAAGTTGCGAGGATATTAAATTTGAAGATATAGAATATACCTTTATTGGAAATTATCCGGAAAGTGTTAGAATTACGGATCCTGGTATTCGATTTGGAATTTTACAAATTGGGGTAGGCTCATCAAAAAAAGAAGTTATGCTGGCATATGGATTAAAGAAAACTTTAAGTAATGAAGAAGAAAATGAATATGCGGTTCAAAATGGTATTTATTCAACATCATTCTATTTTGATGAAAATGACAGAGTATATAAAATTGCATGTGGAACAGGAGTATAGCACGGAATGAATTCAAGGGAGAAGAACAAGGATGTTTAGAGTGAAATATAAGAAAGAACAAATCTTGAAGGGACTTCGTTGCTTTTCAATAGAAATAGCAATTTTATGGACAATTATTTTAATAGATACTTTAATAAACACATATTATGGGAAGTATTCTGGTATACATTTGTCACAGGTTGCTGCAAGTATACCGAAGGAATATATAAATAGTGAAGAGTCTGAACGTTACAAAACGGATAATGAATTTCTGATACAATCAAAGGAAAATGCTTATATGATTTATGGAATTGAATTGTCCAATGTCGATGAAAGCAGTCTGGTAACTTTCCTGGATGAAGAGGATTTAAAAAAGTTAAAGGCAGCAAATTCATTCAGTCAGATATTAGAGGGAATCCAGGATGGAGTAGGATTCCTGTGAGGAGATGTGGTTACAGGAAATACAAAAAAATCATCTTATACATGTTATTATTTTTCTTCAATAGAAGAAGGACATGATGAGGATTACCAAGTATATATTATATTCTATATACAGGAAGATTTAAAATATATGGAGATATGTGTAATGGATGAGGAGCATGTTTTATCAGAAAAACAGAAGAAACATATGTGGTTATATACAGGTCGATGATAAGGGGTAAAAATGTGAAATAGATACTGGAATGAAGGATTGACTATTGAAATAAGATAGTCTGGTTTGTTAGGTAGGAGAAAAAAAGTGACAAATTTTATTTATATTTTCATGATTATAACGCTCATAGGTATAGGAATTGGCATAAGGGGTTTTAATAGTGAAGATAGCGATACCAAAACTACAATCAAAAATATTCCGCGAGGATTGAAAAAAGTTTTACTGATTGGAGAGAATGTACATAAGGTAGATATGGTAATATTAATTGGAACAATTATGTATTTGTTGTTTACGGTCGGGGTAGTAGGTATTTATCTGTTTGCAAATTATAGGCTAAAGGTTCATTTACAATATATATTAAGTGGAGCAGTTCTAGGCATTTTATTTGTAGAAATTTTTATCATTGTATCAGCAGCATACAGAGAAAAAAGAAATGAAACAAAACAGGTGCATGTACGTGAAACGGTTTATATATCGCACAAAGAAAAAGAAATTGTATGCGAACTGTTTTCAAAATATGTTATATTATCAAACAAATGTAAGAAGGATATAAAAGGAACGGTGTATATTTTTCCGGCAACCGTGTTTACTACAATTGATGTAGATGGGAATATATTTAGAAAGACATCAAATGGAATAGAATATTTATCTAATGTGGGCGCGTATAAAAGTTTGGCAGAGCAGTTGACGAATGAAGGATATCAGGTTATTCGTTTTGAAACTAAAATAATAGCCAACAGAAATATGACACTTGAAGAATTGTTAAATAAAATAGTGGATGTGATTAATGAAATTCAAAGTGAAACAGGAGAACACCCAATTTATTTTATTGGTCATAGTATTACATGTAATATTTTATTATTGCTACAAAAAAAGATAAAGCCACAGGGACTAATTTTGTTATTTGGTGGTGGAGAGACGGGAAAACAACGGATTATAGCTAGAAGAAAAATGGATAAGTGGGGTAGAAGTAGAAAAGTTAAGGAAAGAGATATAGAAGGAGAATATGAAAAAGTAGAAAAGTTATTAGAAGAAGGAAATGTGGTTGTAGCAGATAAAGAATTATTTAATAAGAGAGCAGAATTTTGGATTTCAAATATGTTGGAAATAAAAAATCCGGTTTTGTGTATAGCATCAGAAACTGATTGGAATTATAACGGAAAAGAGATAGCCTCAATGGTGCAGAATCCCAAAATAACGTTTAAGATATTAACAGATATAGATGCTACGATGAGAGTTGGGTTTAGAAATCATAGGGCAGCAAATAACTTGACATATATGGGATATTTGAATCAAAAAGGGAAAAGAAAACCTGAAGAAGGGATAGATATACCATGGTATTCGGAAAAAATTGGAACATACATAATTGAATATATGGAAGCGAATAAAGAGTAATATAAAATATTCAAAAGGAGATAGAGGCATCGCCAAGAGGGGCAGAATACAATGGAAAAAATACAGGACTTTTTAGAAACAAAAAAGAAATACGAGGCAACATTATGGGATGATCAGATTGGATTTTTCTTATTAACAGTAATCTTTTTAGGCATACAAATATTGAATTCACGGAAGGTATTTGCTGTCTGCGTAATAATAGAAATTTGCCTGCTGATTCTATGTTCAAGGATGGAGAGAAAAAATATGGAAGTGTATTTTGCAGCTTTGTTCATGGAGAAATTTGGGGAATGATTTTTTTTGTAGATGGATGGGGCTTTATTGGAATGATGAGGAAACCCAATAATTATTTGATAATAGGAATAATGGGAACAATACTGATTGCATTGTGCTATTTCGGACGCTTTTGGTTAGTGAAAAAAAGAATACGCAATGGATGGTATGAAAAAGAAAAGAAAAAAGTGTCATATAGTAGAGAAATTGCAGCATCGGTAGCAATGTTAACCATTGCTACATTGAGAATATGTGGAAAACAAATCGGCTCAAAAATGGAAGGTATAGGTCATAATGAGACATGTGTGATTGTGGCTGTGTTGCTTTTTTCAATTGCAATTTTTTCATCTTTGTGGGTTGATGCTGGTATGATGTATTATTATTTCAGAAAATATGAACAGGCTAATAAAAAGTAGAAATATTCTATTTTGATAAAAAAGACAGAGTATATAAAATTGCATGTGGAAGAAAAGTATAGTGCAGAATGAAGTCAAAGGAGAAGAACAAGGATGTTTAGAGTGAAATATAAGAAAGAACAAATCTTAAAGGGACTTCGTTATTTTTCAATAGAAATAGCAATTTTATGGACAATTATTTTAATATATACTTTAATAAGTAAACATTATGTGCAGTATTATCAGATACAATTGTCACAGATTGCTGCAAGTATACCGAAGGAATATATGAATAGTGAGGAGTCGGAACGTTACAAAACGGATAATGAATTTCTGATAAAATCAAAGGAAAACACTTATATGATTTATGGAATTGAATTGTCCAATGCCGATGAAAGCAGTCTGCTAGATGAAGAGACTTTAAAAAAGTTAAAGTCAGCAAACTCATTCAATCAGATATTAGAAGGAATCCAGTATGGAATAGGGTTTCTGTGGGGAGATGTAGAAACAGGAAGTATACAGAATCCATCTGATACAACATATTATTTTTCTTCAATAGAAGAAAGTCATGATGGGGATTATCAGGTATATATTATGTTTTATATAAAGGGAGATTTAAAATATATGGAGATATGCATGACAGACGCGAGGTATGCTCTATCAGAAAAACAAAAAGAGCATATGGCATTGTTTACCCGATGATGTTAAAAGGTGACTTGGTCAGTTGCAGACTTCAATATGGAGATGAGGCTATGGTGAAAAAGGGTAAAGCAATTTTAAAACAAACAGGAGCAGGAATTTTTGTATATAGTGTGTTGGGGTTACTGGGAGCATTTGATAGCTATTATCGTGGAGCCAATATGGGCTTTACAGCATGTATAGCAGCGTGTGTAATAGCTTTTATTATTTTGGGGGGCAGTAGTTTCATTTATAAGAAAAGAATATGATTATAGAAAATACAATGCACATATATGCTTATTTGTTTCACTGGGACTTACGATACAAATAATGGTGCAGGGAAATTTGCCACCTGAAAAAAGCACAGCAATTTGTATTATAAGTTATGTGATTTCTATAATATTGGGAATTTTGGGGGCATTATTAACAACTGGAAAAATAGTAATAAAAAATAAAAATGTAAGAAGTACGTTAAAAATTATAGAAACAATGAGTTTATTTTTATTAACGTGTTTGTGTGTGTCAGGAAGACGATTTTTTGGACGCAGAGGAGCAGTATTATTTAATGCATTAGGAAAACAAAAAAGTTCAGTATTTTTTTGGTGTTGTATTATGGTTGCAACGATGCTTTTTGCATTTATGAGTGCATTTGTAAGAGTAGATATAATTGTAAGACCAGACTTTTATAAATCCAGAAATGAAAATAGTAATTAAAACATTACTTCTATAGAATGGGGGAAAAAAGATGGTAAAGAGTAAAAGAAGAGCAAAGGTAGTTATAGGTATTATTATTCCTGTCTCTTATACACATCTCCGAGCCCACGAGACGGAGCTA
>ENA-OXEE01001077-OXEE01001077.1-human-gut-metagenome-genome-assembly--contig:-NODE-1077-length-9606-cov-18.6972_pt1 | contig 9606 bp, 5 predicted proteins | sample MGYA00249824_ERZ652242 | MGnify/ENA primary metagenome ERZ652242 (study PRJEB26925, sample SAMN05826943) | human gut metagenome | biome: ENVO:2100002; feature: ENVO:00000062; material: ENVO:00002003... | reverse complement strand
GAGATGTAGCTCCGTCTCGTGGGCTCGGAGATGTGTATAAGAGACAGCTCTCATACTGCTCTAATATCTCATCGTGCGCATGGAGCTTATATATACTGTGCAGCTTCTCAATCTCCCAAGGTTTCACATTTACTGTGTGAATATACGGAAATATTCGGAGAGATTTGCAAAAATGCTGCAGCACGGTGTTTGGTCTATAACGCTTCTGCTCATTATATTTTTCGGGGAGAAAGAGCTTATTTTTACATACGCGGTTCAGCGCGGTCTGGTCGGGAAAGAACATTTTTCTCTCGCGGCACATTTTTCTCGCATTTTTAAATAAACCATTTTCACGACATCGCGGCATATTAAAAAGCAGCACGCCCGTATTCATGTAATTATATTCAATAAACCATTTCCCGAGAAAATCCCTCACACCGGCTATCTCAAAATCAGATATACCCATGTTGTAAAGCGGCTCTATATCATCGCAGGCGACCACATCCGCGTCGAGGTAGAGAAGCCTGTTCACAAGAATGTCGTCCGCATATAGCCGCAGCATGGAATACGGCGTGTATACCGTGTCCTTATTGACCCAGCCGGCAAGCTCATTTTTAAAATCTTGCGTTTTATCAATCAGCAAAACATGACTTTGCGGGCACACACCCGTCACAATATTCTCGATAATTCTCGCCTGTTGCCAGCATATCGGTGTGTAGTCCTCGCGCATATTTTCAAGCCCTGCGGTAAAAATGTAAATATTTAACTCGCCCTTATAATATTTTGTTATGGAAAGAACAGCTATCAGTATGCCGTCAAAGGCGCGTGAATTGCCGCAGAACAGGATATTCATGGGAGCCTCCTTAGATTAATAATTCAATCCGTTATCCGCAATCCGCTTTGTTGCTTTATAATAGTAAAATCACTTGTTCTTAATATATTCTACTTTCTCATAGGTGGAATTTTCACTGCGCGCCGTCATGGCATCGTGCACTTGATTTCGCAATTTCACGGCAGCTTGTCTTGGGTTTATTGTGGTGTCCGGATAGAAAGGTCCGTCAATATATATTGTGATTTTTGTCCTGAAAAGGTGTTTCTGATAAGTTATGGTAAAAGAAAATGCAGGGCGGTCATATATTACCGGATAACGGAAGGAGCTCTCGTTGAAAGGACGAATTCTCGTGTAATAAGGCCAGATATGTGCCTCGGGGTAAATAAAAACCGGGTGTCCCGAGCCGATGTAGTTCTCAAGCTCCCCAAAGAAATTTTTCATGCCCCCGAGCTTATTAGGTATCGGAAAAGCGCCCAGCATCTCCATGATATTTTTTGTGCCATAGAGGGAGACATTGTCCGGATGTGCCAGTATGATGGCTTTCCTCGGGAAGCTTATGCATGCCGGAATGTAGCCATCCCCCGGGACCTGGGTATGATTTCCATAGAAAAATGCCGGCCTGCACCTGCCATCACCGCCATCCCGTAGTCCGCACAGCTTATCCTTCCCCTCTATCCTCATGCAGAACCGGAGCTTCATGTATATAAAGGCAGCCGGAGTCATTATTATGTGATACAACACCCACGCAGCCACCTTCCACAGTCTTCCGTGGCTGTAGCGGTAATTTTCATCGACAGTTATCGTGTTCCTCTTTATGCCGGAAAATTCATCCTCCAGCTCGTTGTCATAGTAATATACTTTTCTGTGCTTCATGAGGAATATTATTTACATAAAAAATTCAATTTATTCTATATGTCTGATGACATTCTATGATTTGCAAAATGCATAAGTTAAATCATTTTTTTCGTTCACCATATTCCTTTGGCAATTTACCCGACCATGTCTGACAAATTGATGCAAACTAATATTTACAATCCCCATCAAAAAAAATATAATAATACATGTCAAAAACTAATATCACAAACACAAGGAGTTCCCATGAATAAATCCTTCACCAAAAAAAATATTTTTTACATAATTCTCATCTGTTTCATCCTATCGGTCATACCGCTGTATGTAATCGGCATGTACGCGCACCCAAGCGTTGACGACTATTACTATGGGACTGAGACGGTGCAGGTCTGGAATGAAACCCACTCCTTCGCGTCGGTTGTAAAATGCTCCTTCGACGAGATGATTAACACCTACAATATATGGCAGGGCAATTTTTCAGCAATCTTCCTCATGCGCCTGCAGCCTGGAATATTCGGTGAGCAATACTATTTTATTGCGCCGCTTATACTTCTCAGCGCGTATATGGGCTTTTCGATTTTCTTTTTTTACACCGCGCTGAAAAAAATATTCAAGGCGGACAGCTACCTTTCCGCGACTGTGGGAATCTGCCTCACCTTCGTGTCAATGCAGCTCTGCGCGACACCGAGCGATTCATTTTACTGGTTTAACGGTGCTATATATTATACATTTTTTTACAGTCTCATGCTGTTTCTCTTTGCGCTTCTTATAAGAATGAGAACCGCCAAAGCTGCCGGCACGATTATCCTCACTGCAATAAGCTCTGTATCTGCCTTTCTTATCGGTGGAAGCAACTACGCAGCTGCGCTTTTCATGTGCATTATTCTGGCTCTGAGTGCGGGTGCCGCAGTTTATTTTGTAATACTTAGGAAAAATAAGGTCATCCGTCCTTACCATATGGCGGCATACATCATCGTCGCAGCCGCAGCCATGGCAGGACTTTTTATAAGCATGGCGGCACCGGGAAACGCTCTGCGCCAGCAATCCGTTGGCGGAAGCACCGGCATTGTAAAGACCTTCGTCTACACCTTTGCATTCGGCGGTTACAGCATCGCCAAAGTGTTGAATGCTCCATGCCTTATATTTTTTATATGCATGATTCCGGTATTTTACCGCATAGCAAGGCGCAGCGGCTTCACCTACAGATATCCTCTCCTCGTCGCAGTGTTCACCTTCGGTCTGTACTGCTCAATGGGAACGCCTGTATTCTACGCGCAGGGGTTGCGCATGCCGTACAGAATGATGAACATTATATTTTTTGCCGCGTATGTTCTCATCACCTTTAACCTTATATATTTTCTGGGATGGATTGGTAACAAGTTTGAAAGTAAAACTTACAAACAACTTATTGGTGGCAGTACTGCAAGCTATGCTTGCGGTATGCAGGGGTATAAGTTTGAAAGTAAAACTTTCAAACAACTTATTGGTGGCAATACCGCAAGCAATGCTTGCAGTATGCAGGGGTATAAATATAAAAAATATTCAAATGAGGGGGATTCTCATGATGAAAATTTCTATGATAAGAATTTCTGTGATAGGGATTTCCGCAATAAGAATGCTCAGAAGATTACCGCTGATGGAATTACTGCTTGCGAAGAACCGTCTATGATAAAAACGGATAGAGCGTGTATAATCCTTGAAAAGGTCATTGATTGTTTTTTTGAAAAAATAAAAGCAAGCCGCAAAAATGCCCTCCTCGCGCTTGCCATAAGTCTCTGTGCCTTTATAATCGCCTGCATAGGCTGTATAGAGGTCGGTGAGACGGAATATAAGAGCGGTGACGCAGGCTTTGGCAAGCTTCCTCTGTCCGCCGCTGCAACGCTCTCACTCATAAACGGCGACGCCAAAACCTATGACTGCGAACTGACTGCCCGCGATGAATACCTAAGAAGCACAAGCGATGACGAACAGTTCGTGACTGTTCCCGCTCTGTCGAAGCGCCCTGCACCGATATACCACTCCGACATAACCGATGACCCCGGCGACTGGCACAATGCACATGTGGCTATGTATTACCGGAAGGAGTGTATATGGACGGAGTGATAAATTGTTAATAACTCTTAAACCTTGGCTTAACAGTGATAAGGAAGTAATTCTTATTTTTACTGTTGGCTGACAGATTCGGGTGTGCAGGGCAACCATAAGGCTGCAAAAGCTGTCTGTTTCCAACAGAAACAGACAGCTTTTAATTTGCGTTGAAAGCATCTCGCTGTTTTCTCTCGAGCGGGGCGGTCTTCCCACGGACCGCCCCGCGAAGCCGTTACGGCTCGATGATGTTGAAGGGGTTGGCTCCGGTGATCGGGAACTGGTTCATATTCTCCATCATCAGCGTCAGCAGCTCTGCGCTGCCCTCGACCTTGACGGCCTGTGTAACCGTTTCCTGATTGTTGGTCAGGATCGCAAACAGCGCATTCTTCGGGCAGGTAATAGACACGTCCGCATCATCAGACAATGTATCCGCATAGACCAGCAGCACACCATTCTTCACGCGGAGCATGTGCTGTTCGCCCACGTCAGGCAGGATCACGTTCATGGTGAAGTCGCGGTCAGCCAGCGCCTGCTTGTCCATGACAATGGCCATATAGTCAAACAGCATGGGCGCGGAGAGGGCCTTGACCATGTCGCTGGTAGATTTGGTGGAAGCGGTTAAATTGGCGTTTCCATGGCGCAGCTCCTGCGCGGCGGTCAGATATTCGTTGCGCCACGGACCGGACTCCGCCTGATACCCCAGCTGCTCCAGTGCATCGGCGCACAGAAGCCGTGCATCGGTGTTCGTCGGGTCGGCAAAGACGATGGTATTTGTGACCTCGGCGACCCACTGATATTCACCCTTGTCAAAATCCGCCTTCGCCATTTGCAGGACATTGTCAACATCCCCCAGGTACTCCACCCATTTTTTTGCGCTGTCGCTTGGCATGAGGGGGTTCAGGTTAACAGGGTTGCTGTCATACCAGCCCATGAACTTCTGGTAGACCGCCTTGGCGTTGTGGGCGACCGTCCCGTAGTACTGGCGGGTGTACCAGATTTTATTGAGCGCCTCCGGCAGCTCGATCATGTTGGAGATCTCGTCGCTGGTGTAGCCCTGATTGATATAGGTCAGAGTCTGGTCGTTGATGAACTTATACACGGCAGCCGTGTTGACCATGTAGTCGTTCACCACGTTGTTTCCCCAGTGCGGCCAGTTGTGGGACTGGAAGGTGACCTCCGCGTCCTTGCCGTAAAGGGAAATGGCCTCGGTGATATAGCTTGCCCATGCCGCGCCGTCGCGCACCTCCGCGCCGCGCAGCGTGTAGAGATTGTGGAGCGTTCCGGTGCAGTTTTCCGCCATCCACAGCGCCTTGTACTGGGGCAGCCACGTGTTCATTTCGGCGGGCGCTTCCGTACCCGGCGTGAGCTGGAACTCCAGCTCCACACCGTCGATCGTCAGCTTTTCGCCAGACTGCGTGATTTCATAGCTTGGCGTCATGAACGAGACCGTTCCGGTGGACTGTCCCATGCCGATGCCCTGCGCCAGCTTGCCGGTCACGCCGGGGGTCAGAAGGATGCCATACTGATAATTGCTGCGGCGGCCCATACCCTTACCGGCGTAGACATTTTCCTTCACGGAGTGCTCCGTGAAGCCCACAGGCGTGATCACGGGGATCTTGCCGCTGGCGAGCTGATCTTCAATAGAAAGTGTCTCGTCTGCCTTATCCTCTTTCGCCATCACGCCGGCGATGCCGCCAAAATGGTCGACGTGGGAATGAGAGATGATGACGGCCTTGACCGGGAATTTACCAAGATTCTTTTCGATCAGCTGCATGGCAGCCTGACTGCACTCCACGCTCATCAGCGTATCAAAGACGATCCAGCCGGTATCGCCCTTGACAACGGTGAGGTTTGCCATGTCATAGCCGCGGACCTGATAGATGCCATCCGTCACTTCAAAAAGGCCATAAGCGTGGTTATTTTTCGTGTTCTCCCAGAGACTTGGATTTACGCTGTCAGGCGCTTTTTCGTAATCGTCCAGGAACGCATAGGCTTCCTGACTCCAGAGGATCTTCCCATCCTCGTCCTTTAGTTCCAGTGTTTCCGGCGCGTCGATCAGTCCACGGGTGGCGAATTCATATTCCTGCTTATCATCGAAGTCAAGTTCATCGTAGATGGCGGCATTTGCCTTTGCCGTAAAGTCTGTGGCGGGCTTGACATCGGCAGTCAGACCCAGGTCTGCCTTTTCCGCGCCCGGCTCTTTGCGCCCATCCTGCGCACAGCCGACGCAGGACAGCAATAGTACCGATGTAAGAAGCATTGCTGCAATACGTTTCATAGCCATTCTTTTCCACCTCCTTATTGTTCGCGGATAACAGGTGGCTGCCAGCTATCCAGTGCTGTCATATCCGGTACATAGATCCGCATGAACAGATGAAATTCCCCGTCGGAAACAGGCAGCCAGTTAGAGGTGTCTTCCGGTGCATCCTTGGACAGGATAATATCCAATGTGCCGTCCGCATTCAGCTTGAAGTCGGAGCGGTCGTTGATGCAGTAGCGGTCGATGGAATTGTCAATGAGGAAATCATCCTCTCCGTAGGCGGTCACGGACCAGAAGCCGCCCTCCAGCGTGGGAGGAAGGGTTTCAAAGTGGAGTGTATACTTCTTTTCTCCGGTCAGCGCTGCGCCGGTCTCATCCACCGCTGTCTTGGGATAGATTGCCACGTCCACGGTGTTGGCGCCAAGCCCCACCAGCGCTACCATCGCGCGGTAGGTATACTCCGTGCCGAAGTCGCCGATAGGCTTGCCGTAATAGACCCACTGGCCGAGTTTCTGCGCATACTTCGCGCCGTCGGCGGCGAGCGTGGCGCGAAGCCCCTGAAGCATCTGCGTCCAGCGCTCGGCAGCTCCTTCGCCCAGGAGAGCGGCGTCGAAGGTCTTACCCGCGCCCACGTTGATGGCGGAGAGTTTCTTCAGCAATTCCTTATCCGCATCGGCGGGCGGGTTGACCTGCATCAGAGCGTTAGCCGTATTGAAAAACTCTGCTGGCGTCATGGAAAGCACCTTGTTCACGGGAACAAAGTCATTTTCCTCTTTATAAGCTCCCTGCGGTGCGGCATACTCGCCTCCCTGTATATAAGCCGAAAGCGGCAGGAGCTGCATCTGCTCCTGAATAGCATAGACATTGGGCAGGTCCTCGTTCCCGGACAGCACCGTGCGGGTGATCGACCACATCGTTGCGGTGGGCACGTCCACACGCGTCACACCGTCGGGCAGCTCGCCCTCCCAGCCGGGAAGCGCAATGGCATAAGCACCCGCCTTGTCCAGCACGGCGGCGGTGTTCGTCCACGCATCCAGAAGCTGCACATTGCAGAAGCGATCCGTTTCCGGCAGGACGTAGACCATAGGCTCTGTGCTGATGTCAAGCCATGCCTGCGAATAGACGGTATCGACGTTCGGCGTCACGACGGTGCGGAAAGAGGCGTCCGCCAGCTTTTTTGCATGGTTGAACTGATTGATGGGCGCACGGCCAGTCATGGTCCCGTCCGTATTGGTCGATAATGTTTTGGTTGCGTCGGTCAGCACCAGCGGGAACGCATAGATGTATGCCTCACTGACCATTTCCCACACGGTTTCAGTATCCGGTGTATCCGGCTGCGTTTTTTCGGCAGAGCAGGCGGAAAGAAACCCGCAGGAAAGCAGCGTAAGCAACGATAGTAGAATTGCAAGTATCTTTTTCATGTTGTCCTCCTATGATTCTCTTCTGTTTTTGGTCATCTCCTCGAAAGGGTTTGTGCGTATGGATTGACTATAAAGTCGTTTGTGATTTTCTCTTTATGGTAAACTATCGATTATTCCGCCCCTTTCTTTCTGCAAGCCTTGAAAGCTCTTTTTTGACCGCTTCGATTTGTGGGTTAAACAGCGCTCGCTCGGCAAAGATCATATAATTGTTGATGGCGAGGATCGACAGATGAACGAACGGCGCAACCTCTTCGTCGGTGCAGCCGAGGATCTCCGCAATCCTACCCGTGTAATAAGGGTATCTTGCCGCAAGCCGCACAAGGGAAGGCTTTACCTTTTCTCCGTATTCGTGCGACACACATACGCTGACCAGAAAGCGCATGGTAGGCGACATTTTATCCGCCAGCTCACCGAGATGATCCATCATACTTTTGATGTCACTAATATCTTCAAGCACGATAGCAAACGCGGCTTTTTCAATTCGACTGATCGCTTCCTCGGCGCAGGCAAGAACGATTTCCTCTTTGGTGGAGAAGTAATAGTAGATGCCGCCGTTTTGCAGCTTTGCCGCCTTACAGAGGTCCTTTGTCTTGGCAACGGTCAGCCCCTTTTCGACAAAGCAGTCAAGGCAGACGCCTACAAGCTCCTGTCTCTATCTGCTGGTTTTCCTTCTTGACATGAACAATGCTCCCTTCATGATTGACAGTGTTTTTATTTCACTGTCCCTCATAAAGGGAGCATATCAATCAGAAACGGGGGTGATTTTGTAGTTTTTTGACAGCTTTCCTTGAGTCTTACTTTGCAAGTACAACGGAAATTTTGATTTCCTTTTCCGTCTCGCTCAGGTCGAACGCGCCGCCGTCTGCGACGCTCACACGCAGCTCATACAGTGTGCCGTCAGAAAGCTTATCCACGGCACTGCCTGCTTCATCCGTGATCGACCACAGTTCATTGCTGACCTCCGCCAACGTTCCGTCCGCACCGTAGGCATAGAGCTTCAGCTCGGCAGTGCTTCCGGAAAGATTGTTCATTCGGAACGAGACCGTCGTGTTGGGGTGGACGTTTTCGACTGTCACGGTGTTGCGCCAACTTGCAACCGCTCCCTCGCCGCCGTCCTGTTCAAACTGCGCCTGCGACAGCACGTTCCGCGCGACCTTATCGAGATCGACCTTGCGGTACGGCATTTCGGGAAGATAGACGAAGCGGTCCTGCAAGCACAGCAGCTCCAGATAGCCCGTCGGGCAGTAGAGCGCGTTGCCGCTGTTTCCGGCGTACATCCCGATGGCCATATTGTTGTAGCCAAACTTGTTGGAAACATCCATCTTAAAGACGGTCTCGCCGGTCTCAAAGTCCAGAATGATGTATTGCCACATGCCGCTTTCCGGATCCTGCACATAGCCGTAGATATAGCCCGTCGCGGTGGAGAGTTTGAGAATCGATGTATCGCTCAGGTCATTTCGAGACCAGATGCTCTTCATCTCATAGCCGGAATCGGTTTTAACCGTATCGACACGCTCCACACCGGGAGCAATCATGCTGTTGCCCTTCGTCAGCCAGTTTGTGTCATAGATGTTGGCGTAGCTCTGGATGGAAGAGTCACTGTTTGGATCGGCAAGGCCTGCGCTGCCTGCGCCGAACCAGTTGCACACGATAGTGCTGACGGTGCCCTCACTGTCGTCATAGACGATGGCAGAGTTTTCAACCGCCACCTGATAGCCATCGGGCAGCTCATCCAGCACCGGCAGACTTGCAACGATCTCACCGGTCTTCATATCGAGCGCCAGCAGCTTGACGGGGTCCGCGTTGTCGGTGAACATCACAAGCTCTGGTGTCAGCGACGGAGAGCAGCCGCCGCCCCAGGCAAGACCGCCGCCGGTGGTCTTGTCGCCTTCGCCACTGACTTTTGCGCCAACGCTCTCATACGGTGTGCACCAGACGGCCTCAACGCCGTTATTCGCGCGCAGCAGATAGCAGTTCTGGTTTGTCAGGATGACCGCTCCGTCCTTGGAGGCGGCAATGCCGTTTTCCGCGCCCTCGCCTGGGGTAAGCTCATAAACAAAGACCGCGTCGGAGAGGTCAGCCTGCTCGCCATTGAGAATTGCATCGATGGCGGAGCGCGCGATATAGCCCAGCACACCCTGCTGCTCACGCTCCGGGTAGATGCGGAAGCCGCC
>ENA-OXEE01001069-OXEE01001069.1-human-gut-metagenome-genome-assembly--contig:-NODE-1069-length-9638-cov-17.5218_pt1 | contig 9638 bp, 2 predicted proteins | sample MGYA00249824_ERZ652242 | MGnify/ENA primary metagenome ERZ652242 (study PRJEB26925, sample SAMN05826943) | human gut metagenome | biome: ENVO:2100002; feature: ENVO:00000062; material: ENVO:00002003... | reverse complement strand
TGTAAATTTATATATGTATTATAAACTTTATATTGATAAATTTCTACAGCTAAGTCTTATCGTTCATGTCAAAAAAAATGTAATTCATGCAATTTCGTCCATGAATGTTTTTTATTAGGATATTATATATAGCAAATAGAACTAATATAGTACTTTTGATTTATAAAAGACAACAGGAGGAATATGCTATGTGGAGAAAAATCTATAATGCAATATGGGCAGACAAAGCCAGAAGAGCAGCAGTGCTTACAATCATTATTGCATTGATTGTGTCCGGCACAGCGTTGGCAATACTTAACACGATTGGTAAATCCAAGCCGGCGCAGGGCATACCGGATGAGCAGCCACTGATTGGAACGGAGGTTGCGGATCTGCCACAGGAGGGCAGCCGGAATACTAATCAGGAGACAGAAAGCCAGCCGGCAGATGAGCGGCAGACGGAACAATCCGGTGAACAGTATGAGACACCTGAGGTGACCGGGACGTCAGCACAGGAGACTTCGGCAGGAGGGAATGAACAGAGTTCTTCAAAGACGGCGGATACTCAGCCTGCCACAGTCAGTGGTGAGACTGTCAGTGAGTCAGGTGAAGTGGAGAACGTCACACAGGAGACTACCACACAGGAGACTACCACACAGAATAATGTGGAGCCGGAAGTGAGGTATTCTGTGAATTTTGCAACACAGGGCGGAAGTGTATTACAGACAAAGCAGGTTGAGCGTGGAACCAAGATAAAGAGTTTTTCTACGCCGTACAGTGAAGGGAATATCTTCCTTGGATGGTATTATGATGAAGCACTTACACAGCCGGTTAAGGAGGATGACAGTGTCAACAGTGACCTTACACTGTATGCTGCATATAGACAGGCTGAGCAGCTGCAGCCGGTAGAGAACATAGTATTTGCCGCAGCGGAGAATGTCGACGGAGACAGCTTTGCCATCACGGTTGTGACAGAGGACAAGAAGCTGGACGCAGAGGGAGTGCGCGCAGCTCTTGATGTAAAGAACCTTACCGACCCTGGGCAGACGGACATTGTCAGGGTTACAGGTGCGGATGGAGAGTATGTGATTACAGGAATTACTCCTGAGATAGAAAACAATTCATCCATGGCTGTTCCGGGTTTTGAGGATGGTTGTACATATAGAATTACACTCACGGATTCGAGACTTAATTTTAAAAATCAGCCGGACACGGTAAGGGAGTACAACTTTACAACCGCTAAGAAGGAGGTATTGAATGTATCACTTAACAGTGACATTGTATATATACCTATAAGCGATTTAAAGAATATAACCAATGCTGGAGATTCTGTTGAAACGCTGAGTATTGCACTCTATCAGGCGGATAAGGATGGGGTGCTTGGACCGGCAGAGCTTACACAGGGTCAGTTCGATTACAGCAGGGAAATACTGAACGTAGGGGATGTAATATCAATATATGCAGGCTTAAGGCCGGATTTAAGGACGCTGGATACGCCGGATGAACAGAATGGTGATATAGCTTATGTAGAGATAACAGGTAAGAACGGTAACAGGTACAGCTATAAGAATGCCGCACCTGAGGATGTAATCTTCACACCGGATATTCTGCCTGTATCAGCTGCCTTCCTTGACAATGCCGGCGAGGGCAGTATGACGATTGACAACAGGGTGCTTGACTATTCTCCGGATGTGTATGCCAATGTCGGGCTTGACAGCCGGACAACGGTGGATATAGGCGACTATGTTGCTTTCTACAGTGGAATATTCGGTATCTTAGAAGGCGAAAATGCTGCACAGATAGGAAACTACGGCTTAGTAACCGCTGTCACGAAAAATGATAACGGCACTACGACAATTGGGTATAGGGCTGTTGGTTTTGATGAAGTGATAGCAGCTATGGACATCTATACAAGTGAACAGATGTCCGGAGCGGAAATGATTGAGGGCGTGGATACAGCCTCAATCGAGAGAGCAATTGAGAAACAGGCAGTTGAAAGCGGCTTTGCCGATGAGGCGGCACAGTATCTTGCCTCCTTAGCACTTGCCACAGACAACTTTACAAGGTTAAAAGATAACATGAACCTTGAGGACTACAAGGTAATCCTTGAGGATGGAAGTACGATATCGCCGGAGGAGCTGCAGCTTATGTCATCTGACATATCGGTTGAATGTAAGCTTGAGGACGGATATCCTAAGGCTACAATCAGCACGACACCTAAGAATCTTTCACAGGCTGAGGGTTCCGCAGCAAGGGATAAGGGACTTAGCGTGGAGCTTGAGGTTCAGGCAAAGATTACAATGGGTAAAAAAGGCTCCGACAATCAGGTAGAGATAACCGTAAGCGGTAAGTTTACCGAGGAAGTTGGTCTTGACCTTGGTGTGAGCAGCAGGGCTGTCTGGAAGGTATGGGGAATATTCCCTTACATTGCAGAGTACCGCGTGACTGCCAATATTGATGTGCTTAATTATACAGGAATTGAAGTGAGTGCTGTCATGGTCACTAACAGCAGCGATGACAATGACGATGAGGATAAGGGCGGCTTCAATACAGCACTTGATATCGCAGATCAGATTAAGGAGCTTATAGAGCAGGCGAAGGATGATGGTGAGGATGAGGATTCCGAGGAGAATGCCAATAAGCTTGTCAAGCGCTACAGCGATATGATGGACGAGGAGTCCGACTGGATAAAGATTTTTGAGCAGAATATTATAAATCAGGAAAAGCTTCTGCCGCCGTGCCTGCCAATTATTGCGGTAAGCATAGATGTGGATTTTGTTGTGAAGGTTGATGCCTGCGTTGCTGTCGGCTTCGACTTCGACTACATAACCGGAAAGCGCTATACATATACGATAGATGTGTTTGCCGGAAAGGTATACAACGATACCGTACAGCTTATTGAGGACGCGTATGAATTTGATTTCTATGTAATGGGAAGACTTGCCGTGAGGGCAGGGCTTGAGTTCGAGTTCAAGGTGGGTGTGTTCTCAACCAAGTTAGCATCGGTTGGATTTGTCGCGGAGGCTGGAGCATACACTAAGCTGTGGGGATATTTCTACTATGAGCTTAAATACACCCAGAGTCTTGGAAAGAGCCAGCAGTACAGCGGAGCACTTCTGATAGATGTGGGTGCTTATCTGGATGTCGCACTTAAGGCACAGGCACTCAACGACAGATATACGGCGATGTACACGCTTATCAATAAGGAATGGCCGCTGTGGTCCGTGGGAAACAGGGACAGTATACTTGATTTTACCACCGCCCAGGAGGATATGCCGTATATGAAGATGAAGCAGCATGTCCGCTCGGTGGTAGTACCGGACAGTGTGTTTGACCTTACATACCTTGACTTAGTTGAAGGCGGCGAGGCTCATGCGGTATATGAGGATTACTATAATCCGACCAAACCGGCAGGCGGCAGGAACAGAAATAATTTTGACATCGTGATGACTAATGACAAGTTCTCCTATGACCCTCAGACGAACACTATAACAGTAACCCCTGATAAGGAAGATAAGAGACTTGAAGGCGAGATGATAATAACATGGAACAGATATCCGCTTGCTTTCTCATCAAAACCTATACAGAGAAGACTTTCATTATATTGGGATAATTTAAGGGACGGATATGTTATAGTTCCTTACACCAATGGCGGAACCTATATAAATATTATCAATGCTGCGTTTGAAAAGAAGATAGACAAGCCTGCCGATCCGGTAAGAATGGGCTATGATTTTGCAGGCTGGTATGAGGATGAGGAGCTAAATCAGGTGTATGAGTTCCCTGAGCTTATGCCGGCACAGGATACTAATATATTTGCAAAATGGACACCTTCTGTGAACACAGCTTACCGTGTGGAGCATTATAAGGAGCAGATAGCCTCAGGTGAGTATGAGCTTGCAGACAGCGAGAGGCTCACAGGCACCACGGACAGCTATGTAACACCTGCGGTTAAGACGTATGAGGGATATACCTCACCGACAGCGCAGGAGATAAAAATAGAGGCAGACGGAAGCACAGTTCTCCGCTATTATTATCCGCTTGAATGGCACACTGTCACCTTCAATGAAGGCGAGGCAGGAGACACAAGTGTAAGCTATGAGCTTAAATATGGTGCAGCGATTGTTCCTCCTATGGTTGCAGCAGATGGTTATACATTTACCGGCTGGGATAAGGAAGTAGCTTCGGCTATGGGAACGGAGAATGTAGTATACACAGCACAGTGGAGCAGGAATCCGGATACACAGTACAGAGTTGAGTACTATGTGCAGGATACGGATGGAGCCTACAGACTTAAGAGCAGTTTCACAGCACAAGGATATACAGGTTCGTCAATCACTGCGGACAGCTTAAGAAAGACCACGCTTGAAGGCGGAACCACGGCTGATAAGCTTTTCACGGTAGATGGTGGAATCGTATTCAGCAATATGACTGTGCTTGGCGAGGAATGTGATACAGCTGGTGTGGCACCGGACGGAAAAATGATAATCAAGGTCAATTACAGACGCGAAAGATATTCGTACACTTTTGATTATGGATATGATGATAAGGCTGTGACAGCCGATACATGCTATGAGGGCACAATCAATGTTCCAGAGAATGTGGCAAGAGACGGATATATATTCGGAGGCTGGAGCCTTGACGGCAAAGAGGCAGTTAAGGTGAATACAGTTATGGGCAAGGAGAACATTGTATATCATGCATTGTGGACACCTGTCACATATACGGTACATTTTGACGGAAATTCCGAATATGCAGAGGGAGAGATGGAGGATATCTCACTTACCTATGATGAGGCGGTAATTCTTCCGGCTAATAAGTTTATGCGTGAGAATTATGTTTTTGGCGGCTGGAGCCTTACAAAGGCGGGAGAAGTGCGCTACACCGATTCAGAGAGTGTCAGGAACATTTCCAAGTTGGACGGCAGCACGATGACACTGTACGCTGTATGGATTCCGGAGGAGTATAAGATTTCTTATGAGAATCTGTATGATGGTGTCAGCACCAATGCCGCTTCATACAATATTGAGAGTGAGACAATCATACTCAAGGCTGCGGTCAGAACAGGCTATGTATTTGAGGGCTGGTATGATAACGCTGGGCTTACCGGGGACAAGGTTGATAGAATAGAGCATGGAAGTATAGGAAATCGTACCTTCTATGCGGACTGGAGCCCGGCAAAGGATACGAGATACCGCGTTGAGCATTATTTACAGCAGCTTGACGGCAGCTATGTGCTTGACAGGACGGATGAGCTCACAGGTGTTACGGAGGATATTGTGACGCCGCAGACCCATGACTATGCAGGCTTCACAGCGCCTGAGCAGAGGACGCTTGAAATCACGGCGGACGGAAATGCGGTACTTAGATATGACTACACCAGAAACACATATACGCTCACATTCGATGCCATGGAGGGAGCACTTGAGGGTAATGATACGATAACTGCACTGTACGGTGCGGATATAACACCTCCTTCGGCATACAGGGAAGGCTATGGCTTCGCCGGCTGGTACGATGGCGATGTGAGATTCGATGTGAGAACAATGCCTTCAAAGGACATGAAGCTAACTGCTGCATGGAAGGCAGGCGAATACGGATACACGGTCAACTATTACCATCAGAATGTGGACGGCTCCGACCAGTACACACTTGCAGCCAGCTTGAATGAGACTGCACCTATGGACAGCGAGGTTGAGGCACCGCTAAAGAGCTTTGAAGGCTTTACCGCTGTTGGCGAGGCTAAGACAATCACAATCTGCACCGATGAGAGTAAGAATGTAGTTGATTACTATTACACAAGAAACCAGTATACTCTCAGCTGGGATTTCGCCGGTGGAGCTGCGGACAATTACACATCGGGAACGCTCTATTATGGCACGAAGATAAATGCTCCTGTACCTGTAAAGGAAGGATATTCGTATGAATGGAACAGGGAACTGTTTGCGGACATGCCGGCTGAGAACCTTGAGTACACAGCGATATGGAAGGCGGACAGCTATATCCTGACATTAGATGTGAACGGAGGAAGCTTATCTGCCGATGCGGCATTGAGTAAGAATGTAGTATTTGACGAGGTATACGGAGAGCTTCCACAGCCTTCTAAGAGGGGATATGCCTTCGATGGATGGTTTACCAAGCCTCAGCCTGCTTCGGACGAGGTTGTGCAGATAACAGCGGATACCGTTGTTAAGACGGCACAGAATCATGTACTCTATGCACACTATACGCCAATAGAGTACAAGCTTGTATACTCAAATGTGGACGGGGCAGAGAATGGCAATCCGGCTTCCTACAATATCACAACAGGAAGGATTGAACTGAAGCCTGCGAGGAAGACAGGTTTCACCTTCGAGGGCTGGTATTACGATAAGGAATGTGCAGGTGAGCAGGTTGAGGTGATAGCCGCCGCAGGCATAGGCGACAGAGAGCTCTATGCTAAGTGGAGGGAGCACAGCTATAAGGTTGTATTCCATTCAAACAATGGCGGGGATACTACGGACGGACAGAGCTTTACCTACACAGAGAGCAAGGCACTTAAGCAGAACAGCTTTACAAAGGAGGAGTACAACTTCACAGGCTGGTCATTGAAGGCAGGGCAGGAAGCAAAATATACAGACGGTGAGGTCATTTCACAGCTTGTGCCGGATGACAATGGCATAATTCATCTGTATGCTGTGTGGACACCTGTAAGATACCGCATAATATATGTCAATATGGACGGTGCACAGAATGCTGCCGGAAATCCGGACAGCTTCACGGTTGAAGATGATTTCCTCACACTCTATGAACCGACTAAGGCGGGATATACCTTTGAGGGCTGGTACACTGATGACACATATAACAATAAGGTGACTGCACCGATAAAGCTCAGGGTTGGCTACGAGCCGACATTCTATGCAAAATGGTCGGTAAACTCTTATGTCATAACCTTTGACAGCTGCAAGGGTGATTCCGTTCCTACAGAGACGCTTGATATGGTATATGATACGGCGAAGAACCTTCCTCTTATCTCGGATATGGAGGGCTTTGTAAGACCGGGCTATACCTTTAACGGCTGGGCACTTGAAAAGGACGGAGAGCCGGTATACAGTGACGGAGCTACAGTAAAGAACCTTGTTGAATCGGGAAATATAAATCTGTATGCGGTATGGACGCTGAACGTATTCAGTATCAGCTATGATGCCGGAACGGGGGCTATATCGAATGATAATCCTGCAACCTACAGCATTGAGGACAATGATGTTATCCTGAATGCACCTACAGCTAAGGAGGGCTATAAGTTCCTTGGCTGGTATGAAGGTGATGTACTTGTATCCGGGATAGTGAAGGGAACGCAGAAGGATTATAACCTCACAGCTAAGTGGGGTCACGGAGGAATATTTACACTTTCATATGAGGGTGAGGAGGCTGTAACCCTGCAGAACGGTTCAGCGGGAGCTAAGCTCACCTACAAGGTAACAAGAACTCTTCCTGAGGGTACACAGGCGATATCCAATCCGATTTATGTCTACTACAGAACAGTAAATGGTACGGCGTATGGCTCAACGGTTGACATCGATATAGCACTTGATAAATATCATTTTAAGCATGTCGGTGGCGAGAATGTCTACCTTACATTCGGGCCTGAGGATATGGAGCAGACCTTCAATGTTGAGGAGTGGGGAGCGGAGACCACAGCGGACATCGTGGCAGGCTTCCAGATTGGTGGAACAGACCGCTACTATGATGTGGAGCTTTATAAATCACTTGATACCGTAGCAGGATATTCAGGAACATTTGGCGATGTAAGGTCGCTCAGAAGAAAAATTAAGGCTATTAATGCAAATACAATTACGAATGATATGTATAATAAGTGGTATAGCTATACGTTCCTTACGGGCGAACACAAGGTCACTGATAAAGGATATGATAATAATCCTTCATTTACGTTTAAGACTTTATCTGAGATTCTCAATGACAATGGTTTTTCATCTGAGACACAGAAGTATATAACGAATACAGCTACGAACATGGGATTTAAGATGACGGCAGATATTATAGAAAATGACGATGGTTATATTTATCTTAGATTTTATCGTGAGTATCCATTCCAGTATCAGGCTCAATACAGAGGTGATATTAAGGATAAGGGCTGGAGAACAGGAATAGAATTCCCACGTACTACTTCTAAGCAGAATGGAGTTCAGTTTGATTTTGGACATGAGCATACATATAATACATGGTCACTTGCTTATGATTCAGGAACATATGCCAAGGTGGGAGTAAATGACAGATTGGGCATACAGCTGAGAGCTGATGGAAGTGGAGGCGATGACTGGAGAATAGGAACCAGTTATGCATATTATAAGATAATTGATAGCAGGGCACCACAGCAGGTAGGTCTTGCCAACCTTGCATTTGGCAGGTACAAGGCAGGGGACACCATTTCGATAACCGTTATATATGATGAGGTTATAAAGAGTGCCTCAGGAATGGGACTGTCAGCTATAAGCGGTCTTCCTGTTAAGGATGTACAGTTCGCAGGAGGAGAAGGCACGAATGCACTCACATTTACAGCTACACTTACTGCTGATTTTGAGGCAACGCCTGATTTCAACAATGAGATAAAGGCATTAAAGCCGGTTGTCGGAACAGTGTATGATGTGCTTGGCAACCACAACTAGTTTTAGCGTATTTCTTAAATTTTGATATTTTACCGAGAGCGACAGGGTGTCATTTACATGGCACCCTGTCTGCATTATAATTAAGTTACTTTTATGAAGAGGATATAGGAAGCATGGGAATACATAGAGCAAAAATATATTTGACCCTGATAACAGTACTATTGATAACCTGTATAGCTGCGTCATGCGCAGGGCAGCAGGACAGGGGGACTGTCACAGATGATAAGAAGATACGTGTAGCCGTTATCGACACAGGTTTTTCTGAAAAAGCGATACCATCAGGCAATATTGCCGGAGGAAAGAATTATGTTGATGGGGACATGGGAACGGATGACACCTATGGACATGGCACTGCGGTAGCGTCAATCATCCTTGGGAATGCCCCGGATACAGAGCTTGTCGCTCTTGTGAGCAGTGTGTATGAACATGGAAGACTTAAGCAGGTGGACGCAGATACATTTGCAGGGATAATCATTGACGCTGTCGATGTATATGGATGTGATGTAATCAATGTTAGTTCCGGATTTGCTGTTGATACGGAGGCGTTAAGACAGGCTGTAGAGTATGTTGAAAAAAAAGGTGTTGTGATAGTGGCATCGGCAGGTAATGATTATGTTGAAAACCCGGATGTAAAATATTATCCTGCGGCTTATGATGGTGTGATTGCGGTGGGTTCAATTAATGAGAGCAGGACAGCAATATCAGATTTCTCGCAGAGGGGTGAATGGGTTGATGTGTACGAGTGCGGGGAGAACATTACCGTCAGAACCCTGAGCGGTGATAGCAGGGAGGTATCAGGGACATCTTATGCTGCCGCAGGAGTGACCTCAAAGGTATGCAGAATACTGGAAGAAAATTCGGGATTGCCGGTTGATAAAGTGTTGGAAATAATTGACTTTAAAGGGAATTGATGTTAAAATTTCAGAAAAAGTATTTATAATAGGTTTACTGTATAAGGAGGTTATGGTATGGGATTTTTTGATAACATTGGAA
>ENA-OXEE01001068-OXEE01001068.1-human-gut-metagenome-genome-assembly--contig:-NODE-1068-length-9640-cov-17.2745_pt1 | contig 9640 bp, 9 predicted proteins | sample MGYA00249824_ERZ652242 | MGnify/ENA primary metagenome ERZ652242 (study PRJEB26925, sample SAMN05826943) | human gut metagenome | biome: ENVO:2100002; feature: ENVO:00000062; material: ENVO:00002003... | reverse complement strand
CTAAACTGCCGTACGGGTTACCGTACCGGGGGTTCGAATCCCCCAGCTTCCGCAAGTTTTAAAACAAAACCAAAATTCAATTCTTGAATAAAAAAATAGCTCATGAAAAGAGAAAACAAAATCTTTCATGAGCTATTTTTATATTATCATTTTAAAGTTTTTCTTTTGTCAAAACGTCACAATGATGTGCTTGAAGCACTTCCAAACAACGACTTAAATCATTAGGCTTGATAACCACATGTGCCCTGTCATTTTGAGCAAAAGCGTACATATATTCAATGAAAATCTGTTCTTTTGCCAAATATTCCAAAATAACAGCTAATGACCCTGGCACATTGTCGCAACTTAAGCAGACTACATCGGTAGACATCACTGCAAAATCGTGGGCACGAAGCACCTCTATCGCCTTGTCTACATCTGAAACAATCAAGCGAAGAATACCAAAATCTGCTGTTTCTGCCATACTAAACGCATGCATGTTGATACTACTTGCGCCTAATGTGCGCACTACTTCATTAATACGTCCGGTTTTATTTTCCAAGAAAACCGATAATTGTCTGATTGTCATATATCCAACTAATTAATAGTTAATAATTAACAGTTAATAATCAATAGTTAATGACAAGACGTAAACATCCGCCATTGTTCATTATTCACTATTCATTATTAACTAAATAAGTCCGCTTGTCTATTACCCGTTGCGACTTGCCTTGGCTGCGCTGGATGCTGTTCGGCTCCATCAGTTTCACATCGGCACTGATAGACAAGACACTCTTTAATTTATCCGACAAAAGCTTCTTCAGATTCAACATCGAAGCGATGTCGTCGCTGAAATAGTCACGCCGCACTTCCACCTGGACTTGCAAGGTGTCGAGGTTGTTCACGCGGTCTACCACCAGCATGTAGCGCGGCTCGAACTCTTTCATGCTCAAGATTACGCTTTCCACTTGAGACGGGAATACGTTAATGCCTCGGATAATCAGCATATCGTCGCTGCGTCCCATAATCGGGGTCATCCGCACGCTGGTGCGCCCGCAGGGGCATACGCCGGGCATCAGCGAGGTCAGGTCTTTCGTACGGTAACGGAGCAAGGGCATGCCTTCCTTGGTGAGGGTGGTGAACACCAGTTCGCCTTGTTGCCCGTAGGGGAGCGGAGCCAACGTGTTCGGGTCGATGATTTCGGGATAGAAATGGTCTTCGTGGATGTGCGAGCCGTTTTGTTCTTCACACTCGCACGACACGCCCGGACCCATTATCTCGCTCAAGCCATACAGGTTATACCCTTTCAAGCCCAGGCGTTCCTGAATCTCCTGACGCATGTTCTCGGTCCACGGCTCGGCTCCGAAAGCGCCGATGCGGAGGCTCAGCTCGTTTTTATCGATGCCCATCTTGTCTACCGTCTCCGCTAAATAAAGGGCATACGAGGGGGTGCAGGCAATGCCTGTGATATGCAGGTCGCGAATCAGGCGCACGTGTTTCTCGGTATTGCCCGTAGAGGCGGGTATCACCGTAGCGCCTAAGTTCTCCACGCCGTAATGCGCTCCCAAACCTCCGGTAAACAAGCCGTATCCGTAACTTACCGAGAACGTATCTTCACGGGTCACGCCGTATGCCGAAAGGCAACGCGACATCACTTCCGACCATACCGCCAAGTCTTTGCGCGTATATCCTACAATCGTCGGATTGCCCGTTGTGCCCGATGAAGCATGCACCCGCACGACTTCCGATTTGGGGGCAGCCATCAGCCCGTAGGGATAATTGTCGCGCAAGTCTTGCTTGGTGGTGAAAGGCAGTTTCACTATATCGCCGATGCTCCGGATGTCTTCGGGCATCAGGTCCATTTCTTGCATCTTGTGCCGGTAGAAGGGCACATTGTGGTAAACGTAAGCGACTAATTTCTGCAACCGCTTACCTTGCAGCTCGCGCAACTGTTCGCGCGGCATGCATTCTTTGTTGGGATTCCAAATCATGTCATCAGTTAATAATTAATAGTTAATAATTAATAGTGTACAAAACGAGTGTACCTTATCTATTATAATTATTCATTGCTAACTATTCATTGTTAATTATTCATTGTTAACTATCGGGTGGTCCTCATGGAACGCTTTCATCCGTTCTTCCAGTACGGGATAAAGCTCGTCGCGCATCCGCGAGGTGCAGGCACGCACCCCTTGCTGCTCGCTTCCCGTGGTGGAGAGCGAAATGCTGCTCACTCCGTAATACATCAATTCGAGGAGTAATTCGCCTCCCGTCATGCCCGGATAGCCAAGAGTGAAGAAGAAGCCGTCGCCCACCTGACGGGTCACATCGCGGTCGTAGACGATGGTGAAGCCGTTATCGGTGAATATCTTCTTCATCCGGCTGGCACGGCGTTCGTACTCGCGCACGTCTTCCACGAAGTTGATTTCGCCCGATACCGAACGTTCCAGCATCTCCGCCATGCCGTACTGGGTGGTGGCTGTACATCCCGATGTAATCATATACAGGATGGAAGCGATGAACGTGGGGCCGAATACGCCCGAATCTTCGTAGCGTTTTGCCAACGCCGGATATTGCTTGTCGAAAAGCTTATCGGATATGCAAGCCAAGGCAATGCGCTGGCCCGCATAGCTGAATATCTTCGAAGCGGAAAGCATGAGGATGTAATTATCGGTATAGCGCGCCACGGTAGGCACGAAAGGCGGCTGGTAGGGACGCCCGTACTTATGACGGAAATCCATACAGAAATACGCCTGATCTTCCATCACCACCACGTCATATCGGGTGGCAAGCTCGCCGATAATCTTCAGTTCTTCTTCTTCCAAGCATATCCATGCGGGATTGTTCGGATTGGAATAGACCACGGCTGCAATGTCTCCTTTTGCCATATAGCTTTCTAATTTTGCCCGAAGCGGCTCTCCCCGGAAATCGTGGATATCGAAATACTCCCACCCGATGCCCAAGATGCGCAACTGGGATTTTTGGATAGGGAAACCCGGGTCGATGAAAAGCACCTTATTCTTCCCCGGAATGCGTTGCGTACAAGCGATAAACGCCCCGAACGAGGCGGCTACAGAGCCTGTAGTAGGCACACAGGCACGGGGGGGAATGTCGATGTCTATAAACGCTTTCACGAAGCGGGAGGCGGCTTCCTTGAGTTCGGGCACTCCAGCCGCGGCAGGATATTGCGCTCCCAAGCCCGCGTCTAACGCCCTTTTCTCGGCTTCGATGCCTACCTTATTGGCAGGCAATCCGGGCGACCCTTGATCCATGCGGATGAACGGGATGCCCGTCTGCTCTTCCAAGCGGGAAGCCACCAAAAGCACATCGCCGATGGTGGCGTTTTGCAGGTCGGCTACTTTCATCTCGCGCGCCACGTCCGCCACCTGTTCTTTACTGAATACACTGCTCATAATGCTCAACGGTTCAAGTTTTTCACATAATCGCGCCCGATGTCGAAAGCACGGTAGTTCATTTCCACCACCTCTTCCCCTTTCGAGGCAAAGATGCGCCCTATGCTTTCGCGCAAGGCATCGACATCCAATATTTTAAGGAAAGCCGCCGCCGCTCCCAACAAAATGACATTCGCCGAGCGAGGCACATGGTTTTCCTTTGCCAGCCTTTCCACGTCAAGCGAAACCACATGGGGCTGGGCGTTCAATTCATCCGCCAAAGCCTGTTCGTCGGGATAATTGGGGATATTCTTAAACGGTGCGGACGAAGTGATAATCCATCCGTCTTCCGCCAGATAAGGCAAATAACGCAACGCCTCCATCGGCTCCAAGGAAAGAATCATGTCTGCCGTCCCCAAGGCGATGAGGTCGGAAGCGATGGGAGTATCCGAAAGGCGGAGATTGGATTGCACGTCTCCCCCGCGCTGGCTCATCCCGTGCACTTCGGCTTGTTTCAAGGTCAGCCCCATGCGGGTGGCTGCTTCCCCGATGATGGTAGCTATGGACAAGATTCCTTGCCCGCCTACCCCTGAAAGTATGATGTCTGTTTTCATTTCTTCTCGGCTTTTTTCTTTTTCAACTTACGGTTTAATGTCTGTATGCACTCGCGGCGCGGGATAATGACCGACACGCCCCGGTATTCGATTTCCTCGCGGATAACACGGGTAATCTCTTCCATGTTCTTCGGAAGGGGCACCACCACGCGCACGTGTTCAGGCTCTACACCCAAGCCCAGGCAAATGGCTTCGAACTTATTGGTGCCCGCCGAATCTTGCCCGCCCGTCATGGCGGTGGTCAGGTTGTCCGAGATAACCACGGTGATGTTCGCCTTGTCGTTCACCGCGTCCAGCAATCCCGTCATGCCCGAATGGGTAAAGGTGGAGTCTCCGATGATAGCAATGGCAGGGAATTGCCCGGCATCCGCCGCTCCCTTCGCCATGGTGATGGACGCACCCATATCCACACAACTGTTCAAAGCACGGAAAGGAGACAACGCACCCAAGGTGTAACACCCGATGTCGCCGAATATCTTCGCGCCGGGATATTCCGCCGCTACCCGGTTCAGGGCATCGTACACATCCCGGTGCCCGCATCCCACGCACAAGGCAGGCGGACGGGGAACCATGTTCTGAGCCGGAGCATAAACCTCCGCGCTGGGAATGCCCAAAGCCGCCTTTACGCTATCGGGAGTCAATTCTCCGGTACGGGGCAAATCTCCGCTCAGGCGTCCTTTCACGATGTATTTCGTCGGGAGCAACCCTTTTAATTGTTCCTCTACGAAGGGCTGTCCGTCTTCTACCACCAGCACCTCCTTGCACGAATCCGCCAAGCGGGTCAATTGCTCCATCGGAAGCGGATATTGCGAAACCTTCACAAGCGGGAACGGACATCCGGCAGGGTAATTCTCCATTACATAATTATATCCGATGCCGCACGCCACGATGCCCCGTTCGGCAATGCCTGCCCCAAGTTCCGCCTTATTAAAAGGAGAAGATTCGGAGAGAGCCAATAATTGAGGTTGCGCGGAAATCACTTCCAAATAACGCCGGCGCGCATTGGCTGGAAGCAACACCCAGTCCGCCGGAACAGATTCCCGTCCCGTACAAGTGACTTCATTGAACTCCGTCTTCACCCGGACCGCCGCGCGCGAATGAGCCAAGCGGGTAACGATACGCATCAGGACGGGAAGTTTTTCCCGTTCCGACAATTCGTATGCATATTCCATCATGTCATACGCCTCTTGTTGCGAGGAAGGTTCGAGGACAGGCACCATGGCAAACTTGCCATAGAAGCGCGAATCTTGCTCGTTTTGAGAAGAATGCATCGTAGGGTCATCCGCCGCCAGCACCACGATTCCTCCGTTAACACCCGTAATTGCCGAATTGACAAACGCATCGGCGCATACATTCATACCTACATGCTTCATACAGACCAATGCCCGCTTGCCCATGTACGACACACCCAAAGCCGCTTCCATAGCGGTCTTCTCGTTCGTGCACCAGCTGCTGTGCAAACCTCTCGCCCGTGCTAAGGGCGAATCCTGTATGTATTCGGTTATCTCGGTCGAGGGAGTCCCCGGATAGGCATATACCCCCGAGATTCCCGCATGAATGGCGCCCAAGGCTATCGCCTGGTCGCCCAATAATAAAAGTTTATCGCTGCTATTCATAATTCTTAAACTTATGTTTTTATGAAACGCAGATTAACGCGGATTTACGCAAAAATTTATTTTTAATTATCATCTGCGAAAATCTGCGTTAATCCGCGTTTTTAAAATCCAACTACATCAACGCAAAGCCATCCGCATCGTCCAATACGGGGAACTTCTTGCGGAACGCTTCCAATTCCTCCATATCTATCCCCGCTTCGGCACATTCCTCGCACCCGTCGGTACATGCCGCAAGCGTATGCCCGTATGGGTCGATAACGGCACTTCCTCCGCAATAATCGCAATACGGGTCTTTCCCCGTACGGTTCACGGCTATCACGTAACACTGGTTCTCGATGGCACGGGCACGGAGCAATGCCTTCCATGCTTCCACGCGCGGTGTGGGCCAGCTTGCCACGTAAAGAATGGCATCGTAATCGCCCCGGTTGCGTGACCAGACGGGAAAACGCAAGTCATAACATACCTCAAGCAAGAAACGCACGCCCCGGAAGCTGGCCACCACACGCTCGTTGCCGGGCGTATAATGCTTATCCTCGCCTCCATACGTAAACAGGTGCTTCTTATTATACCACCGCACCTGCCCGTCAGGGGTCACAAAATAAAAACGGTTGTAATACTTTCCTTCTTCTTCAACGGCTATGCTCCCCGCCAAAGCGCAATCTTTTTCCTTAGCTTTCCGCTTCATCCATTGCAGGGTTTCACTATCCGCGGGCTCCGCAACCCCTTCGGGCTGAGTGCAGAATCCGGTAGAAAACATTTCAGGGAAGACATACAGGTCTGCACCTGATTGGGCATCCAACATCTCGTCCAAATGCACCCGGTTTGCCTCCGGATTCGCCCAACAAATATCTGTTTGTAGAATGATTACTTTCATGCTTTTCATATTTAGAAACGCCCAAAGGTAGCAAAATAATCGTTATACCCCAATAATACGAGCAAAATATTACTCTTTTCTCTCATAAAAATTCCAAATTGCACTTTTCTGTATTTCCGTCATCCTTTTTTTCTTCTCCCAAATCCTGTCAAAAAGGCAGCCGATTGCTGACAAAAATGCATACGGCTTCATCGGCCAACACACTAGGCTTCATCAGCCAACGAACCCTGCTTCATCGGGCATCGAAGCCTAGTGCATTCAGGCACCCACCTATATGCCCAAACCGGAATTAACGGAAATTTTAAACCGACACTTAGAAAAGACGCAAAGATATAGGGCAAGTTTGCAAAAAGTTTTTTATTTTTGTAGCGAAATTGAGTTAATGTATTAACAAATGAACGTATTAGAACTAAGTGAACAGGAGATTATCAGACGCAATAGTCTGAATGAGCTGAGAGCGATGGGCATCAATCCGTACCCTGCTGCCGAGTATGTAACCAATGCATTTTCGACTGACATAAAAGCCGAATTCAAGGAAGACGAGGCAGAACCGCGCAAAGTATCGGTTGCGGGACGTATGATGTCGCGCCGCGTAATGGGTAAGGCTTCTTTCATTGAGTTACAAGACTCCAAAGGACGTATCCAAGTATACATCACCCGCGACGACATTTGTCCGGATGAAAACAAAGACTTATATAATGTAGTGTTCAAACGCCTGCTCGACCTGGGCGACTTCATCGGCATCGAAGGGTTTGTCTTCCGTACCCAAGCGGGAGAAATCTCGATTCACGCCCAGAAGCTGACCGTACTGGCAAAATCGCTTCGCCCGCTCCCGATTGTAAAATACAAAGACGGAGTGGCATACGATAAGTTTGAAGACCCCGAACTGCGTTACCGCCAGCGGTATGTAGACTTGGTGGTAAACGACGGGGTGAAAGACATTTTCCTGCAACGTGCTACGGTAATCCGTACAATCCGCCGCGTGCTCGATGAAGCAGGATATACAGAAGTGGAAACCCCTACTCTGCAAAACATTGCAGGCGGAGCAAGCGCCAAACCTTTCATCACCCACTTCAATGCCCTCGATACCGATATGTACATGCGTATCGCTACCGAACTTTACTTGAAACGGCTCATTGTGGGCGGATTCGAAGGCGTATACGAAATCGGGAAGAACTTCCGGAACGAAGGTATGGACCGCAACCACAATCCGGAATTCACTTGCATGGAATTGTACGTGCAATACAAGGACTACAACTGGATGATGTCGTTCACCGAGAAACTGCTCGAAGCTGTCTGCATCGCCGTAAACGGCAAGCCCGAACGCGAAATCGACGGCACCGTTATCAGTTTCAAGGCTCCTTACAGACGTCTCCCGATTCTGGATGCCATCAAGGAAAAGACCGGTTATGACCTCAACGGCATGGACGAGGCACAAATCCGCGAAGTATGCCAAAAGCTGGGTATGGAAATCGACGACACCATGGGCAAAGGCAAGCTGATAGACGAAATCTTCGGCGAGTTCTGCGAAGGCACGTTCATCCAGCCTACATTCATCACCGACTATCCTGTAGAGATGTCGCCGCTCACCAAGATGCATCGCTCGAAACCCGGACTGACCGAACGTTTCGAACTAATGGTAAACGGAAAAGAGCTGGCAAATGCCTACTCGGAATTAAACGACCCGATAGACCAGGAAGAACGCTTCAAAGAACAGATGCGCTTAGCTGATAAAGGCGATGATGAAGCGATGATTATCGACCAAGACTTTTTGCGTGCCCTGCAATACGGTATGCCTCCGACCAGCGGAATCGGCATCGGTATCGACCGTCTGGTAATGCTTATGACGGGCAAGACTTACATTCAGGAGGTATTGTTCTTCCCGCAAATGCGCCCCGAAAAGGTAACACCGAAAGACAACGCATCGAAGTATATGGAACTGGGCATCCCCGAAGAATGGGTTCCCCTCATTCAAAAAGCAGGGTATAATTTGGTTTCAGACATGAAAGAAGTCAACCCGCAGAAACTGCACATGGATATTTGCGGGGTGAACAAGAAATATAAATTGGGACTGACCAATCCGAGTGTTGACGAAGTCACAACATGGATAAGTAAAATCATGTAAGTAAAAAGCAGACATGAAATTACCCGGGAAAATAGCAATCATGGGTGGAGGAAGCTGGGCTACGGCTATCGCAAAGATTGTGCTTGCCCAAGCCGGAACAATAAACTGGTATATGCGCCGAGACGACCGCATTGAAGACTTCAAGCGGCTCGGGCATAATCCGGCTTATTTGACCAGCGTGCGCTTCAACATCAAATGCATCAACTTTTCATCGGATATAAATAAAGTAGTAAGAGAATCGGATACGTTGATTTTCGTCACTCCCTCGCCTTACCTGAAATCACACTTGAAAAAGCTGAAGACCAAGCTGAAAGACAAATTCATCGTAACGGCTATCAAAGGAATCGTACCCGATGAGAACATGATTATATCCGATTATTTCCACAAGATGTATGATGTGCCCGAAGACAATATTGCCGTACTTGCCGGTCCGTGCCATGCGGAAGAAGTGGCATTGGAACGCCTCTCCTACCTTACCGTAGGATGCAAAGACATCGAAAAGGCAAAAATGTTTGCCCGCCAACTGTCCGGACAATACATCAAGACTTCGGTCAATACGGACGTAGCAGGCATTGAATATGCTTCAGTTTTGAAAAACGTATATGCCATAGCGGCAGGGATTTGCAGCGGTCTGAAGTATGGAGATAATTTCCAGGCAGTATTGGTATCAAATGCCTTACAAGAAATGAACCGCTTTCTAAACACGGTACATCCGGTAGACAGATGCACAAATGACTCCGCTTATTTGGGCGACCTGCTGGTTACCTCCTATTCTAACTTCAGCCGTAACCGTGTGTTCGGCACGATGATAGGGAAAGGATACTCTGTAAAAAGTGCACAGATTGAAATGGAAATGATTGCCGAAGGCTATTACGGCACCAAGTGTATCAAAGAACTGAACAAGCACTTGCATGTGAACATGCCGATAGTCGATGCCGTCTATAACATTCTGTACGAACGGATTTCCCCCATGATTGAGATTAAACTACTGACTGATTCATTCAGATAAATACATATATCTGTCTCTTATACACATCTCC
>ENA-OXEE01001046-OXEE01001046.1-human-gut-metagenome-genome-assembly--contig:-NODE-1046-length-9837-cov-7.36598_pt1 | contig 9837 bp, 7 predicted proteins | sample MGYA00249824_ERZ652242 | MGnify/ENA primary metagenome ERZ652242 (study PRJEB26925, sample SAMN05826943) | human gut metagenome | biome: ENVO:2100002; feature: ENVO:00000062; material: ENVO:00002003... | reverse complement strand
CCGTCATTGCTTCGCAATGCCACCTCTCCCAAAGGGAGAGGCTTTGGCCCGCGGGCAGGCGAAATGTGTTCGTTTCTGTTTCTTTTCGTCGAGAAGTATGCTATACTGGTTCTGCGGCCTTGCCCGCCCATTTTATGGGAAGGGGGTGAGCACCATGAGTCCATTTTTATCTCTTATCCAGTCCGTCGCAGTAAACATAATTTCACATTGTGTTTGCAAGTGGCTTGACGGATTGTCTACGGGCCGTAAGCACTAAATAAGGAAACCCCCTTTCGGAGCGGCAACTCCGTGAGGGGGTTTTCTTTTGCTTTGGCGAGCACCATGAGTACTCTTATCTCTTATGCTTTTATTATATGCCATTCCCCGCAAAAGTCAAGCGTTGCACAGAAAGTTTACAAGCGCGCCCTCTGTCCAACCTCTCCGTCACGCCTGCGGCGTGCCACCTCTCCCAAAGGGAGAGGCTTTGGCATTCCGCCTCGTTTCCTGTATCTTTTTGGCGAATTATATGATATAATAGTCCTGCGGCTCGTCCCGCCCAATCTACCAAGGATGGGAGAAGGGGGGTGTTGCCTAATGGCGTATATTTTTTCTTTTGTTCTGTCCGTCGCAGCAAATGTAGCGTCCTACTACATCTGCAAGTGGCTTGACGGATGGCTGAAGGGCCGTAAGCACTAAAAAGGACCCCCTTTCGGAGATTGCAGCTCCGGGAGGGGGTCTTTCCTTTGGGTGCGCCGATGGCGTATTTGCTTTTTCTTTTGCTACTTTTATTATATGCCATTCCCCGCAAAAGTCAAGCGCTGCACAGAAAGTTTACAAGCGCACCATCAGGCCCGGACAACGACCACGAGGCAGTATTCCAGGCCCTCGACGGTCTTATGGCAGACGCCGACACACAGCTTGGTGGGCGCGGGCGACCCAAACGGAAGCAGGACTCCGACCTTCGGCACACTGTTAATGTTTTTGAACCGCTCTGCCTGCTCACTGGCGCTCATCCCGGTGGAGTCGAAGGCGAAAAAGCCCACGTAATTGCTCTGCTCCTCGTAGTCCTTCAGGCTGTTTAGCAGGAATTGGCCCAGCGTCTGACTGGGATTTATGTAGGAGTCCTTGTTCAGCCCGCTGATGTTCCCCTCCGTGTCCTTCTTGAACCATTCCGGGGTGAACGCGGGCCGGATGGTGCTGGTCAGTTCGGGGACGCTGTAAGAGACTTCGACGTTTTGGGAGTTTCCCTTGAAGTGGTCGGCGACGCCCTCCGCGACTGCGCTGTTTTCGGCGTCCTCTGCCGCCGAGCCGGTGCTGCCGGTGCTGCTCGAACCGCCGCCGAAAATCGAATCATACACGAGCTCGGCTGCGTCCAGCGGGGTGCAGGCTGTCAGGGACGCCGTCAGCAGCACGCCCGCGAGGGCGAGGGCAAGGAGCTTTTTCAATTTCATGGTCGTATCCTCCGTTCACTGTGGTGTTTTTGACACTTCCATTATAACCCGTCTCCCGCCGCCGCCGCAACGGCCATTCGCGCAGGTTTTGGGGCGATTCACGCAGAAAAAAGCCCCCGGGGAGGTCGCAACTCCTTGGGGGCTTGGCATTTATTGTATCTTTTTGGCGAATTGTATGTTATAATGGTTTTGCGGTTCATCCCGCCCATTTTATGGGAAGGGAGGTGGATTCTATGGTGCATTTACTCGCAATTTTGGAGTCTGTCGCAGCAAATGTAATGTCGCATTACATCTGCAAGTGGCTTGACAGATTCGACAAGGACCGCAAGCCCGACTAAATGGAAAGCCCCCGGGGAGGTCGCAACTCCTTGGGGGCTTTTCGTTTGGTGAATTCAGTGGAACATACTCGCAATTCCATCTTTAGTATATGCCATTCCCCGCAAAAGTCAAGCGCTGCACAGAAAGTTTACAGAAACCGCCGCACGGCGGCTTTCCATTTCTTTCAGTCCTGCGTTTCTTTCCGGATGCCGAACAGCCTCCGGAGCAAGCCTCTGAGGCACCTGGGGCTTTTGAGAACGACCACCTGCATAGAGCCGACCACCTTTCGTCGCTTGATACGCCATTATAGGCGGTCTGCGCCCGGAATGTTCCGGTTCAGCTCAGGATCGGCCCGTCCGGCACCGTCTCCACCACCACCAGCGCGCCCTTTTGGGTGGAGATGGTGATGCAGTCGGAGCCCTCGGCATACTCGTTGCTGACGCCGAGGGGGTAGCCTGCGGTGAGGACGGCGTCGGTCAGCTCGTAGAAGGAGCCCCGCTCCGAGACCCCCTCTGCCCTGCCCTCCATCGGGAAGACCGAGAGGTAGAAATACCCGTCTTTCGGGTAGCGGCGGGTCTCGCCGGGCATCACGAAGGTGATGCGGCTGCGCTCGTCCAGAAGCGTGGCCCGGACGCCCCGCTGTTCGAGGCCGAGGCCGGTGCAGAGGTTGGCCAGCGTATGCTCGAGGCGTCTGCCGCCCAGCACACCCAGCAGCAGCGCCTCGTCGAAGCCCTTCTCGGAGGCCAGCTTTGCCGCGTACTCGGTGTCGGTGTCGTCCTTGACGTGGGGCAGGATGATGGTGTCGTCGCCCTCCTGCGCCGGGCAGGGCGCGGTGTCGAAGTCGCCCACGATGATGTCGGGGCGGCAGTGGAGCGGCGCACAGTTGCGGTAGCCCGCGTCGCAGGCAATGATGGTGTCGCCGGGCCGCAGGGCCGACGCCAGCGAGGCGCTGACCGGGCAGGCGGAAATGATAACACAGCGGGACATGGGATTCCTTCTTTCTGGGAAGTATGATAACACAGCGTCTTTTTCTGTATCTTTTTGCCGAAGTTTATGATATACTGGTTCTGCGGTTCATCCCGCCCATCTTACTTGGGAAGGGAGGTGAAACCAATGATCCATATTCTCACAATCTTGGAGTCTGCCGTGGCAAATATAATTTCACATTATATCTGCAAGTGGCTTGACAGACTCGACAAGGACCGTAAGCCCGACTAAATGGAAAGCCCCCTGGGAGCGGCAACTCCTTGGGGGCTTTTCTTTTTTAGTGAAACCAATGGAATCTTCTCACAATCCCATCTTTAGTATATGCTCTTCCCCGCAAAAGTCAAGCGCTGTGCAGAAAGTTTACAGAGCTGCCCTCTCCGTCAGCGGCTGAGAGGGTACTGCCACTCCTTCACATCCTTGACCTCATCGTACATGGCGCAGTAGCTGTCGTAGCGGGTCTGGGAGAGCTTGCCTTCCGCGAGGGCGGCGCGGACGGCGCAGCCCTTCTCGGAGCGGTGGGAGCAGCCGGTGAACCGGCACGCGCCGAGGTAAGGCCCGAACTCCGGGAAGGCGTGTTCCAGAGCCTCTTTCGGGATAAAGCCCGCCCGGCTGGCCTCGAGGCTGGCGAAGCCCGGGGTGTCGGCGATGCGGCCCCCGAAGGCTTCAAAGATGGTCACCTCCCGGGTGGTGTGACGGCCACGGCCCAGCTTCTGGCTGATGGCGGCGGTCTGACGCTCCACGTCGGGCAGGAGGGCGTTCAGCAGGGTGGATTTGCCCACGCCGGAGTTGCCGCAGAAGGCGCAGAGACGGCCATTGATCCAGTGTTTGATGTCGTCCAGACCCTCGCCGGTGGCGTAGTCGATGCGGATGAAGGGCAGGGTCGATTTTTCGTAGGCGCTGCGCAGAAACTCCGCCTCGGCGAGGTCGCCTTTGGTGCAGACGATGACGGGCTGGACGCCCTTGTCCACCGCGATGGCCGAGAGCTTATCCAGCACGAGGGTGCTGGGGGTGGGCTGGGTGGTGCTTGCCACGAGGAACAGCACATCGAGGTTCGCCATGGGCGGGCGGACGAAGACGTTCCGCCGGGGCGCGATGGCCGCGATGACCGCCGCGCCGTTCTCGGTCTCCAGCGTCACCACGTCGCCCGCCACGGGGGTGATCTTCTGCTTGCGGAAGATGCCCCGGGGCTTGCACTCCACGATGCCTTCTGACGTCTTAACGTAATAAAATCCGCCGATGCCTTTTGTGATATAACCTGTCATACCTACTCCTTTAGCCCAGCCAGGACGTCCACCAGTCGCTGAGACCGCCGCCGGTGGAAGAAGACGAGCTGGCGCCGGTGCTCTCGCTGGAAGAGCTGCTGCCCCCGAAGAGGCCGCCCAGCCAGCCGCCGGAGCCGTCGCTGCTGGCGGTGCTCTCGCTGGGTGCTTCGGGTTCCGGTGCAGGCTCGGGGCCTGCGCTGACCACGACGCTGACCCGGGTGTTCAGCTTGGCCGATGCGCCCTCGCCGGGGTTCTGGCTGATGATGCTGCCCACGGGCTGGTCGCTGTACTGCTCGGTCTGGCTGCCCAGACCCAGTTTCCGCTGCACCAGCAGGGTGCGGGCATCGTTCACGTTCATGCCGATGAGGCTGGGGACTTTGGTGGTGGTGGCCACCTGCGGGCGGCTGACGTAGATCACCACCGTGGTGCCTGCGGCCACCTGACTGCCTGCGGCGGGGTCGGTGCGGATGATGGAGCCTGCGGCCACCGACTCATCCACGGCCTGGGTGACCAGCACCGACACGCCCAGGTCCTTCAGCTGCTGTTCGCCGTCGGCCTGCACATAGTTGGTCAGGTCGGGGACGGTGACGTAGTGGATGCCGAGGCTGACGGTGAGGGTCACGCTCTGGCCCTCGCGGACGGTGCGGCCCGCCACCGGCGACTGCTTGTAGACATGGCCTGCGGCGTAGTCGTTGTTGTACTCCTCTTCCCAGTTGACGACCACCTGACCGGAGGCCACCTGCTCAGAGGCGTTCACCTCGTCCTGGGTCATGCCGCTGAAATCGCCCAGCACGATGTCGGCGCGGTCGGTCATGATGTTGCTGGAATCGTTCAGGATGGTCCAGCACAGGGCCGCACAGGCCAGCGCAAAGGCCGTCGTGATGCCCAGCAGCACCGGCATAAAGCCGCTGCGCTTCTTCTTTTTCGCCTTAGCTTTGGGGCGGGCGGGATTCGCCGCCGGTTTCTCCGGGGGTCTGCGGATGCTGCGTTTCTGCGGCATGGGGTCATTCACCACCTTTTCAGGTTCTTCCTTTACATATTGATACTGGAACGTGACGGAGGGGTCCTGCACGTAGGCGTCCAGCGCTTCCAGCATCTCTGCGGCGCTAGAATACCGGTTGACCGGCAGCTTCGCCATGGCGCGTTCCGTGATCTGGACGAGGCCCAGCGGCACGTCCGGGGCAAGCTCTGCCAGCGGCTTCGGGGTGTCCCGGATCTGCTTGCGGGCCACCTCCACCATGTCGTCGGCGTCGAAGGGCAGCCTGCCCGAGAGCATCTCGTACATCATGACGCCCACGGAGTAGATGTCGCTCTTGGGGTCGGTCTCCTCCCCCTTCGCCTGTTCGGGGCTGATGTAGTGGACGCTGCCCATGGTCTTTTTGCCGTTCTGGATCTGGTTCTCGGCCCGGGAGATGCGGGCGATGCCAAAGTCCATCATCCGCAGCTGGCCGTTGTCCAGCAGCATGATGTTCTGGGGCTTGATGTCCCGGTGGACGACGCCGTTGCGGTGGGCGTGGTCGAGGGCGCGGAGGATCTGGGCGATAAAGTGGACGGTCTCCCGGCTGGTGATCTTGCCGCCCCGCTCGTTGAGGTACTCCCGGAGGGTCATCCCCTCCACGCACTCCATCACGATATACTGTAAGTTTTCGCTGACAGAGACGTCGTAGACCTTGACGATGTTGGGGTGGTTGAGCAGGGAGATGGCCTTGGACTCGTTCTTGAAGCGGCGGACGAGGTCGGCGTCATGCATCAGCTCCTGACGCAGCACCTTGACGGCCACCACCGTGCCTTCCGGCACAGGCCCGCCGGGGGCAGAGACCACGGCCTTGTAGACGTTGGCCATGCCGCCTGCGCCGATGAGCTCCTGAATGGTGTAGAGCCCGTCCAGCGTCTTGCCGATGAGATTATCCATGCTTCACCTCCAGCGGCTCCACGCCCAGCAGCAGTGCGGTGATGTTGTCGGGGCCGCCGCCTGCGTTGGCGGCGTCCACCAGCCGGTCGGGGATGTCGTAGAACCCGCCCTTGGTGAAGATTTCCTCGATCTTTTCCTTGGGCAGGACGTTGGTGAGGCCGTCGGTGCAGAGCAGGATCATATCGCCCCTCTGCACCGGCACGCTGGTGAACTCGGGGTCGAGGCGGTAGTCCACGCCCAGCGCCCGGGTGATGATGTTCTTCTGGGGGTGATGCTCGGCTTCCTCGGCGGTGATGGTGCCGCAGTCCACCAGCTCCTGCACGTAGGAGTGGTCGTGGGTGAGCTGGGTGAGCCTGCCGCCCCGGACGAGGTAGGCCCGGGAGTCGCCTGCGTGGCAGATAAAGGCGCTGCCGCCCCGCACGAGGGCGCAGACCGCCGTGGTGCCCATGCCCGCCAGCTCCTCCTCCCGGGAGGCTTTCTGGAAGACGAAGCGGTTGGCGTTGATGAGCGCCCGCTTCAAAAAGGTTTCCTCGTCGCCGGGCAGGCACTGGGCGTACTGCTCGTGGAAGCTGTGCTCGATGACGTCGCAGGCGCTCACGGAAGCCTCACGGCCTCCCCGCGCACCGCCCATGCCGTCGCACACGAGGCCCCAGGCCGCGTCGCTGTTCAGCTCGCCTGCCCGGTAGTCATCCTGATTCTCGGGGCGGACGCTGCCGACGTCTGTTTTTCCTGCAAGTTTCATAGGATTCTCCTTCTCAAACTTTGCCGTTCATCTCGTCGCGGCGGAGCTGACCGCAGGCGGCGCTGATCTCGCTGCCCAGACGGCGGCGGACGGTGGCGTTGACGCCGAGGCTTTCCAGCTTCTGCTGGAAGCGCCGGACATTGGCGGCGTCGGTAGCCGAATACGGGCTGCCGTCCACCGGGTTGATGGGGATGAGGTTGACGTGAGCGCCCATCCCCCGGATGAGGTCGGCCAGCTGTCTGGCGCAGGCATCGGAGTCGTTGACCCCCCGCACCATGGAGTACTCGAAGCTCACTCTCCGGCCCGTCGTCTCCTGATACCGGCGCACGGCCTGCATCAGCACCTCCACGGGGTAGGCGTCGTTCACGGGCATCATGCCGCTGCGGATGTCGTTGTTGGGGGCGTGGAGGGAGACGGAGAGGGTGAGCTGGAGCTTCTTCTCGGCCAGCTGGTCAATTTTCGGCACGAGGCCGCAGGTGGAGAGGCTGATGTTCCGCATCCCGATGTTCACCCCCTCGGGGGACGAGATGTTCTCGAGAAAGCGCATGACTTCGTCGAAGTTATCCAGCGGCTCCCCAATGCCCATCAGCACGATGTGGGAGATGCGCTCTCCGATGTCCTTCTGGGCGGTGTAAATTTCGGAGCATATCTCGCCCGCCTCGAGGTTGCGCACCCGGCCCGCCTGGGTGGAGGCGCAGAAGCGGCAGCCCATCCGGCAGCCCACCTGGGTGGACACGCAGACCGTGTTGCCGTAGTGGTAGCGCATGACGACGGTCTCGATGCAGTTGCCGTCGGCCATCCGCAGCAGGTACTTCACGGTGCCGTCCTTGGCCTCCTGCCGCCGCTCGATGATGGGCGCGGCGATGTAAAATGCCTCCTCGAGCTTTGCCAGCAGGGCTTTGGGCTGGTCGGTCATGGCCGAAAAGTCGGTCACGAGCTTCTGGTGGACCCAGTGGAAAATCTGCTTGGCCCGGAAGCCGGGCTGGCCCATCGCTTTCAGCTCCGCTGTCAGCTGTTCCAGCGTCAGGGAGGATATACAGCGTTTAGTCTCCATGAAAATCTCCTTTTGTCAGGAATCACGTTTCTGCATCGCGCAGAGGAAAAAGCCGTCCATGCCGGTGCGGGTGGGGACGGAAAGCGCACCCCAGTCCCCCACCGTCATCCCGGCCGGGAAACGGACGTCCGGCGTCACCACCCGGAACTCCGGGTGTCGGCCCACGAAGGCCCGCACCTGCTCTTCGTTCTCGGCAGGGTCGATGGTGCAGGTGGAGTAGACCAGACGCCCGCCCTCTTTCAGGTGGGCGGCGGCTGTATCCAGAATGGCCGACTGGGTGGCCAATAATTCATCGTGACGCGCTTTTTCGAGGGTCTTGTAGCGGATGTCCGGCTTCTTGGCGAGGATGCCGAGGCCGCTGCAGGGGGCGTCTACCAAAATAGCGTCCGCCATCGGCAAATCGGCGTCGGCCTTTGTGCCGTCGGAGACCCGGGGCTCCACGTGGGCAAACCCCATCCGCTCCACGGCCTTGCGGATCAGCTGGACGCGGTTCTCGCTGACGTCGCAGCTCACCAGCCGCCCTTCGTCCCCCATCTCCTCGATGAGGAGCAGGCTCTTGCCGCCGGGGGCGGCGCAGAGATCGAGGACGGTATCGCCGGGCTTTGCCTCCACGCAGAGGGCGGCAAGCTGGCTGGCCTGCCCCTCCACGTGGAAATATCCGTCCCGGAAAAGCCCGCTCTCCGCCGGGCTGCCCTCGAAGCGGGCCAAGACGCTGCCCGGCAGGAGGCCCGGGGCGGCGGTCTTCGCGCCCGAGGCCAGCAGCTTTTCGCAGAGGGCTTCCGGCGTCCCTTTCAGGGGGTTGGCCCGGAGGCTGGTCAGGCCGCCGTCGGCGGTGTGGGTCAGGATGTCCAGCGCCTCGTCGGGGTAGTGTTGGTGGAGGAAGGCTGCCACGTTCCGGCCCGCCGAGCCCAGCACCATTAGCCGCTCCACCTCGTCGGCAAAGACGGCAGAGCCGAGGTCATAGCCGATGGCCCGGCGCAGCACGGCGTTCACGAGGCCGGAGGCGCTGGCTTTTCGGAAGGTGCGGGTCAGCTTGACGGCCTCATTGACCGCCGCCGAGGCAGGCACCTGCATATAGCGGGCCTGCGCCAGCGCGGCGCGGAGGATTTCCCGCACCTGCGGGTCGAGCCTGGCAAGCCCTTTGGGCAAAAACTGGCTCAGGATATAGTCCAGCGTCCCCCGATGCTCCAGCACGGTGTAAAATATCGCGCTGGCAAATGCTTTCTCGCGGCCCTCCAGCCTCTGGCGGCGCAGCTCTGCGTCGAGGATGAGGTTTGAAAAGCCGTCCTGCTCCTGCCGCACCAGCGCCGCCACCGCCGCCCCGCGGGGGTTCGGGCCGCTCACAGGCTGTCCCCCGCCCTGAGGCGGAGACCGGCGGCGAAGGAGGTGCCGTCCATGGGCTTCTTGCCCTCCGGCACGACGTGCAAAAGCTGGACAGCGCCCTCACCGCAGGCCACGGTCAGAGGCTTGGTGGCGAGGACAGTGCCGGCGGCTTCGCCGTGGCTTTCCGCCACGCGGCACTCCATCACCTTGACCTTCTTGCCGCCCGCCGTCACGAACCATGCCCCGGGCCAGGGGTTCATGCCCCGCACCCAGTTGTGGATGTGGTCGGCGCTGTCGGTCAGATGGAACTGGGCCATCTCCTTGCTCAGCATGGGGGCGACGGAAGCGTTCTCGTGGGCCTGAGGCTCTGCCTTGAGCGTCCCGGCTGCGATGGCAGGCAGGGTCTCACAGAGCACCCGTGCGCCTACGGCAGCGACCCGGTCGAACAGCTGACCGCTGGTCTCCTCGGGGTCGATTTTGATTCTCTCGCAGGCCAGCACGTCGCCGGTGTCGAGGCCCTCGTCCATCTGCATGATGGAGACGCCCGTCTCGGCGTCGCCGTTCAGCACCGCCCACTGCACGGGGGCGCTGCCCCGGTATTTCGGCAGCAGGGAGACGTGGAGGTTGATGCAGCCGTATTTCGGCGCTTCCAGCACCGATCTGGGCAAGATGCAGCCGTAGGCCACCACCACGATGAGCTCAGGAGCCAGCGCCCGGATGTTCTCGTCCTCGCCGCCGTCCCGCAGGGTGCGGGGCTGAAACTGTCTCTTATACACATCTCCGAGCCCACGAGACGGAGCTACATCTCG
>ENA-OXEE01001043-OXEE01001043.1-human-gut-metagenome-genome-assembly--contig:-NODE-1043-length-9867-cov-5.24317_pt1 | contig 9867 bp, 8 predicted proteins | sample MGYA00249824_ERZ652242 | MGnify/ENA primary metagenome ERZ652242 (study PRJEB26925, sample SAMN05826943) | human gut metagenome | biome: ENVO:2100002; feature: ENVO:00000062; material: ENVO:00002003... | reverse complement strand
GTATAATAAGCACTAAAGGCTTTTTACAATTGAACAATGTGGCTTGTGCGTCTTATTTTTTGGTATGCATACATTTTGCTTGCAATTTCGGTGAAACTATTCTCGGAGGTGCATACAATGCCACAAAAATCAAAATCTTCAAAAGTCTCATCAAAAAAAGGGAACTATGTTAAAAATCCTGCGCCGGATGATGATCCGCAAAAGCTTGCAAACGACAGCCCCATAAGTGAAGAACAAACAGACCGAATCGGCGAAACAGGTTCTGTTCTCACAACTCATAAGGACTGTGTGCTGCATTGCCTGACGATTATCGGTCAGATTGAAGGTCATTACATTCTTTCGCAACAAAACAAAACCACAAAATACGAGCATGTCATCCCTCTGCTTGTTTCGGTTGAGGAGGACGAAAGAATTGACGGACTGCTTGTGCTGATTAATACAGTCGGCGGAGATGTTGAGGCAGGTCTTGCAATTGCCGAGGTGATTTCGGGAATGAAAAAGCCGACCGTTTCCATCGTACTCGGCGGAGGTCATTCAATAGGAATTCCGCTTGCTGTTGCGGCAAAGAAAAGCTTTATTGCAAAGAGTGCGTCAATGACGGTTCATCCCGTCAGAACAACAGGCCTCACACTCGGAGTTCCGCAGACCTTTGAATATTTTCAGCGTATGCAGGACAGAATCACAACCTTTGTTGCCGAAAATTCCAATATTACAAAAGACCGTTATAATCAGCTTGTGCTTAACACGGGTGAGCTTGTAATGGATATCGGAACTATTCTTGAGGGAGAAGAGGCTGTTGAAGAAGGCTTGATTGACGAGGTCGGAACAGTTTCCGACGCAATTGACGCTCTTTATGATTTGATTAAAGAAAACAAAGAGAGCAAGCCAAAGTCTGCAAAATCACGCTCAAAAAAGCAGGAAAAATAATTTCGGGCGTTTTGCCCGAATACATATATATTGTGACGCTTATGATTTGTATGAAATCTTAATTATGCCAACCCATACGGCCTTTCAGCGTACAAATAACAAAGAAGATTTGTAAAACTTATTTTTTGGAGGGAATACATAACCATGTCAATTTTAGATGCTATTATTCAGGGGGTTGTTCAGGGACTTACCGAATTTTTGCCCGTATCAAGCAGCGGACACCTCGCAATCACACAGCACATTCTCGGTGCAGGCACAGGCGAAAGCAATCTTTTCTTTAATGTAATGCTCCATGTCGGCACACTTGTTGCCGTTGTTGCATTCTACCACAAACTTGTGTGGGATCTTATCAAAGAATTTTTCCTTATGCTCAAGGATATTTTCACGGGCAAGTTCAAATGGAGCAAAATGAATTATAACCGTAATCTCGTTGTAATGCTCATCATCGGTCTTATACCGCTGTTCTTGCTTTTTCTGCCAATCCCCGGAACAGATATGAAACTCAAGGACCTTGCAGACCGGCTTTCCGCAAGTCCTGTTCTCATAGTAACTGCCTGTTCGCTTATTCTCACAAGCGTACTTTTAACAATCGGTATTATCTGTAACCGCAAGAGTGTTGCCTCAACTCACAAACATCTTGCAACAAAGAGCAATGCCAAGGCAACAAGAGATAATTTTAATGTTGTTGACGCAATCCTTGTCGGTGTAACACAGGTTTGTGCCGCACTCCTTCCGGGACTTTCCCGTTCAGGCTCAACACTTTCGGTCGGTGAGATGAGAGGAATCTCAAAGCAGAAGGCACTTGACTACACATTCGTACTTGGTATCCCGTCAATCCTTGCGGCGGCACTTCTTGAGGGTGTGGATGCAATCAAGTCACCCGAAGGTTTAAGCAATATTGAATTTATTCCGCTGATTATCGGAATGGCGGTTTCCGCAGTTGTAGGCTATCTTGCAATCGTAATTTTTAAGTGGTTCCTGAAATCTGACAAAATGGAAATTTTCGTAATCTACACAGCGATTGTCGGTGTTGCATTTATTGTAATTTCAATCATCGAAATGAACACGGGCGTAAACCTTTTCACAGGTGCGCCAATTGCATAAATTTTAAATGGAGTGATTTTATTGGCAGCTAATAAAAATAAAGCTGACAAAACTAAAAATACTGCGTCGGGAAGAAAAAAGACTTCTTCAAAAACCTCATCAAAAGGTGCAAAAACTGCAAGCAGAACCAAAGCATCCGCTGTTCCGAAAAGGAGCAGCGGACTTTCGCCGCGTGTAAGAGCAATCCTCTATGCCGCTGTTGCGGCTGTTTTTGTCTGCATAATTTTCATAAAAGGTTCAAATGTCTGGACAATGATACGCAGTTTCTTTTTCGGAGTTCTCGGATTCGGAATTTTTCTTGTTCCCGTAACGCTTTTTTATTTGTGTGTCATGACCGAAAAGGAGAAACAGGTTGCACGCTATAAGCTGAAGCTTTTCCTTTGTGTCGTCATAATTCTGTTTATCGGGGCGTTGATTTACGCAGGCAGCGGTGCAAAATATTCTGATATGAACTTTTTTGCGTGTCTTGGCAATCTGTTCAAGGATGCCTCCGACACCTCAAGGTATATGACTTTCGATTGCGGAATAATCGGCGGACTGCTCGGCTATCCGCTTGTTGTCCTGTTCGGAAGTACAGCCGCACTTTTTACAAGCTTTGTTGTAACAGCCGCACTTATCCTTATTGTTGCGAACATTTCTATTAAAGATATGACAGCGGCGGCGTCAAGGACAGCCGTACATATCCGTGAAGCAGGTGAGGAAAGGGCAAGAGTTCGCAGAGAACGCAGAGAAGAAAACCGTGAGAGAAAGCTTGCCGAAAGAGGCGATATCGACATTGCGCTTGAAGGCGAAAACAGAAAGTCCTCGGGAAGTTTTATTGATATTCCGCTTGATGACAAAAAGACAAAGGTCAAGAAAGCAAAGTTGTCAGTAAACGGAATTGACACGGATATTGCCGATTCAAAGGAAGAAAATGCCGCAGACAAGGATCTGTCACAGGATCTCATCAACATAATCAATCGTGCAAGCAAGCCTATGGGCAAAAGTGCCGACAACACGGTTTCTGCAATTGCAGAGGATATCTCAAACGAAAAGTCAGCTTCTAAGGCTGAACAGACAGAGGTCAAGCCTGATGCCGAAACTGAGAACATCGTCAAAAAAGCACTTCTCAAAAGCAAAAAAGACAACAGCGAGGAGGCCGGCGATGAAATTGCGGAACAGCTTGACAGAGCTGTTCGTTCCGATAATTCTCAAAAGGAAGAAAAAAAGTATCAGTTCCCACCGATTCAGTTGCTCAAACCAAAGCTAAATTCCGATGACAGCGATGCAATGGAAGAAATGCAGAATAATGCCAAAAAGCTTATTGATACCCTCACAAGCTTTGGTGTAAAGGCAAGCATTGTAAACATCTGCCGAGGTCCGTCCGTAACACGCTATGAGTTACAGCCTGCCCCCGGTGTTAAAATCAGCAAAATTACAAATCTCTCCGATGATATCGCACTCAGCCTTGCCGCAAACGGTGTTCGTATTGAAGCGCCTATTCCGGGTAAGGCGGCAGTCGGAATTGAAGTTCCGAATAAGGTTGTAAGCATGGTAACAATGCGTGAATTGATTGATTCGGACAAGTTCAGAAACAGCAAGAGTAAGCTCACAACCGTTCTCGGAAGAGATATCTCCGGTGAAATTGTTGTTACCGACCTTGCCAAAATGCCGCACTTGCTCATTGCAGGTACAACTGGTTCGGGTAAATCCGTATGTGTAAACTCAATTCTTATGAGTATTCTCTACAAGGCAACTCCCGATGAAGTAAAGCTGTTGCTTATTGACCCGAAAATGGTTGAATTTTCAAAATACAAGGGTATTCCGCATTTGCTCATTCCCGTAGTATCCGATGCCAAAAAGGCGGCGGGTGCGCTTGCGTGGGCAGTAAATGAAATGCTCCAGAGATATAAAATTTTCTCCGAATACGATTGTAAGGATATTGATTCATATAATTCTCTTATCGAAAAAAATATGAATTATATGGAGAAAAATCCACCTGTTGTTAATGAAGAGGGAGAAGAGGTTCAGCCTGTTCTTGAAGTGAACGGACTTCCCGTTGCCAAAGAAAAAATGAGCCGTGTCGTAATTGCTATTGACGAGCTTGCCGATTTGATGATGGCGGCTCCGAGCGAGGTTGAGGACTCAATCTGCCGACTTGCTCAGATGGCTCGTGCCGCAGGTATGCACCTTATCCTTGCAACCCAAAGACCTACCGTTAATGTAATCACAGGTCTTATCAAGGCGAATGTACCGAGCCGTATTTCACTCAAGGTAAGTTCAAACACAGACTCCCGTACAATTCTTGATACAGGCGGCGGTGAAAAGCTTATCGGCCGAGGCGATATGCTGTTTTCGCCTGTAGGCGCTCCAAAGCCTATTCGTGTTCAGGGCTGCTACGCTTCCGATGAAGAAATCGAGGGTGTAACCCACTACATAAAGAAAGCATATTCGGCTCAGTATAATTCTGAAATCGAAGAAAAAATTAAAAGAATTGCTGCAGAAGAAATTGCTCAGGGCAAAAAATCGGGTGATTCAGACTCATCATCTGACGAAGGTCTTGATATTGACAGCAAAATGGAAGAGGCAATCAAGTGCGTAATTGAAGCAGGACAGGCATCAACCTCACTCTTGCAGAGAAGACTCAAGGTCGGCTATGCAAGAGCAGGCAGAATGATTGACGATATGGAACAAATGGGAGTTGTAGGCCCTCATCAGGGTTCAAAACCGAGAGATGTTCTCATGACCTACAACGAATGGCTCGAACGCAGAAATGCACTTGAAAACAGAGCCGATTAATAAATAAAGGAGGGTTCAATATGGCTTTTTTACCGATGAACGCAAAAGAAATGCGTGATCGAGGTTGGAACGAAGTCGATTTTGTATATGTTTGCGGTGACAGCTATGTTGACCATCCGTCATTCGGTGCGGCAATAATCACGAGAGTTCTTGAGGATTGCGGTTACAAAACAGCATTCCTTGCACAACCTAATTGGAAAAACGATGATGATTTTACACAGTTCGGAAAACCAAGGCTCGGTTTTATGGTGTCGGCAGGCAACATTGACAGTATGGTTGCCCACTACACGGTTGCAAAGCGTAAAAGACATGATGATGCCTATACGGCAGGCGGTAAAAACGGCAGGCGTCCCGACAGAGCAGTCACAGTTTACTGCAACATAATCAGAAAGCTATATCCCGATTCTCCCATTATAATCGGAGGTCTTGAGGCATCACTCAGAAGATTTGCTCATTATGATTATTGGAAAAATGAGGTAATGCCCTCAATTATTTTCGACAGCAAGGCAGATTTGCTTGTGTACGGAATGGGCGAGCTGCAGACAATTGAAATTGCAAAAAGACTTTCCGAGGGCTATCCTGTTGAATCTCTTTACGACATCAGAGGTGTTTGCTATAAAATTCGTACAGACGATTATGTGCCAAAGTCGGTTGTCGAACTTCCAAGCTACGAGCGTGTAAAAGAGGACAAGCGTGACTATGCAATTGCATCACGCAGGGAGCTTGAGGAGGCTGATGCCGTAAGGGGCAAAACCCTCATTCAAAGGCACGGAAAGTATATTCTTGTGCAGAATCCTCCGATGCAGCCGCTTGACACAAAACAGCTTGATTATGTCTATTCTCTGCCGTATGAGCGTTGGTACCCAAAGTGTTATGAAAGTCTCGGCGGCGTACCCGGTATCAACGAGGTACTGTTTTCAATCACACACAACCGTGGTTGTTTCGGTGCTTGTAATTTCTGCTCACTTGCTTTTCATCAGGGCAGAGCGGTAACCGTCAGAAGTGAAGAGAGTATTATTGAGGAGGCTGAAAGTTTTCTTGATAATCCACGATTCAAGGGTTACATAAGCGATGTCGGAGGACCTACCGCAAACTTCAGACTTCCGTCATGCGAAAAGCAGAAAAAGCTCGGACTTTGTAAAAACAGAAGATGTCTTGCACCGACACCTTGCCCTAATATGCAGGTGTCACACACGGAATACCTTGATATTTTGCGAAAGCTGAGAAATCTCAAGGGAATTAAAAAGGTGTTTATCCGCAGCGGAATCCGTTTTGATTACCTTATTGAAGATGAAAATGACGAATTTTTCCGTGAACTTGTAAAGTACCACATCAGCGGTCAGCTGAGAGTTGCCCCTGAGCATTGTTCGGCGGCGGTTCTTGACAAAATGGGCAAGCCGCATATTGAAAGCTACAAGCGTTTTTGTAAGATGTTCTACGATTTTACGGGCAAGGAAAATAAAGACCAGTATGTAGTGCCGTATCTGATGAGCTCACACCCAGGTTCAACACTTTCGGATGCCGTAGAACTTGCACTTTTCTGCAAGCGTGAAAACATTCACCCAAAACAGGTTCAGGACTTCTATCCGACCCCGGGTACAATTTCAACGAGTATGTTCTATACGGAGCTTGATCCGTACACTCTCAAAGAGGTTTATGTTCCCAAGTCTGAAAATGAAAAGGCAATGCAAAGGGCGTTGCTGCAGTATTTCATTCCCGAAAACAAACCGCTTGTAATCAAAGCACTCATCAAAGCCGGCAGACGGGATTTAATCGGTAACGATAAAAAATGTCTTGTAACTCCGATGGCAGGACAAACACAGGGCGGTTATTCAAAACAGAACAACAACCGCAATTCGCAGAATCAGAAGGGAAGAAGCAAAAACGGCAAAGATAAGTTCGCAAAGTACAGACGAAAAAACAAAAAGAAATAAAATCTTTTTCATACTGAAAATATCGGTATGCGTACTTTTCATTGCCTGTGTACTGCTTGTTTCATTCGGAAAACCTCTCGGAATTCCCGATTGGAACGATGTCTATACATTTTTCGGAATTTCAGCCGATATGGAGTCCGATTTTTTTGTTTCGTTTATCAATGTCGGTTCGGCTGATTGTACGCTGATTAAATGCGGAGATAAAAGTGTGCTGATTGACGGAGGAACAAATCTTGTGACCGATAAAATTACTGCTTATCTCAAACGCAGTTCGGTAACTCATCTTGATGCCGTAATCGTGTCACACCCCGACAGCGACCACATCGGTTCGTTGCCCGATATCATAGATAAATTCGGTACGGATGTTGTTTATTTCGGAAAATATTCCGACAACCACAAAACCCCCGAATACGAAAAACTTGTTAATTCTATAAAAGAAAATAATATAAAAACCATAATTCCTGTTTCTGACAAACCCGTTGAAATCGGAAATATGACCTTTAAATTTTATCAACCCGAAAAGGACTTCGGCAACACAAACGATAATTCGCTTGTAACAATGCTTCAATATGACGAAAAGCGATTTCTCTTTACAGGCGACATTTCGTCAAAAAGGGAAGAATCAATGGTTAATTCCGACAAAGAATTAAAATGCGATGTTCTCAAGGTTGCACACCACGGCAGTAAGTATTCTTCAAGTGAAGATTTTCTTGCAAAGGCAAGCCCCGAAACCGCTGTAATAAGCGTTTCGGCTGACGATACGGCACTTCCCGATTACTATATAACAGCCTTGCTTAACAGCGTGTGCAAAAATGTTTATCGGACAGACAGCGATAAAACCGTTATGATAACAGTCGAAAACGGTGAGATTTGCACCAAAACTCATGCCTGAAAGGTTGACTATAAATTAAATAATGTTATAATATTATTGTTTAACTGACAAAAATCGAAAGGAATTTTTAAATATGGGAGTATATGAAGAACTCGTAGCCAGAGGACTTATCGCTCAGGTTACGGACGAAGAAGAAATCAGAGAGCTTGTAAACAGCGGTAAAGCCACATTCTATATCGGCTTTGACCCGACAGCCGACAGCCTCCATGTAGGTCACTTTATGGCTCTTTGCCTTATGAAAAGACTTCAGATGGCAGGCAACAAGCCAATTGCACTCGTAGGCGGCGGCACAGGTATGATTGGTGATCCGTCAGGCAGAACAGATATGCGTCAGATGATGACAAAGGAAACAATTCAGCACAATGTTGATTGCTTCAAAAAGCAGATGAGCCGTTTTATCGACTTTTCTGAGGGCAAGGCTCTTCTTGTAAATAACGCAGACTGGCTTCTTGACCTTAACTATGTTGAACTTCTCCGTGATGTAGGCGCTTGTTTCAGCGTTAATAATATGCTTCGTGCAGAGTGCTACAAGCAGAGAATGGAAAAGGGACTCAGCTTCCTTGAATTTAACTATATGATTATGCAGTCATACGACTTCTATGCTCTCTATCAGAAGTACGGCTGTAATATGCAGTTCGGCGGTGACGACCAGTGGAGCAATATGCTCGGCGGTACAGAGCTTATCAGAAGAAAGCTCGGCAAGAACGCATATGCAATGACAATCAACCTTCTCCTCAACTCAGAGGGTAAGAAAATGGGTAAAACCCAGTCGGGTGCAGTATGGCTTTCAGCCGAAAAGACAAGCCCCTACGATTTCTACCAGTATTGGAGAAATGTTGATGACGGCGATGTAATCAAGTGCCTTAAAATGCTCACATTCCTTTCGCTTGAAGAAATTGATGAGCTTGCAAAGCTTGAGGGCAGTGAAATCAACAAAGCAAAAGAAATTCTTGCTCATGAGCTTACAGAGCTTGTTCACGGCAAAGAGGAGGCTGACAAAGCTCAGGAGGCCGCAAGAGCAATCTTCAGCAACAAGACAAATACTGACAATATGCCTTCAACAACTCTTACAGAGGCTGATTTTGCAGACGGTGAAATCGGAATTCTTGACCTCATGAAGAAGTGCGGACTCATCCCTTCAAACGGTGAGGGCAGAAGACTTATTCAGCAGGGCGGTGTTTCTGTTGACGATGAAAAGGTAACAGATGTTTACGCAAAGGTTGCAAAGTCTGATTTTGAAAAAGGCTATGTTGTAATCAAAAAGGGTAAAAAGGTTTACCATAAGGCAATTCTTGGCTGATTTTGAAAATTAAATAAGGGGATTAGGGCAAAATGAAAAAGTTTTTTTCGGAGTTTAAGGAATTCATAATGCGTGGAAATGTGCTTGATCTCGCAGTCGGCGTTATCATCGGTGCGGCTTTTCAGGCAATCGTAACTTCTCTCACAAGCGACATCATTTCGCCGATTCTCGGTATTTTCGGCGGTGTCAACTTTGACCAGTTTCAGGTTACAATCAACGGCGCAACAATTATGTACGGTAAGTTTATCACAGCGGTAATCAACTTCCTGATTATGGCTTTCGTAATCTTCCTTATCGTAAAGCTTGTCAACAAGGTTATGTCACTCGGTAAAAAGCTTGAACCCGAAGAAGCTCCCATAACAAAGAAGTGTCCGTTCTGTTTCAGTGATATTGATATCAAAGCCACAAAATGTCCCCATTGCACAGGCGATATCATCGACCTTACAGAAAAAACAGATGACAAAAAATAATATCGCTGTTACATAAACAGATATTACACAACTTAACAACCAACAAAAAAAGCCACAGTAGAAAGTTAAAATCTACTGTGGCTTAAATTATTTGTTGCTATCGCCGTTTTCGTCATTCTCATCATCTTCAAACACAATAATGTCCTCAACCCTGCATTTGAAAATTTTGCACAAATCATCAATCTTAGTTGTGCTGATGCCCTGATTTTTCCTTAATCTGTCAATTGTCGCACTGCTGATGTTGTGCTTGTTGATAAGAGTGTAGGTGCTCTCATTACTTTTCTCCAAAGTTTCCCAAAAGGGAGTGTATTTTATCATTAAATCACCTGTATTTAAAGGTAATATTAGATTTTGCACTTGACAATAGTCATAAATATGATTATAATGCAAATATACAATAATACGCACATCCAAACCTGTCTCTTATACACATCTCCGAGCCCACGAGACGGAGCTACATCT
>ENA-OXEE01001040-OXEE01001040.1-human-gut-metagenome-genome-assembly--contig:-NODE-1040-length-9879-cov-18.7558_pt1 | contig 9879 bp, 6 predicted proteins | sample MGYA00249824_ERZ652242 | MGnify/ENA primary metagenome ERZ652242 (study PRJEB26925, sample SAMN05826943) | human gut metagenome | biome: ENVO:2100002; feature: ENVO:00000062; material: ENVO:00002003... | reverse complement strand
ATGCCCAGCGAACAGAAACATAATATTTCGTTTATACCGTTTTTCTTTTTCATTACATATAAAATTCTGACTTGCGAGAGGACGCTTATATCCGCCCTTCAAGCCCTAAGAAAGCACCGCAGAATCTGCGACACTACGCTAGTTAAACTCCGGGTTATTCATATCTCAATGCATCAATGACTTCCATCTTGGCTGCCTTGTTTGCAGGATAGTATCCGAAGAATACTCCTGTCAGCATGGAGAAGAATAAGGAAAGTACAATAGCGGATAAGGATGGCCGTACCGACATAATAATGTAGCTTGAATATTCAGAATACATATTCTGGATCACAAACTCCGCTGCTTTGCCTAATACAAATCCATTAAACACCCCGATCAATATCCCGATCATTCCACCAAAGATACAGAGTACGATCGCTTCTATGACAAACTGCATACGGATGGTGCTCCTCTTCGCTCCAAGTGCCATCCGGACACCGATCTCCCTTGTACGCTCGGTAATAGACACAAGCATGATGTTCATGACACCGACACCGCCTACGATCAATGAGATCAATGCAATGCCGGACACTGCGATCGTGATCACATTAATGACGGTATTGATCATTCCCATATCAGACGCCATATTATAGGTAGTAACATGGAAATTTTTATTGTTTGCATATTTCTCTTCAAAAAAGTTTGTAACATCTGTCGTTGCCTGATCGATATCAGCCAGGGAATTGACCATCAGGTTAAAGTTTGTGTAACCGGACTGATCCTTTCCCATCAGCTTAAAACAGGTCTGGATTGGAATAAACATTGTAGTATAACGGTCTTTTTCCGGGACGCTGGTGTCCACCTTGCCAAAAAGTGCTGCATTATATTCGTATATGCCTACAATTGTAAAATTATATAGATTTCCATCGCTGTCTGCATAAGTGATCTGTTCTCCTATTGGATTCTCATCTCCAAAATACTGCTTTGCCATGGTATCAGCCACAATGCAGACGTTCTTCTTTGTTTTGTTATCCTGTTTTGTAAGGTTTCTTCCTGCATACATCTTTAATTTCATATAATCAATATACTCGGAAGTAGTCCCCTGAACGGATACATTGGCATAAGTATTTTTATCCTGCCGGATCTGTCCGTTTCCAAGAAATTCAGAAGCTGCTATTCCATCAAATTCATCCGGATATTTTTCCACCAGTTCATCGATCATCTCCTGTGTCACAAAGTCCGATGTTTTCATTTCCGGGTATTCCCAGGTATCCCAGTCCGCATCATCTTCCGGATATCTTGCATCCACATATGCCTGAACCGTATTGCCACCCAGTGAATTTAAAGTGGATGTCAAAGTAGTCTGAATGGAATTACCGATCGTCGTGATCGTGATGACTGCACTGATACCGATGATAATTCCTAACATGGTCAGAATCGAACGCATTTTATTGCTGAAAATGCTGGTGATCGCCTCTTTTATATTTTCCAAAAACATCAGCCTTCACCTCCATTATCTGACACGATATTACCATCTAAGATCGTAACAATCCGTTTTGTCTCCGCCGCAAGTTCCTGTGAGTGTGTGATCAAAACGATGGTTTTTCCCTGCTCCTCATGCAGCTTATGAAAAAGATCCATGACCATATGTCCGGTTTTGGAATCCAACGCTCCGGTCGGCTCATCCGCTAAGATGATCGCCGGATCATTGATCATTGCGCGCGCGATCGCCACACGCTGTTTCTGTCCACCGGAAAGCTCATTTGGTTTATGGAAAGCACGTTCCTCCATGCCAACCATTTTTAACATTTCCATGGCTCGCTCTTTTTGATTTTTTTCCCTCTCAGTACTATATAACAGCGGAACCATGACATTTTTTAATGCATTGGCTTTCGGAAGAAGGTTAAAATTCTGGAATACAAAACCAATCCTCTTGTTTCGGATTGCACTTCGCATGGAATCATCCATTTTATTTACATCTTTTCCCTCCAGAAAGTAAGTTCCCTCAGTCTGACGGTCCAGGACACCGATAATATTCATCAATGTACTTTTTCCGGAACCGGACTCACCGACGATGGAGACAAATTCTCCCTGATCGACTGACAGGCTGATCCCATTTAAAATCTGCAGTTCATTCGGCTTTCCTATGTAATAACGTTTTATAATATTCTCCATACGGATTACTGGTTCACTCACGATCATTCTGCCTCCGTACTCATCATGCCTTCTGTGTCAAGTGCCTGATTGGAATATATCTGTTCCGGAGTAAACACCTGACCTTCGGTGACAGAAAATGTATTATCGTAGATCAGCTGGTCGCCCTCTTTCAGATCGCCGCCTGTCACTTCTGTATAATAGTCTACCTCTTCACCGACTTTGATATTTTTCCGGACTGCGGTCGCTGTTCCATCTTCATTTGCTTCCGCTACCAGAACATAGGAATCTCCGTTGTCGTCCTGCCGGATCAGATCATATGGAACTGCAAGCTGTGTGCCTCTGTCTTTGATCACAATTTTGGCTTTTGCACTCATTCCAACCAGAAGTTCTGTGTTGTCGATCGTGATCTCTGCAGAATAACCGCTTGAGGTATTGGTATCTGTACCGTTTGTGTTGGTGGACTGATTTTTTACTCTGACCACACGTGTTACCGTACCTTTGATCTCTTCATCCCCCGTTGCATCCGTTGAAACGGTTGCAGGCATTCCTTCCTGGATCTTTAAAATGTCAGCTTCCTCAACATTTACGATCACTTTTAAGGAAGATGTATCCTCGATCGTGATCATGGTCGTTCCTGCTGTGTTTTTATCTCCGACTGATACATTGACGGCTGTGACAACTCCACCGATCGGTGCAGAAAGTGTACAGTCGGCAAGCTGTTTTTGTAACTGTTCCAGCTGGTCTTTTAAATCTCTGGTCGTGCTTGTCTGGTATTTTTGCATGTCAACGGTATTCTGGGCAGATGCAACGCTTCTGTCCGTGTTTTTTAACACAGATGCATAATTGTCATTTGCGGAATCCAATGCATTTTGTGCTGTCTCCAAAGATGATTTAAAAACATCTAATTTTCCATCATACTCAGAAGTATCTTTGTGGTTGTTTTTCAGATAATAAATATAATCCTCACACTCTGATACCTTTTTCTTATATTTATCAACATCAGCCTGTGCTTTATCGATCGTCTTCTGTGCTGCATCCAGTGCATCCTGCTGATCCTGTTTGTTCTGGGTAAGACTGTTCTGCTTCTGTGCCTCATCGTTTGCTGCAACAGCATTCGCATTATTAATATTTGTCTTCAACTCTGCAATCTGTTTTTCAATATCCTTCTGATCCAATGTCACAAGCGGATCACCCTCTTTTACAATGTCACCCACCTGAACGTTCACGGCTGTGATCTCTGCTGCTGCAAGGGACATGACATTTGTCTTGCTCTGTCCTGCGATCGTTCCCTTCAAAGAAACTGAATCGGATAAATCCCTTTTCTCTACCGGTTCTACCTCAACCGTATTCGCTGCTGTCTCAATCTGTGAAGTCATATTTTTAACAGCGCTGCCGATCAATACAATTACAATAGCTGCAATCACTAAAACGATCAGCCATACTTTCTTCTTTTTCTTTGGTACTTCAGCCACTTCTGCCTTTTTTTCTTTTTTATGAAAAAAATGCTTTTTTTCCTTTACATTGTTGTCTTCCATGCTTACATGATCTCCTTTTTTTCCTTGTCTTTTTTGACTTATGGCAAATTGTACCATATTTTTTTCAGAAAAAAAGTGCTTTAAGGCAATCTTAATATTTCTTACTGAAATCCTTAGGATTTGTTAAGTGTCCTTTCAGTTTATCCATATATTTTCCTGCCTCCAAAAGTTTCGTGTCATTGCATTCTCTGCTCCTTAAAATACGTCATCATCTCATGTGTCAGGCTCAGCTTCTCCCTATCCTCCGGGATATCATGATAATCCACCCACTCTGCCACGGAGAGTTCTTCCTCGTCTAAGCGGATCTCCCCCTCCTCTGCAAGTTCACAGAAATAGCCGAGCAGAAGATTGCTGTCAAAACCCCACGGCTGGCTCTTATAGTAACGGATATTCTTCACGGTAAGTCCGACTTCCTCCATGACTTCTCTTTTGACCGTCTCCTCTGCCGTCTCACCGATCTCGGTAAATCCGGCGATAAGCGCATACCTTTTGTACTCTCGTCCCGCGTATTTTGTCATGAGGATTTTATCGCCGTGCGTGACTCCCACGATGACTGCCGGTGCGATCTTCGGAAACACCATGTTCGCGCAGCACGGACACTGCAGCATCCGCTGCATTTCGCTGTGAACCAGTTTTTTCCCACATCTGCCGCAGAACTGATTGTCACGATACCACACAAATAAATGCCATGCAGTAGCAGCTGCGAGGACACGTTCCTTCGGCTGCATTGGACGGACATCAAACATCTTATAAAAACGAAACTCGCCAATCTTGGTATCCGCTCCTATTTCAGTCAGAAAGTATTCTTCCTCCCCTATAGAAAAAAGATAAATACAAGACGGCACTTCTCTTCCCAGTATATTTTCGTTGTAATCCTTCCACTGCTCATAAGTCAAAAACTGCAATTCTCCATTATATTCCAGATATACCGTTCGCTCTCCAAAACCAAACATCCTGCTGCCTGCATGCGGTACTTTCTTTTTATATGAATTATCCAATTGCATTGGTGCAATATCCTGTATCATTTCCTTAGATTCCTTTCATTTTGAAGCTTTTCCTATTGTAAAACATTTTGATTTTTTGTACAATAAGATTATATTGTTGTAAAAAAAAGAGGCTGCCGGATCATGGCTGCTTCCAAGGGGTTTTTATCATGTATCACAATAAAAAAATCGGGATTTTTATCTCCCACATTATGGGATTTTACCAGAAGAATGTATGTCAGGGTATTATTGACAAAGCTCTGGAATACGGTTACACTGCTGAGATTTTTGCTTCTATGGATGGGGAGAATCTCGGGGACTACAGTCTGGGAGAGGAAAGCATTCTGACATTGCCGAATTTTGATGATTTAAGCGGTGTTATTTTTGCGTCTGAAACTTATCCAAACGAACAGTTAAAGGATCAGATCTATTCCCTGCTGAAAGAAAAATGTCACTGTCCTATCATAGAGATTGCTGTTTATAAGCAGCAGTTTCCTTCGGTTTCCTTAGAAAATAACCATCCTTTTTTTGATATTACAGAACATCTCATCACAGAACATCACTACAAAAATATCTGTTATTTTGGATGTGCCGATGAGAGTTTCTTTTCGGATGCCAGAGAAAAGTTTTACCGGGACGCATTAAAAAAACATGGCATTGCACCACACGCACATTCCATCTATACCGGAACCTACACTGCGCAGTCCGCTGCTGAAGCACTCCGCTTCTTTGAAGAAAATGAAACAAAACCGGATGCGGTTGTCTGTTACAATGATAAACTGGCACTTTTATTAATGACTGCTGCCATCTCTGCCGGTTATCATATTCCAGAGGACCTTGCGATCACCGGCTGTGACCACAGTGAAGAAGGACAGAATCTCACACCTTCTCTCACGACCGTCTCTTTCCCTGTCTATGAACTTGGGGAAGCTTCCGTAGAAAAACTGATGAAATTAATCCATGAGGAAAATGTTCCTGCCATCACTGTGGTACATGCACAGATGGTTCTGGAAAATTCCTGTGGATGCAGTCTTACAAAAGAGACTCCTGCTATTTACTTTGAGCAGAAACTGACCAGTCAGATTGCTTCTCTGGAGTCTTCTATTTTAAGTTCCATGAAAATGTCTGCTGAATTCCAAAATATTGCCGACATAGATGAAGCGATGGATCTGTTGGAGAATTACGTTCATTCTATTCCAAACTGTTCCGAATTTTATCTGTGTCTGTACGCCAACTGGGACAGCGTTTCCCAGCACATACTGGAATTAACGGAAAATGAAATGGATTTTGAGCCAAGTCAGGATGAGATTATTTTAAAATTAAGTCTGCGGGATGGCAAAAGACTGCCGGAATGCAGTTTTACCAAGCGTTCCCTCCTGCCGGAACATATCTACAGACAGTCAGATTCTGCCTACCTTTATTTTCCGCTGTTCTTCAAGAATAAGACTTTTGGCTATATTGCCTTAGCTTACGAGAACAACCGCATTGACTATCACTTCCAGCTCGTGCACTGGTTCATGAATATCAACCAGTTATTAAAACGTTTGAGTGACGCAAAACGTACTTCCATCCTCGTCTCTCACTTGGAGGACATTTACACCAAGGATGCGCTGACCGGACTTTATAACAAACACGGCTATCTGCACCGTGAAACGCTGTTACTTCAGGAAGCTGCAGAAAACCAAAGTACTGTGACCTGTTTTCTGTTTGATTTAAACCGCCTGAAATATATCAATGACCACTATGGTCATAATGAGGGGGATTTTGCGATTCAGGTCATCGGACATGCCCTATCCAGTGTCACCCGTTCCACCGATATCTGCGCAAGATTCAGTAGCGATGAATTTTATCTGCTGACAATGGATTACACAAAAGAAGATGCCGATGAACTCCTCACCCGCGTCTATAAGTACTTAGATAATTATAATAAAATAAGCCACAAGGAATATAATATCTCTGCCAGCGGCGGCTATGCCCAGTCCACACCGGGTGCATCCCTTTCCAAAGAAGATGTCAAAGCTTTATTTTCCAAGGCAGATGAACATATGTACCAGCAAAAACAGATTTTTCATCAGGATTTGGATAAATAAGCATTGTGACGGTATTCTGTCGGAGATACTCCACAGGTTGCTTTAAAAATTTTCATAAAATGCTTTTCATTGTCATACCCGACTGCCTGACTGATCTCGATAATCTTCATATCGGTTTCGGTCAGGAGTTTTTTTGCCTCTCTCATGCGGATTTCCTTGAGATAATTCACAAAATTGCTTCCGGTATACTGCTTGAATGAGTAGGAAAACAGGGAGTAATTCATGGAAATATAATTGGAGACAACCGCCATATTCAGATCCTTTGCATAATTTTCTTCTATATAATCCACAGCCATTTTGATTTTCTGTACATTCTTGTTCTGGTCATAGCTGCTATTGATCTTCTCATGAAGCTGCAACACAAATTCCATTACCTTGTCCTCGTAGGAATCGATACAATTTTCACTCCAGATTTCTTTGCATTCCAATAAAAGTTCTCCCTCTGTCTCTAAAGCATTCTGATAGGTTTTCTCTACCTCCGTAAAGAAATCTTTCATACAGCTCTCAAAAACAGCCTCATCAATTCTTCCATTTTTCACTTCATAAAAGAACTGATGAAAACTCTTTTCCAGATCGTCTGTATGATCTGTTCCGATCAACTGGACGCGTTGGATTCTGGCTGCCTCCTCTGTCAACTTAGCGGCCTCCGTGATAAGACCTTCCGGTATCTTTTCCTGAAATACACCGTACTGCGCTTCCACTTTATTGCGGACAAATGCTTTCTTTCGCATCATGACAGACTCCGCATATGCCTGACGGATGCTCTCTAAGCCACAATGCGCCGCACTGATTCCAATGTAACCATCCTGCAATTCGTTTTTCAATAAGAGGGAAAGGTTCTCTGCCGGAACAATAAAAATATCATTGTCATTCATATTTTTCATGAAAATATAATTATCGTCGGACAGTTCTCCTCTCTTGACCTGATTCTGGCAGCACACATAATAATTTCCGGTATAAAAATGATCTGCATACTGACTTTCGATTGTGCGCTGTTCCTCCCCGGAAATCTCATCGGAAAGCATCAGGTGCCGCATCTGCTGATAACCAATTTTCTGATTGTTCTCCTCTTTCTCTTTCCGGCTCTCAATCTCTGCATTGAGTTTTTTTAAGATTTCGGTGATTTTTTCACGCTCAATCGGTTTTAAAATATACTCCCGCACCCCGTTTCTTAACATTTCCACCGCATAGGCAAAATCATCATAACCACTGATTGCCACGGTAAGTGGAATATGTTCGAGGCTCTGCATTTTCTGTACCAGTTCGATGCCATCCATCTTCGGCATACGGATGTCCGTAAACATCACATCAATCTCCTGCTCTTTCAGAATTTCAAGCGCAGTCTCTCCATTGTTGCACTCCATAATGGTCTCGATTGGCACACCACTTCGCATAATCATTGTTTTGATTCCCTGACGGATCATTTTCTCATCTTCAACGATCAAAACTGTTTTCATTATCTTCCTTACCCTCTTCTAATCCTGTATCTCTCTTCTGTCACAGTCCCCTGTGCCTTTATTTTTCACTTATGCTCCGGGTCATTTTCCTCTGACTGTCTATGCGTGATTGGAATCCGGACCATAATTTTTGTATAACACCCCAATTTGGATGCGATCTCGATTCCATACTGATCTCCAAATGCAATATGGATACGGTCCTGTACATTTTTCAGACCAATTCCATTGCCGGAGCCTCCGTTGGAATCAATTTTTCCTGCAATCTTTAACCGAAGCTTCTCCACTTCTTCTTCTGACATACCTTTTCCGGCATCTGTGATCTCGATCACACAGTCATCTCCGTCTAAAATGCCCTTGATATAGATATTTGTGTCCTCTGCCATCTGTTCGATTCCATGATAAATGGCATTCTCGACGATCGGCTGCAGGGACATCTTCGGAATCTCCTGTTTTAATACCAGTTCCGGCAGGTTTAACGACAGATAAATCTCATAATCAAACCGCAGATTGATCAGAGCCATGTAGTTTTTAATGTACTCTAACTCCTGCTCCACAAGCACATTTCCTGATACCCACTTCATACTGTAACGCAGCAGTTTCCCCAATGCGGTCACCGCATCAGAAATGGCGTATTCTTCATCAATCTCTGCCATCATCTTAATCGATTCTAACACATTATAAATAAAATGTGCATTGATCTGATTCTGCAAAGCCCGGATCTCAGAATTTTTTGCTAACATCTCACGGTTTAAATTATCTTCCATCAGCTCCTTGATACGTTCCAACATCTTATTGATCTGCGTTCCGAGTTCGCCCATCTCATCTTTGCCACAGTTTTCGATCACGACATCAAGATCACCCTTCTGTACTTTTCGAATGGACTTTAAGATCTCATAAAACTGCTTTAACAGATGCTGCACAATACGGTTGATAAAGAACGCCAGCAATATGATAAATGCCAGCATGACAGCCACAAACACATCACGCATAAAATATACATTATGAACATTTTTTGTGATATCCTTCACACAGATCAGTGTACCGGAGAGTTTGCGCACCTGCATATAAGAGATTACAAGTTTTTTTCCATCCAATTTTTTATAAATGGTCTGTATCTTGTCCTCTGTGGGACGCTGTTTTAAAATATCGTCAAGCAGCGCTGAAGATTCTGTCTGCTCTTTCTGTCCAAAATAGGTTACTCCCTCATCCGAATAAAAGAAACTCCACTCATCCTCAATTCCCTCGTACAGGCTTGGAAACATATTCTCCATCGTCATGGCAGACTCGATCACACCAACTTTTCCATTGGCACTGTCAATAATCGGTGTGACAAGTGAAATAATCTTCCGATTCTGGTTCATCGTATAGGAATTGAAAATATTATCTGTGTAATCAAAATTCCAGCCGACATATTTATCCTGCTTGGACCACTCCTGTTTTTTCATACGGGATGCATTGTATAAAATGGGCATCATCTCCTGCACACTGTCATTCACCGCATAGACACGGACACCATACAGCAATGGGTTATTGTTAACTAACCGTTCCAACGCCGACACTTCGTTATTTTTAAAATCCAGCCAGTCGGCCGTAGAGATTTCTCCCCCAATCGCAGATGCATTCAACATTTGAAGCAGGGAATCATCACTTAAGAAAAACTGTGTGGACATATTGATAG
>ENA-OXEE01001031-OXEE01001031.1-human-gut-metagenome-genome-assembly--contig:-NODE-1031-length-9959-cov-20.0962_pt1 | contig 9959 bp, 4 predicted proteins | sample MGYA00249824_ERZ652242 | MGnify/ENA primary metagenome ERZ652242 (study PRJEB26925, sample SAMN05826943) | human gut metagenome | biome: ENVO:2100002; feature: ENVO:00000062; material: ENVO:00002003... | reverse complement strand
TGGCATGCTTCAGGGAAGCCTTCAAAAAGAAAGAGAAGTATTCAAGCTATAGGTTCGACTTTTGCGGTTATGACGGGACACTTTGGTGCGAGCCGCGAGAGAATGGTGATATGATAGCCGGTTTCAGTAAGGAATACCGAAATTGTGGCAACGGTTATTATTATCTGCTTATCAATGATGATTGCGTGATAGGCTATGACATAGACTGATATAGTCATAATTTAAATAGTCCATATCGGGAAGCCCCGATGTGGACTGTTTGAAGATCGAGTATGCTGACGCTTGATTACCTCTTATATCTTGACAATTTTATAACAAGTATAAAAAATGCAGATATTTTCGTTTTTTCTAAAATAAAATCACAAAATTGAAAATATTTCACTATATTCATAACCTAAAATCACTCTTATGGAAGATTTGAATCGTATAAAATTAGTATTGGTCGAAAAGAAACGTACCAATAAGTGGTTGTCGGAGCAGATGGGGGTTACTCCATCGACAGTATCAAAGTGGTGTACAAACTCATCACAACCTGATTTGAACAGTCTGCTAAAAATTGCAGACTTGCTGGAGGTTGATATAAAAGAACTGATAGTTCGTGAATATAATTCTTATATCTATTCACAAGAATATCAAGCTCGTACCTTAAAGTAAGGTTATATGATAATCATAAAGATCAATAACGAAAATGGCAAATAAACTTAATATATCTCAGCTTGCATCAATCAAAGGCTGTACAATACAGGAAGTATATGAGCTCGCCACAAGTAAAGGAGTTGCACTACCCAGTAACTCGGAATATATTCTTACGGCATCTCAACTTAGTGCAATCGATCCTAAACTTGCGTGGAATATAAAATATGGGAGGATTGTATCTGCTCCAGTTGAAGATTCAGATGGAAAGTCAGAGAAAAAGGATGAAGTCGTTTTGCCTGAAGTTTGTCATCCAAAGAGTGATAAAGTCAAATTGCCTCCATTAAAAGTTGTAGGTAAGATAGATTTATCTCAAATTGAATTATCTAACCAACTAGAATTATCAACAGCCACTCCCAATCCTGTGAAAAACATTAACGATAACAATATTAAGAAAGAGAAAAAGCTGAAGTCCCCCAAGCGTATAATAGGTATTGTCAAGTTCTTTGATTCATTTAAGGGTTGGGGATTTGTAGTGTCTGGAAGTAAAGGTATAAGCGGTAAATTAGAGGATGAAGGGCGATTGTTCAGTTTACATTTAACAAGTTCTCAATGGAGTTCATCCTCTTCGCCAAGAGATGGCGAGTGGATTATTTTTACACCTCTCAAAACTCAAAGAGGTTGGAGTGCCCTTAATGCAGAGCGCATGGAATTTAACCGGGAGACATTGCTTTTTGCAATGAAATACCGAGGAAAGTATGCAAAGATAGAGGGTATAGATACCAAAGGCGACAGATACGACGAGGATATTTTATGTCAAATCATACAAAAGCTAGTAGGAATAAGAACTGGTTATGGCAGCATTTCATATGACAAATCTAAATTTCCTGAGGTTATTGACGCTTTCTGTGAGTTTATCGCTAATATGCCAACTGAGAGGCATGAGTCAACTATAAAGCAGTTTATAGATGACCCTCTTCTTGAACATCTTCTATTCCAAATTTTTACGGAAGGTGATTATTCTTCTGAAGACGACTCACATATGGTGGTCTATACGCTATACAACAAAATATTATTAAATCGAGTTTTTGAAACAGGTACTATAAGTGACCTTTCCAAAATATCTGATACATTTGACTTTAGTTCATACATAGATGGTCTGACGAAGCTATTGGTCACGAATGCAGAAACAGAGCCTTCATCTGTCGAATCATGGCTTGGCATACATAATATTCTGAATATGCTATATCTGGATGGAACAGATCCCCAAACTATACCATTGCGTATGATTTTGGTTAAAATGACGTCTGATGAAAGCTGGATAAACACCCTTAATGTAAAATGGGAGGTGATAAGAGAATACATTAAGGAAAAGCCTTCAAATGCTTATGATTTTTGTATTCATTACTTTGCCAATAAAGATGAGAACTTTATAAGAAATCATAAAGTTGCAGACTTATTAGGGGATAGCACTTTCAATGAGTGGTGTAAGGACATGATTGATGACGAACATGCTCCTAAAATTTTCTTGAGAATCCTTATGGAATGTAAGGTTGAAGGAAACTTGGACATGTGGAAGGAATATGTAGAAACAGGACATGATGTGCTTCTTTCTTACAGAGTTCTACGAATGGCATTAAGCAACGAGATAAAAGATAACGCAGAAAGTGTACGTGATTTTTTTAAGTCATGTCAAAATCGCGGTATTAGTGTTGTAGACTTAATGGGCAATGATAAATGTCTTAGTGATGAAATGTATGTTGAGATGTTTGTTCAAACAGGAGATTTTGAATATCTCAATAATATGGAAGACTTTGATGCCAGTGCAACATGGGTCTCATTACAGCCGTCAAAATTTGTTGTTCAATTCATTAAATTCTATGGGGCTTTAATTGAACATGAAGAAAGTATTGAAGAAGATTCCTACATAAAATCTTTAGGCGTTGATGCTGTTGTAAATGCTTTGAAGTCTATTTCAAATAACGAACAATTTCAGTTACTTCGTTTCTTCCCTAAGCAATTTGCTACAGAAATTGTGTCTGGACATTTTGCTGACACCAAACTTTTTGACTTGTATATAGGAGAACAATGGGCAGAGTTGAAAAGCAAGCTACCATATATGGTGTTCGATTTGGAAAGTGATGGAGATTCCGTTAGAGAGTTTGCCTTCCGTTCTGGTGATTACACGCATTATTATGAAGATGAAGGCCATTGGGATCTCTTATAGATGAAATTAATTTAAAGCCGATTGTGGTTGGTCATAGAGTCAAGCAGTGGGATTTAAAGGTACTGGAAAAGTATGGTAATATTTCCCCCGAATTTGTTTGGGACACACTTGAAATAGAAATACTTCTCAATCCTTGTCGATATGCATATTCGCTTCACACGGCACATAATGCCAAAGACGATACAGAACTGACTGATCGTTTATTCTGGAATCAATTATTTCGTTTATCGTTAGATGAGCAGTTGTGCACCCAACTTGCAGATTTTTTACCGACAAATATTAAGTCAATATTAGATGAGTTGCGTCAGCCAAACTTCTCTCAATTCTTCAAAAAGTCTGGCGGTACAGAAGACTCCTTTTATCAAAATCTTCATGATATAGATAATACTCTTATTTGTAAACTAAGAGTTATTGAGGAGGAATGTGATGGAAAATCCCTCATTATAGCTCCTCAAAGGCTATGGAATAGAATTGCAGAACATTTGCAGGTAACATTTATCCGAGAAGAAACCGATATTGACTATCTACAAATCTCAGAAGAAAAACTAAAAGACAAACCATTGGAGGATACTTACCTTCAAACTGTATTGCTACGTTTTAGCCAGATTTCTAAGACACCAATAGTGTCCAATCTTGCTGCATACCTTAGAATCCAGTATTTTAGTGATAACATGTTGCTTGATTACCTGACTGTTGTGCCGTCTAATATAGTATGTGCAGATTTAAGGTATATCGATGCAGCTCGGGAACTTCTCAATTACAATAGAATATACTTTGTTGGCTGCGAATTAGAAAATCGTTTGAATCAGTATGCTTTACCAATTCAACTTCGACCAGCTGATTTCTGGAACGAAAAGAGTTCTATTCCTATGCGTCTTGGCGGTTCAAGTTTCACATATGTAACAAAAGAAGACCGGAAGTCTAAGTTGTTTGCCGAAATTCCCTCAGATGCTGCAAATGTGTGGATAGAACGGACAAGAGATGGCAAATATATCGTAAACTATAATTTCAATGTTATAAGAAAGCTAAAAAAATTATACTCAGAACTGCACTCAGACGTTATTATTAGTAATATCGCCTGGACTCAAGAGGATGCAAACAATCGTTGTATATCACTCGTCAGGAGCGGACGTCCAGTGAAATTTGACTTCCAACAAAAGCGTGTAAACTCTACATCAAGATACCGATCAATGTATTGGATGTATCAGCTTGCATTGTTAAGTGAAGTACATTATTATGAAAGTCGAATGCCAATCATCTACATATTGGAGAATGACCTCGAATTGGATCAAGTCATGAAATATGCACAGTATTTGGGCTATTATGTTCCTACGGAAGGAAGTCTAATTTCAAAATTGGAAAAGATTGCTCAAAGATCAGATGGTTTACTCGTTGTATCAAGAGATAATTTCTTTGACATCATAGAGAAAAGACTTTATGCGGCATACTGCTTTGTATGGGATCAAATGGCAGTCGAAAAGCATATGATGATGTGGCAGAACGATGGAACAGTAGAAGAAGGAACTTTAAATGATGATGTAGATGAAACTGGTACAGAACTAAAAAACGGTTCTAGAAAGGACACCTATCAGGCTATGTTGCTTTCTTTGTGGCCAATTTATCAATATTATAGTCGCTTTATATTAGCGAATAATGGCTCATCCAAAATGTATATCCTTGACAGTTTCTTAGAAGACTATCATACCCTGAGCAGTATATGGAATTCAAGTACCTTAACTTCTAGTCAACTATGGAATAGTGAGAAAGAGTTTAATGATTGCTTGTCTAAAGCTCAAACTTTCTTCAAGGAAGATCTTTCTAACAATGTTCAACAAGATGCTGAAGATGTAAAAAGAGCGATGGATGTGATTTTAACGACAATGGTTCCAGAAAGGGATGGCGTGCGAAAATGGTCTGATATCCAAGAGAAAGTACTACCAGAAATCCTTAGCAAGAAGGAAAATTATCTTATATCAATTCCAACAGGTGGAGGTAAATCTGTTCTTTTCCAAGGACCTGCCCTTTACAATGCTTCATACACGAACCGTTTGTCTTTGGTTGTCACGCCATTAAAAGCTCTTATGCAAGACCAAGTACGAGAACTTGCAGATAAAGGTTTTTACACCAATGTCGATTTTCTGAATGGAGATCGAACCTATCAAGAAACAAGGAGTATATACAGGAAAATTAATAGCGGTGAATTAGCGTTGCTTTATGTTACTCCAGAAAGATTTCGTTCTCGTGCTTTCCTGAATGCTTTAATGACCAGAATGATGAATGACAAAGGGTTAGAATACATGATATTCGATGAAGCCCATTGTATATCTCAATGGGGCATGGAATTCAGGCCAGAGTATTTGAATGTCATTAATAAGTGCAAGTGCTTTTCAGAGACATTTACAGGTGGCATGTGCATTGCTATGTTCTCTGCCACTGTAACGGACATGATTTATAACCAAATCAATGAGACAGTTCCAGTAAAGAGACTTGGACAGGATAATGATAAGAAAATTTACAATCCGATTCGGAGTCACATCGGCACCTCATTTAGGCTGGTTTCCCATGATATGAATTCTAGAATTGAAGCCATCATTGAATATATTGATGAGAATAATATTGATTTTGGTAAGAGCCGGATGCTCATTTTCTGCAAAACTCGCAGCCAGTGTGAGGAATTGGCAGCTTCTTTACCCTCACTACTTGTGAATAAAGGATTACTTCCGGATAGAGATGCTTCTGAGCGGGTGGGCTATTTCCACGCTGGACTTGATGCCGACGATAGAGACGATGCTTATAGTCGTTTTAAGTCAGACGATGATCCAATTTATATTCTGTGTGCAACGAAGGCGTTTGGTATGGGCATGGATATTCCCAATATTCATTATATCATTCATTTGTCACCACCAAATGTTTTAGAAGATTATTTACAGGAAGTCGGACGTGCAGGCAGGAATAAAGGCATGTATCAGCTTGCTGGGTTTAGTGAAGACAATCCTATTCCCACCGTATGTCTTTATTCTACTGAGGATATAAAACATTCTCGTGAACAATTATTGCAAAGTATGCTCAGTTGGAATAACCTCGAAGAGATAAGAGCTGATATTCTCGATTATATATCAAATATTCAATCAATTGAGAAGACAAAAGAAATACCTGTTGTTGTTCCTAATACATTATGGTCAAGTTCTCCTTTTGATTTTGAGCATACAGATTTCAAACTCGGTGAATATTGGCTCGAACGTATGGACAGAATAAAGATGGGGTATCTTAGTCCTGCTCATATTACCGTTACCATCCAAGAAATAAATGTTCCCAATTCACCCTTGCTCTCCTCAAAAGAGGGTATGTATGCTAAACTCATAGAAAGTTTGTTGAATATTTCAAGAGAGAAAGGTACAAACACTATCCAGATTTCACCACAGAAACTGGCTGGTGATATGTCTATTCATCCAACCAAAGTTCTAGATTTGCTCATAAAATGTGCTAAGTATAGGTTGTTAGTCATTAATCAAGAAGTAAGGTGTCGAGTAGCAAATACTCGTAGAGATGAAGTGCCGTACATGCTTACGCACCCTTCATTGGATGTAGCTTTCCATATTATCATAAATGCGACTGAGAAACTGCTTCAAGAAAATGTAGTTAACAAAGAAAAAACGTATTTAGACAAAGAAATACGGGCTTTCATGGATACATCTTCTCTTGACCATGTTCTAAAAAAAGTTGAAAGAGAATTAGAAAATGGTCAAATGGAATCCAGGTATTACATGCCATGGTACAATAAAGAAGACAGAACACGTAACATGGGGTTATCTGTTGCAAAAAATTATAAGAAAGACTTAATGGGTAAGCGTTTTAGGCAGATTTTCTCCACGTTGCTTGACATAATTCCTGATGTTAAGTGTAAGTCTTACATTGACAGGGAAGCAAAGTGTGTGAAACAGTCTATTCTTGTAGAAAAAACAACATGGAAAGACTTCCTCCCACAATTCAAAGAAGACTGTTTACGAACCCTTACATATATATATGAAAGTCAACAGACTAATAAAACAACCTTAAATTGGGCTGAAGCTGTTAACCATTTGGAATTGGGACAAAAGGGGTTTGCCTATTTTGAAAACATTATGCGATACCTTTCTGGTATGGCCTATATTGCCTCAGATAATCTGCTTCCAACAGGAGTTGAGGTTTTCACGACAGATATTTCTGAACAGGTAATCCTTGAAGAGACTAAGTCTGATAATCGGGATTATAATGATAAATTGGCGTTTGATGAAGTTCTGCAGATTCGTAATCTTAGATTATGTGTGATGGATGCCCTAACTTCTAAAGTTGGGAATAACAAGGAGGCTTTTCAGGAATTGATAAGTGCGTATTTCAGTAAAACGGATGCCAATGGTTTTATTGAATTATTGGGAAAATACTATGATGAAAACGATGAAATTTGGGGGGCTATACGAGAAACGGCAATCAAGAATGCTGAAGAGAAAATGAAGGATAACCCTGAACAATGGGCAATATATAATGAAAACTCAAATGTAAACATCAATGTAGAAGCAGGTCCAGGTTCGGGTAAAACACATGTCTTGACAATGAGATGTGCAAAACTTATTTATCGTCAAGGAGTTAATCCACGGCAGATTCTCGTTTTGGCATATAACCGGGCTGTCGTTATTGAGTTAAAATCCCGTTTAAGTAAGCTTTTTACCTCATTAGGATTGAGTCGATCTGCTAGTCAGCTTCATGTCTACACTTTTCATGGACTTGCAAAAAAAGTTTGTGGAAAAGACCAACTGGAAGGATTGGAAATGAATGAATGGGAGGAGCAACTATTAAGATTATTACAAGGTAATCCCGTTGAAGTGACCAAGATTTTAGGAGACATAAAGTATATACTCATCGACGAGTTTCAAGACATAACGCAAACTCGCTTGGAAGCAATGTTTGAATTGAATAAGATATATAATCACCCTGCATTCTTTACCATTGGTGACAGAGACCAAAGTATCTACGGCTTTGAAAAAGAAGAATCTATGGATCCTGAGTATTATTACCGCCAATTACTAGATAAGTTGGAACCAAAGACCATGAGTATGAGAACAAATTACAGGTCCTTTCCAAAGATTTTGACAGAAGCCTCAAGATACTTATCTGATACTTCTAGGTTGCCTGTAGCTTGTAAAAAAAATTTGGAGGAAGAGCCTAAAGAAGCCTATACATATATATATATAATAACCAAAGGAATTGGGCAGAGGATTTCCAACATACAATTTCTTTTTTAAGGCAGCATCAAATAATGGATGTGGCAGTATTCTTTCGCACAAATAGCGAGGTATATCATGGATATTCGCTAATAAGAACCTTGGATATTCCCAATGTAAGAATTAGAATACAGGGTGTTTCTGAATGTGAACTTTTTAGGAAACGTGAAATCTATGCTGTTATCCACCTAATAGAGAAAGAAGGTGACAAACAACTGAAATTAGAGAATGATGAGACTAAAAATTGGGTGAGAAACAAAGTTTCTACATGGATCTCCAAACTTAATAATTGGGATAGTTTCTATTTGGACTTTGCTTATACCCTCGTCTTGGATTATCTTGACTTTGCAGAAAGCGATGATGAAAGGCACACATATAGAGAGATGGCTGAATTTTTAAAATTATCTTTATCAGAAGATAATCCACAGTTATATAAGTTGTATGATAAATATCAAAGCCAAAGGATTCTTCAAGGACAACAAATGAACGTAGTCCTTACCACTATGCACAAAGTGAAGGGACTTGAATTTGATGCTGTAATAGTAACTCCTTCTGTTGCCTCCTTGCCATTTGACCCAACACAAGAGATTTATGAGGATATGCCACTTACCGAGTACGAAAAAGAGTGCATAGAAGAAGAACGTCGATTATTGTATGTAGCATTCACTCGCGCTAAGAAGTTCCTTATGGCATATCTTGGTAAACGAGAGAATGCCGTAATGAATATGGTGAAATATGTTGGTGATGACACTTCGCTCGGCATTTGTGAAAAAAATTCGGGATTAGACAACTATAATATTGGCTTTAATGCCGGCAAGTACGGCTTTGGATGCAACAGTAATATAGTTAATCATGTAGAAAAGAATGCCCCTGTGGTCATTCGAAAAGTGGAAAGAATGGGGGCAAATGGCGTATTTCAAGTCTTTAATGTAATATGCAATGGAATCACTGTAGGACAATTGTCAAAATCTAGTTCCATAAGGCAGACAATGGAAGAAATGGATAAATCCCAATTGCAGGGCTTTTTTGTGAGTGATGTTTTCTATTGGACATATGAAGATACACTCGCCGCTGACGAAAGACGAAGAAAAGATTATGATCTTAATCCATGGAAATATGGACATACCCCCCCAGAACCATTCGCTAAAAGATGGTGTGACGAAGCTAAGAAACAGGGGTTTGTGTTTATAGTTAGTATATCTGGATATGGTAATTAAAAGTTAAGAAATATGAGTTTAATAACATACGAATGCCAGCGAGCTGGCCATGTTCATGAGATTCGCCAATTTGGACAAATTGCTCAATCTCTTTATGACTATTTTGATGGGAGAGATGAAACAGCATTGCTCATTGGAAATCTGAATATCGGAGAGGCTAATCTTGATGGACTAATAATAAAAAATGATGCCATTATCATAGTTGAATGTAAAGACTATGAAGGTAATATTTTCGCCCGACAAAATGGAGATTGGACGTGCGATGGAAAAGTAATAAAAGGAGGTAATGGCGGGAAATCTGTATTTGAACAACTTCGTAAGAACCAAAGAATACTGCGTCGCACTATAGCGGAGAATGCTTATTTTACAGAAGCACAACGAAGTGACATTAAAGGACTTGTGGTATTCTCGAAGTTGACCTCATATTCTGATGATTTTGACCGCTTGAATAAGTCGTGGGTGTTTGTGACTGATGTAAATAGATGCGGTGACATCATGCACGATATACTTTCTACCGACTTTAGAGATAACCGCACTGGCAATACCATCGAAGTATCAATTTCTGATAATCCTCATTTCCGCAACTCTTTTATCCTCTCATGACACGACTGTTTTTTTGCGATT
>ENA-OXEE01001024-OXEE01001024.1-human-gut-metagenome-genome-assembly--contig:-NODE-1024-length-10034-cov-8.06574_pt1 | contig 10034 bp, 6 predicted proteins | sample MGYA00249824_ERZ652242 | MGnify/ENA primary metagenome ERZ652242 (study PRJEB26925, sample SAMN05826943) | human gut metagenome | biome: ENVO:2100002; feature: ENVO:00000062; material: ENVO:00002003... | reverse complement strand
TCCCCGGCCTGACCGGCATGGAGAAGATGGCTTCCATCATGCAGAAGCTGCGTGACGAGCCCCTCACCGAGCTGGCCGGCCACAAGGTGGTCAAGATCACCGACTACAAGAAGCCCGAAGAGACCGGTCTGCCCGCCGCAAACGTCCTCATCTACACTCTGGACAACGGCGCTACCGTGGTCGTCCGTCCCTCCGGCACTGAGCCGAAGATCAAGACCTACTTCACTACTCTGGGCAAAGACCTGGCCGAGGCTCAGGCTCAGAAGGATGCTCTGGCCGCTGCCATCGAGCCCATCCTCGCATAACGCAGAAATTTCATAAAAAATTTATGCCCCCGTACAGCGCCAAAAGTGCTGCACGGGGGCATTTTTGATGGGCGCGGGCAGTTGCAGTTTGTGGGTGGATACGCTATAATATTCAATGAATAATAATACGCTCTGTGCAGTGCGGCGCAGGGCAGGAATAAAATGGGGCAGGTGTAAGAAATTGGAATGTCGTGTGACGGCAGTCCTGGTGGCGGCTGGTTCTTCCACCCGGATGGGATTTGATAAACTGGGCTTCGATCTGGGCGGTGAGACCGTCCTGGAGCGGAGCGTCCGGGCCTTTGACGAGTGTCCGGAGGTGGACGAGCTGGTGATCGTGACCGGCGCGTCCAGTGAGAATGCCCAGCGGGCCGCTGCCTGCTGCAAAAAGCCGGTGCGGCTGGTGAGGGGCGGCTCGACCCGCGCCGAGAGCGCCCGCAGCGGCGTAGCTGCTGCCCACGGCAGACTGGTGGCGGTCCACGACGCGGCCCGGCCCTTCGTGAGCCAGAGCGTTATCGCCGATACGATAGCGGCCGCTGCCCGCTGCGGTGCCGCCGCCCCGGCGGTGCCGGTGAAGGACACCATCAAGCAGGCGAAGGGCGGCGACGGCAAGACGGCAGGCGAAGGGCGGCGACGGCAAGACGGTGCCGGAAGGCTGCATGGTGGAGAACACCCCCGACCGCAGCACCCTTTATGCGGTGCAGACGCCCCAGTGCTTCGACCGGGCCGCCTATCTGGCGGCGCTGGATGAACTGGACGAGGCCAGCGCCCGCCTCGTCACCGACGATTGCAGCCTGTTCGAGCTGACGGGCCGTCCGGTGGAGCTGGTCCAAGGCGACTACGCAAACATCAAGATCACCACCCGGGAGGACCTGCCCCGGGCCGAGAACGGAGGAAAGAAAATGCGCATTGGTCATGGTTATGACGTCCACCGTCTGGTGGAGGGCCGCAAGCTCATCCTGGGCGGCGTGGAGGTGCCGTATGAAAAGGGCCTGCTGGGCCACTCGGACGCCGACGTGCTGGCCCACGCGGTCATGGACGCCGTGCTGGGCGCAGCGGCGCTGGGCGACATCGGCCAGCACTTCCCCGATACGGCGGAAGAGTACGCCGGGGCCGACAGCCTCATGCTGGCCCGCCGTGTGGCAGAGATCATGACCGGGCACGGCTGGCGCATCGAGAACATCGACGCCACCATCCTCTGCCAGCGCCCGAAGCTGGCTCCCCACATCCCGGCCATGCGGGCAAAGCTGGCCGAGGCTTTCGGGATGCCGGTGGACGCCGTGAGCGTCAAAGCCACCACCGAGGAGCATCTGGGCTTTACCGGCGAGGGGCTGGGCATCGCGGCCCATGCCGTCGCCCTCATCGAAGCAGTGTGAACGGGAGAATGTGACCCATGACTCTGAACTCTATCGTAGCAAACTTCCAGACCTTCAAGCTGGTAGACCTGCTGGACATCCTCATCATCGCGTTCCTCATCTACCAGCTGCTGGGATTCGTCAACCGCACCCGCGCCGGCCAGCTGGCCAAGGGCGCGCTCATCGTCATGGCGGTCTATCTGGTGGCGAACATCCTGAATATGCGCACCGTCACCTGGCTGCTCAACTCGCTGCTGCAAGTCGGTCTGCTGACGCTGGTGGTGCTGTTCCAGCCCGAGATACGGCGTGCGCTGGAGCGGATGGGCCAGACCGACCAGTGGGCCTATCGCTTCTTCAATAAAAACCGCTACAACGACACCAGCCTCAAGGGCGCATGGCGCAGCGCCATCATCGCCATCTGCGACGCGGCAGAGCGCTTTTCGGAGACCAAGACCGGCGCGCTCATCGTGCTGGAACGGAACACCAACCTTTCTGAGATCGTCCGCACCGGCACGCCCGTGAACAGCGCAGTCAACCTCGAGGTGCTGGGTACCATCTTCTACGAGGGTACCCCCCTCCACGACGGCGCAGCCATCATCGAGGATGGCCGCATCAAGGCGGCAGGCTGTGTGCTGCCCCTTTCCAACAACCTGGACCTGGGCAAGGACATGGGTACCCGCCACCGCGCCTGCCTCGGCATCGCCGAGAACTCCGACGCCATCGCCATCGTGGTCAGCGAGGAGACGGGCATCATCTCGATGGCGAAAAACGGTGTGCTCATGCGCCACTTTGACCGTCAGACCCTTTACACCCGGCTGGTGGATGAGATGATACCCAAGGAGACCGCCAGCGAGAAGAGCGCTGCCGAGGGCTGGAAGGCCCGGGGCAAGCGCCTGCTGAACTGGGTGAACAACAAGGAGGAGGATGAGCAGCAATGAGCACTGAGCAGAACAACGGCAAGCCTGCCGTACCCCCCAAGCGCAATCTGCTGAACGACCGCCGCATCCGGCTCCTGCTTTCTTTGCTGGGTGCAGTCATCGCGTGGATGGCTGTCACCATCGTCGTGCAGCCCGGCACCACCACCACCATCTATAATGTTCCGGTGGACTTTACCTATGATTCGGCTGCCTACACTTCCCGGGGCCTGAGCATCGTCAATGCAGAGGAAAAAACGGTCAACCTGAAGCTTTCCGGCGACGGCTACACCATCGGCAGCCTGTCGGCCAACGACTTTGTCGTCTACCCCGACTGGTCCAGCGTCCGCGACAGCGGCGAAAAGAGCCTGCGCCTTCAGGTGCGGAGCCAGAGCACCCTGCTCACCGGTGTGTCCGTCTCCATCGACGGCGACAACACCGTGGACGTGGTGTTCGATGTGGTGGAAGAAAAGACCCTGCCCATCCAGGTGACGACGAATTACCTGAAGATAGCAGACGGCTATATCCTCTACGGCACCGACATCTCGAAGGAGACGGTGACTCTCTCTGGCCCCAGCACCGAGCTGAGCAAGGTGGAGACCTGCACCGCTGAGGTGACCTACAATGGCGAGCTGACCAGCCCCGTCACTCTGGACACCAGCCTGCGTTTTTACACCCGCAGCGGCGGAGAGGTGAAATTTGAGTATACTACTCTGGAAACGGACAGCGTCGAGGTCACGCTGCAGGTGTATAAGCTGGCCACCCTGCCGGTGGAAGTCAGCTTTATCAACGCACCCCGCGACTTTGACCCCTCGGTGCTGGTCTACTCCCTGAGCAAAAAGACCCTCAATGTGGCCGGCCCGGAGTCCCAGATCGACCGTCTGTCCACCCTGTCGGTGGGTACCATCGACCTTTCCACCTTTGCACTGGATAAGGTGTACGAAATGCCCATCGAACTGCCCAGCGGCATCCGTCTGCTGGACAACATCTCCAGCATCACGGTCAGCTTCGACAGCTCCCGTCTGGAAACCAAGACCATGAACCTGCCCGCCAGCTGTGTGCAGGTCATCAACCTGCCCTCCACCTACACCCTGACCGTGGAGACGGAGCGGCTGATGAACGTCACCCTCTGTGGCCCGGCCGGTTCGCTGGAAGCACTGAATCCGGAACAGGTGGTCATTGAGATCGACGCCGACGACTTCTATGTCGCCATCGGCCAGCAGAACATCGCCTGCCGCCTCTATGTGCCGGCCAACGACAAAATTTTTGCGCTGGGCAGCTATGTGGTGCAGTGCAAGATAGAAAGTAACTGAGTATATGATCCTGATCCATGATATTCGCCTGCCCCTCTCCGCCGGGGAGCCGCAGGCCTACGAAAAAGCCCTCCGCCTCGCCCGCATCCCCCGGGGAAAGGTGAGCCATCTGGGCATCGCCCGGCTCTCGGTGGACGCCCGCCACGGCCAGCCCAAGCTGGTGTACACTGTGGCCGTGACCCTGAAAGATGAGAAGGAGGAGGCCGCCTGTGCGGGTGCTTCCCGCAGCGTCACCGTCCGGGGCAAGACCGATCTCTCGGTGCAGAACGGCACTCTGCCGCTGACGCACCGGCCTGTGGTCTGCGGCCTCGGCCCGGCGGGCCTCTTTGCGGCGCTGCTGCTGGCCCGTCAGGGCTACCGGCCCATCGTGCTGGAACGCGGCCCGGCGCTGGACGAGCGCGTCAAGGCCGTGGAGCATTTCTCCGCCACCGGTGAGCTGGACGAAAACGCCAACATCCAGTTCGGCGAGGGCGGCGCCGGAACCTTCTCGGACGGTAAGCTCACCACCCGCATCGGCGACGAGCTCTGCGGCTTCGTGACCGAAGTGTTCCTCGAGCACGGCGCGCCGAAGGAGATCGCCTGGCAGCAGAAGCCCCATGTCGGCACCGACCTGCTGCGGGGCGTCATCACTTCGATCCGAAAAGAGATCGAGTCGCTGGGCGGCGAGGTCCGCTTCAACACAGCCCTCACCGGCTTCGAGCGGCGGGACGGCCAGCTTGTCGGCATCCAGACCACGGACGGTGCGTTCCCCTGTGAGGCGCTGGTGTTCGCGGTGGGCCACTCGGCCCGCGACACCTTCGGGATGCTGATGGACAGCGGCCTCGTGTTGGAGTGCAAGCCCTTCAGCGTCGGCTTCCGGGCAGAGCATCTCCAATCGGAAATCGAAAAGAGCCTCTACCACGAGGCGGCGGGCCATCCGGCCCTGCCGCGCGGCGAATATCAGCTTTCGCAGCACGTTGAAAAACGGTGCGTTTATACGTTCTGTATGTGCCCAGGCGGCCAGGTGGTGGCTTCGGCCAGCGAAAAGGGCCGCGTCGTGACCAACGGCATGAGCTATCACGCCCGCAGCGGCAGGAATGCCAACGCGGCCGTGGTGGTCAGCGTGGGCGGTGAAGACTTCGGCAATGACCCCCGGAAGGCCATCGCCTTCCAGCGGGAGCTGGAAGCCCGGGCCTATGCGGCAGGCCGTCCCGGCGGAGAGTATGCCGCCCCGGCGGAGAACATCCAGAGCTTTTTGGAGGGCAGGGGCCGACTGAACATTGGCCGCGTCCAGCCCACCTATGACCGGGGCGTCGTCGCTGCGGACCTCGGCGCACTGCTGCCGACCGAACTGGCCGACACCCTGCGGGCCGGTCTGCGGGCTTACGAGCGGAAAATTGCGGGTTACACCGCCCCCGAGGCCATTCTGACCGGCCTTGAGACCCGTACCAGCAGCCCGGTGCGGCTGAAACGGGAAGAAAATTTTGAATGCGCCCAGCTGGCAGGATTGTATCCCTGCGGCGAGGGTGCCGGATATGCGGGCGGCATCATGAGTGCCGCCGTCGATGGCCTGCGGGTGGCCCGCGCCATCATCAGCCGGTACAGCCCGGCAGAAGGGTGAGAAGTTGAATGACTGATCGTGAAGACGATTTTGACCGCACGGCGAAGGACAGCGAAGGCCGTAAGGTGCAGCAGGAGCTGGAACGCCAGCTCCGCGAGCTGGGCAACACCATGTCCGACTCCTTCCGCCACGGCTTTGAGGGCCGGGGCGAGGAGATCGGCGACCGTGTGTGGGATGTGGGCCGCGCCGCGGTGAACGCCGCCGGTTATGGCATCTCGGAGGCAGGCCGGGCCTTTCAGGCCGGAAAACAGGAGTACCAGAAGCGGGCCGAGGAGGCCAGAAGCAGCGCCAGCGCCAGCGGGATGCCGGGCTGGGCGCGCAATTTCTTTGCGAAGAAGCCGGAACCGACGGCCATCGAGAATATCCGCACCAGCGCCAAAAAGCGCCACAGTGCAGGCGTCGCCATGCTGGCGACCGGCATCACCTTCGCCGTCCTCTTCGGCATCACGGCCATCGCCTGCTTCGGCACGGCGGGGGCGTTCACGTCCGGCGGCGTGATAGTGGCGGCTGATATGACGTTCCTCAGCGCCATCGGCGATCTCGCACTGGGTGCGATCGCGGTGACGGGGTGGTGCTCTGCCGCTGTGACCGCTGTGTTCGGCTGGCTGACCGCGGCGGGCGCGTCCCGTATGAAGGCCGCCAAGACCCTGGAGCTCTACGCTGATACCGCCGAGGGCTTCGACTGGCACAAGGGCCTGTCCCTCTCCATGCTGGCCGACCTGACGCATAAAAAGAAGACCAAGGCTCTCAAGATGCTGCGGAAATTCATCCACAGGGGCTGGCTCAGTGCCTGGCTGGACGAGAAAAACGACAAGCTCTACCTGACGGCAGAGGACTACCGCGCTGCACAGGAAAATCAGCCCCAGCCCGAACCGGAAAAAGCGCCGGAACAGGCCGGAGAAGTCCCCCTGAACCTCGAGACGACCCGCCGCTTTGCGCAGGTGCTCGAGAAGGAGCAGGGGCTCATGGAGGATGAGCGGGCTGTGGAGGAGCTGCAGCATATGCAGAAGACCACCGAGTCCATCTGTGCCTGGCTGGAAGCCCACCCCGAGAGCCTGCCCAAGGCCCGCCGCTTTGCGGAATACTATATCCCCACCACCCTCAAGCTCCTGCACACCTACAACGACGTGCAGAGCCAGCAGGGCGAGAACGCGGAGGCCATCCGCCGGGATATTGCGGGCATCCTGCACACCCTGAATCAGGCTTATGATAACCTCTACGATAAGCTTTTGTCGGACATGGCACTGGACGTTTCCAGCGAGATCGCTGCGCTGCAGGGGATGCTGGCGAACGATGGTCTGGCCGGGGAGGGATTGCGATGACCTACCGGGCCTGGAACACCAAGACCGTTGACCGCGCCGCCCTGAAAGAGCTGACAGCGGCCATCGCCCAGCAGAACACCGAAGAGCTGGAATACCAGAACATGGACGAAGAGTGGAGCGAGGAAAAGTACCGCTCTGTCCTCGCGGCCCAGCAGAAAGAAGCCGGCCTGCTGGCCGGCATCCTCGCTGCCCGGGGCATCACCGACCCCGCCGAGGCGCTGACCCTTCTGGCGGGCGAAGAAGAGCTGAGCGACCCCATGCTCCTGACCGACATGGACAAAGCCTGTGAGCGCATCCTGCGGGCCATCGACGAAGGGGAGACAATCGTCGTCTTCGGCGACTACGACGTGGACGGTGTGACCGCCACGGCCCTGCTCTATCAGCACCTGAAAGGGATGGGCGCCGCCGTTAAGTGTATGCTGCCCAGCCGGGAGGGCGATGGCTACGGCCTCTCGAAGAACGCCATCCAGTCGATTTATGATAAGGGCTGCCGCCTCATCGTCACAGTGGACAACGGCATCTCTGCCGTAGAGGAAGCCGCATTCGCGGCCAGCCTCGGCATCGACCTCATCATCACAGACCACCATCTGCCCCACGACACCCTGCCCCAGGCAGCGGCCATCGTGGACCCCCGCCGTGCCGACGACCACAGCCCCTTCAAGGGCCTGTGCGGCGCGGGCGTGGCCTTCAAGCTCTGCGCCGCGCTGGATGGCTGCCCGCCGGAAGAGATGCTGGAATACTGCGGCGACCTCGCCGCTGTTGGCACCGTGGCCGACGTCATGCCCCTGACAGGGGAGAACCGCACCATCGTCAAAGCAGGTCTGCGCCAGCTGCAAAATACGGACAGACCCGGCTTCTGCGCCCTTTTGGAAGAAGTGGGCCTTGCAGGCAAGCCGGTGACGGCAGAGAATATCAGCTACGCCATCGCGCCCCGCATCAATGCGGCGGGCCGGATGGACAGCGCTGTCACCGCTTTGCAGCTGGTGCTCTGCGAGGACGAAGACCGGGCGGTCGAACTGGCTCATAAGCTGAGCGACATCAACATCCAGCGGCAGGAGACGGAGATGGAGATCGTCAAAGCCGCACAGGAGCTGCTGGACGCTGAGCCGGAACGCCTCGAAGACCGGGTCATCCTGCTCTGGGGCAGAGACTGGCACCCCGGCGTCATCGGCATCGTGGCCTCCCGCCTTGTGGAAAAGACCGGACGCCCGGTCATCGTGGTGTCGGTGGATAAGCACGGCGAGGGCAAGGGCAGCGGCCGCAGCGTGCAGGGCTTCAACCTGCACGAGTGCATCGCCTCCTGCGCCGACATCCTGCTCCGCTTCGGAGGCCACGCCATGGCAGCGGGCCTCTCGGTGCGGGAAGAGGATCTGCAGACGCTCCGCCAGCGGCTCAACGACTGGGCGGCTCGGGAGTGTCCCGTGCTGCGCACCCCGCCGCTGGAATGCGATCTGTCCGTCCACCTCGACCGTCTGACGGTGGAGAGCGTCCGCCGCCTCGACCAGCTGGCACCCTACGGTGCCGACAACCCCAGCCCGGTCTTCGTGCTGGAAAGGGCCGTCGTGGAGGGCGTCTACGCCGTCTCGGAGGGCAAGCACTGCCGCCTGCGTCTGCGGCAGGGCAATTCCAGCATCTACGCCGTCTGGTTCGGGATGCACCCGGAACAGGTGCCTTACTCGACGGGCGACGTCGTGGACGCAGCCATCAGCCTTTCGGTCTACGATTCGCCCCGGGGCGCACAGCTGTCGGGCCGCATCATCGAGCTGCACCCGGCGGGCCTCGGCAACACAGCAGCAGAGCAGGCCGCGCTGGTGCAGGCGCTGCGCCGGGGTACGCCCCTGACGCCGGAGCAGAAGGAGAGCATCGCCCCGGAGCGCAGCCATATCATCACCGTTTATCGGGAGCTGCAGGCGCGGCACTGGCACGCCGAAGACCTGCAGCCCCTGTTTGCAAAACTCGGCGAGGAGAACACCGGCCGGACGCTGGTGGCCGTCGCTGCGCTGGAACAGGTCGGCCTCATCACAGCGGCTGACCGGGGCGGGGCAAAGTTCTGGGAACTCGTGCCTGCCACCGGAAAGAAGAACCTTGCCGATGCGCCCATCCTGAAATGTCTGGAGGAACGATAAAGATGCCTGAGGGAAAGAAACCTGTCGCCCCCTCGCCCGCAGCACCGGCTGCGGCGAAAGAGGACAGCTACTCTGCAAAGACCCATCTCCACCAGCCCGTGCCGGTGACGGAGATGGCTACCGTGGCCGCAACAGCCCTGCCGGCCAACGCCCCTGAGGGGACCCTTCCCTCGGAGGTGCGGCCCGAGATCGTGACCTGGGAGAAGCTGGTGGAGGCCATCAAAGCCAGCGGCAAAGCCTACAATATGGCCATGATAGAAAAGGCTTACAATCTGGCCAACGACGCCCACAAGGGGGTCTGCCGCCGCAGCGGTGAGCCCTATATCTGCCACCCGCTGGCCGTGGCCCGCCTCGTGCTGGACCTCGGCATGGACAGCGAGAGCATCGCCGCCGCCCTGCTCCACGACGTGGTGGAGGACACCCCCACCACACTGACCGACCTGACCGCCGCTTTCGGCGAAGAGGTGGCCGCGCTGGTGGACGGCGTCACCAAGCTGACCAAGATCCAATTTTCCAATATCGAAGAGCTGCAGGCCGAGAACCTGCGCAAGATGCTGCTGGCCATGAGCCGTGACGTCCGCGTCATGATCATCAAGCTCTGTGACCGCCTGCACAATATGCGCACCGGCGACGCATGGCCGGAGCAGAAGCGCCGCGACAAGGCCCGGGAGACCATGGAGGTCTACGCCCCCATCGCCAACCGTCTGGGCATCCTGAACGTCAAGGAGGAGCTGGAAGACCGCAGCCTCCACTACCTTGACCCCGTGGGCTACGAGGAGATCAACAAGATGCTCAGCGAGCGCGCGGGCGACGAGTTCCTGGCCAGCGTGTCGGGCGTCATCAAGAGCCGCCTCGAGGAGAGCGGCATCGAGGGCGCGACCATCAAGCGGAGAGTCAAGAGCATCTACGGCATCTACCGCAAGACCATCATGCAGAACAAGTCCTTTGATGAAATTTACGACATCTATGCGGTGCGCATCATCCTGGACACTCTGGCTGAGTGCTACAGCACCCTGGGCCTCATCCACGATATGTACCACCCGCTGCCCAACCGCTTCAAGGACTATATCTCCACCCCCAAGCCCAACGGCTACCAGAGCCT
>ENA-OXEE01001018-OXEE01001018.1-human-gut-metagenome-genome-assembly--contig:-NODE-1018-length-10092-cov-19.6308_pt1 | contig 10092 bp, 8 predicted proteins | sample MGYA00249824_ERZ652242 | MGnify/ENA primary metagenome ERZ652242 (study PRJEB26925, sample SAMN05826943) | human gut metagenome | biome: ENVO:2100002; feature: ENVO:00000062; material: ENVO:00002003... | reverse complement strand
CCCTTTCAAGAATGAAAATCTTGCGTCCTAACCGATAGACGAACGGGCCATCCTTTGCCGTGTCGAGAGGTGTTTCTCGAACACGGGTGCAAAGGTACGAATTATTTTTTAATCTGCAAATGTTTTGCGATGTTTTTTCACTGGATTAGTAAAAATATGCCTAAAATAAAGAATAAGCAACATTATTTGTTCAGTGCATCCGCTTCCTTTATGCTCTTCTCGATGTCTTCATCGCTCAATTCAAAGTTCGTGAGGTTACCAGCCAAGTATTGGTCATAAGCACTCATATCAATCAGTCCGTGTCCGGAAAGGTTGAAGAGCAAGACTTTCTCTTCGCCACTTTCTTTGCATTTCAAAGCCTCGTTAATGGTAGCGGCAATGGCATGGCAAGATTCCGGTGCCGGAATGATGCCTTCTACTTTAGCGAAGAGGCAGCCTGCCTTGAACGAATCCAATTGTTGGATGTCTACAGCTTCCATCAAGTTGTCTTTAATCAGTTGCGATACGATGACGCCTGCTCCGTGATAACGCAAACCGCCGGCATGGATATTGGCGGGCGTAAAGTTATGTCCCAAGGTGAACATCGGAAGCAGCGGGGTATATCCGGCTTCGTCTCCATAGTCGTATTCAAACTTGCCTCGGGTCAGTTTCGGGCACGATGCCGGTTCTGCCGCAATGTATCGGGTTTTCTTTCCTTCCAAAATGGTATGACGCATGAAGGGGAAAGCGATACCACCGAAGTTCGAACCTCCACCGAAGCAAGCGATAATGGCATCTGGATATTCGCCTGCCATTTCCATTTGCTTTTCGGCTTCCAGTCCGATGATGGTTTGATGCAGGGTTACGTGGCTCAACACAGAACCCAGTGTATATTTACAGTTGGGGGTGGTGCGTGCCAGTTCGATAGCCTCCGAAATAGCGGTACCCAATGAACCTTGGTGGTTGGGGTATTTGGTAAGGATGTCTTTTCCTGCACGGGTCGACATAGAGGGCGAAGGAGTGACCTGTGCGCCGAATGTCTGCATGATGCTGCGGCGGTAAGGTTTCTGTTCGTAACTGATTTTCACTTGATATACGGCGGCTTCCAGTCCGAATACATTGGCGGCATACGATAAAGCGGCTCCCCATTGTCCGGCTCCGGTTTCGGTTGTAATATTGGTAACGCCTTCTTTTTTACAATAATAGGCTTGTGCCAAAGCCGAATTCAGCTTGTGTGAACCGATAGGGCTTACACTTTCGTTCTTGAAATAGATATGTGCAGGTGTATCCAATGCTTTTTCCAATCCGTAGGCACGAACCAACGGAGTGCTGCGGTAGTATTTATACATTTCGCGCACTTCTTCGGGGATTTCAATCCACGTATCTGTTTGGTTTAGTTCCTGTTTGCAAAGCTCTTGAGCGAAAACCGGATAAAGGTCTTCGGGCTTAAGGGGTTGTTTGGTAGCCGGGTTTAAAGGAGGCAGCGGTTTGTTTTTCATATCTGCCTGGATGTTATACCAGAAGCGGGGTATTTCGTCTTCGGGTAAGATGAATCTTTTCTGTTGTTTACTCATAATGACTTACATTTTAAAATGTTTTGCCAAAAATAAGTAAAATATTGATATAAACAAAGTCTTTTGCGGAAAAATATGCTACTCCACCCAAAGCAAGTCGCTTAAGATTCCGTCGGAGATGAAAATGCCTTCCGCTGATAACCGGAGGATATTCTCGTTTTGTTGCAATGTACCTTGATGCAGGTAAGGCAATGCTGCTTTTAGGCAATAATCATATAATTTATCTCCGAATGTTTCCTTTAGGTGGTCGAGCGGCAACCCCCATTGGGTGCGTAGGCGGGTGATGATAAAATCGTTGTAACGGGTATAGAGGTCGAGTTCTTCTATTTCGTAATTGGGTTTACGGTTCTCGATGCCTATTAGGTATTTTTCAAGCGATGCGATGTTCCATTGGCGGGAAATGCCGTTGTATGAATGAGCCGCTGCACCGCATCCTAAGTATTTCTTGCCTATCCAATAGCTGGAGTTATGCCGCGAATGATAACCCGGCAGGCAGAAGTTGGATATCTCGTAATGTTCATATCCGGCAGACTTTAGTGTGTGTATCAACTCAGCAAAGAGGTCAACGCTTAGGTCTTCGTCTATTTCGTTTACCCTATGTTCTTCTTTAAGTTTCCATAGCGGTGTTCCTTCTTCGTAAATCAGGTGATAGGCGGAAATGTGTTCGGGATGCATACGGAGGGCTTGCTGCAGGTCGGCTTTCCACGACATGAGTGTTTCGCCGGGCAGTCCGTACATTAAGTCGATGCTGAGATTGGCAAATCCGGATTCTCGGCATCGGTCGAAAGCTTCAATGGCTTGTTGTGCCGTATGGCGGCGATGCAAAAGTTGTAAAGTCTTGTCGTTAAAAGTTTGTATTCCCATGCTCAAGCGGTTGAACGGGAAAGTCCGGAGCATCTTTACATATTCTTCATTTAAATCATCGGGATTGGCTTCGATAGTGATTTCGGCATCGGAACGGATGTTATAATATATATATAAGGTAGAGAAAATCCGTTCGAAGTGTTTTTTTTGCAGTTGCGAAGGGGTTCCTCCGCCTAAATAGACGGTTTCGATGTCTTCTCCTTCAAGATAATCTTTCCGTTGCTCTAATTCGGAGCAAAGAGCCTCGATGTATCGGTCTGTTTGTTCACTTTGGGTAGTCGAGAAAAAATCACAATAGATGCACCGGCGTTTGCAGAAAGGGATGTGTAGGTAGATGCCTGCCATAAAGTAAAAGGATAAAAAATTGTCATTCTGAACGAAGTGAAGAATCTCGTATGCATTAGCGGATGTGAGATCCTTCGCTTCGCTCAGGATGACAATTCTATAGAAACGTTATTGTTTTAGTCTTATTCTTCGCCACGGATAGCTGCAATACCCGGCAATACCTTGCCTTCGATAGCTTCCAACAACGCACCACCACCAGTAGAGATGTAAGAAACTTGGTCAGCCATGCCAAACTTGTTGATGCAAGCTACAGAGTCGCCACCGCCAATCAATGAGAACGCACCGTTCTTGGTTGCTTCTGCGATAGCTTCTGCAATGGCTTTCGAACCGCCAGTGAAGTTATCGAATTCGAATACGCCTGCAGGACCGTTCCACAAGATAGTCTTAGCGTTAACGATAGCTGCCTTGAATGCTTTGCGGCTTTCGGGACCTGCATCCAGTCCTTCCCATCCGTCAGGAATATTACCTGCCGGGCATACTTGCGTATTAGCATCGTTCTTGAAGTCGTCAGCTGCAATGCAGTCTGTACCCAATACCAGATTTACGCCTTTTTCTTTTGCTTTCTTGATGATGTCGAGAGCCAAGTCGAGTTTGTCATCTTCACAGATAGACTTACCGATCTTGCCGCCCTGAGCCTTAGCAAAAGTGAAAGTCATACCACCGCACAGAATCAGGTTATCTACCTTATCCATCAAGTTTTCGATGATACCAATCTTGGTAGATACTTTCGAACCACCCATGATAGCGGTGAACGGACGTTTGATGTCTTTCAATACGTTGTCAACGGCTTGCACTTCTTTTTCCATCAAGTAACCCAACATCTTGTGGTCTGCATCGAAGTAATCGGCGATAACAGCTGTAGAAGCGTGTTTGCGGTGAGCAGTACCGAATGCGTCCATTACATAGCAGTCAGCGTAAGAAGCCAAAGTCTTAGCGAAATCTTTTTGGCGAGCTTTCATTTCTTTCTTAGCTGCATCGTAGTTAGGATCATCTTTTTCGATGCCTACAGGTTTGCCTTCTTCTTCCGGATAGAAACGGAGGTTTTCCAACAGCAACACTTCACCCGGTTTCAAGGCAGCTGCAGCGTCTTGTGCTTTAGCGCAGTCGGGAGCGAATTGTACCGGAGTACCCAAAGCTGCAGATACAGCGTCAACAATCTGGCTTAATGAATATTTAGCGTTTACTTTGCCTTTGGGTTTGCCCATGTGCGACATGATAATCAAGGCACCACCGTCAGCCAAGATTTTCTTCAGAGTAGGCAGTGCGCCACGGATACGGGTATCATCGGTAATTTTACCATTTTCGTCCAAGGGTACATTGAAGTCCACACGAACAATTGCCTTCTTTCCGGCAAAGTTGAATTTGTCAATAGTCATCATAGTTATAATATTTTTTGTTTAAAGTGTTTGCTTCTTTCAGATGCACCGCAAAGTTAAGAAAAAAAACAGATAAAGCGATATTCTTCCCGATTATTTTCTATGCCTTTGTTATTTTGTTTTAAAAGGCATTCATAGACGCTTGAAAATTTTCCTTCATATTAATACCCTGAAAGCGGATAGAAATACCCGGATTACTTTTTGTGAGGGGGCTTGTTTTCGTGTTATCGGGAAAAAGCATATATTTGTCACAGGATAAACATCATGCGAAAACGATATGGAAATAATAAAAGCAGATACCATCGAGCAATACAACCGTTTCTTCGGATTCCAGACCCGGCACCCGTTGGTGGATGTCGTGCATTTCAACCGTTCCGGAAGCCAGCCGGAACATAAGATGACTTTCGGGTTTTATGCGCTTTTCTTGAAGAAGACGGTAGGATGCACTATCAATTACGGGAAAACGAAATACGATTATGATGATGAGACCGTGGTGTGTTTCGCACCAGGGCAAACCGTTGGGGTTCAGCCGATAGAAGACGGTCCTGTGCCCGAAGCGGACGCTTTGTTGTTTCATCCCGATTTCCTGCTCCGCACGCCTTTGGCTCAGAAGATAAAGCAATACACTTTCTTTTCGTATGCTTCCAATGAAGCCCTTCACTTGTCGGCGGATGAGCGGATGATTGTGCAAGACTATATGGACAAGATAGCCCGTGAGCTGGAGCACCCGATTGACCGTTTTTCCAAACCTTTGATTATTTCGAACATCGAGGTGCTGCTTAATTATTGCATGCGCTTTTATGAACGCCAGTTTGTGACCCGCGAAGTATTGAACAACGATGTGCTTATGCGTTTCGAGCAATTATTGGACGAATATTGGGACGCGGGGATAGCCCGTCAGGAAGGATTGCCAACGGTGAAGTATTTTGCCGACAAGATATGCCTTTCTCCCAATTATTTCGGTGATTTGGTGAAGTCGGAGACCGGGAAGACGCCGCGAGAATACATCCATCTTAAGATTGTGGAAATAGCCAAAAACGCTTTGCTCGCTCCGGATTTGAGCATGAAGCAGGTGGCGGATATGCTCGGATTCCAATATCCTCAACATTTTGTCCGCTTCTTTAAAAAGGAAGTAGGATGTACACCTAAGGAATATCGCATGGTCAATTAGCTAGAATCGTTTGTGCAGTTGGCTTCCTTTTACGTTTTCCGTCCCAAAACCGTACGTTCTTGGTACGGAAACCGTATGTTTTTGGTTCGGAAACCGTACGGTTTTGGGACGGAAACCATAAAACCCAGTTATCTGAAAAGGCGAATGCAACTAATTGCCGAGGCAAATGCAACCGGTTGGAAACCGAAATTTAACCGGTTGGAAAAACGGAAGATTAGGTTTGTATGCATAAAATCCGTATCTTTGTGCGCTTTTTTGAAACGAAACCAATCTATTCTTTTATGTACACGAACAAGGAAATATGGAATGTGACTTATCCCATCTTTCTGGGATTGCTGGCGCAGAATGTCATCAATGTGACCGACACCGCCTTTTTAGGGCACGTGAGCGAAGTGGCTTTGGGGGCTTCGGCTATGGGCGGGCTGCTGTATATCTGTTTTTATACGGTGGCTTTCGGCTTTAGTGTCGGTTCGCAGATTCTCATCGCGCGGCGCAACGGGGAAGGGAACTTTCACGCTATCGGCCCGATTATGTGGCAAGGTTCCGCTTTCAGCCTCGGCATGGCGGTGGTGCTCTTGGGGGCGATGTATCTGTTTGCCGAGCCGTTGATACGTTTGCTCATCACGTCGGACAATGTCTATCATGCCACGTACGAGTTTTTTATCTGGCGCATTTGGGGCTTTCTGTTCGCTTTCGTCAATGTGATGTTCCGCGCATTGTATATCGGCATTACGCAAACGAAAGTGCTCACGATGAGTGCCGTAGTTATGGCGGCGGTCAATGTGGTGCTCGATTATGTGTTAGTGTTCGGCGAGTGGGGATTTCCCGAAATGGGTGTGCGCGGGGCTGCTTTGGCTTCGGTGATAGCCGAAGCGTCTTCGTTGGCGTTCTACCTTATATATACGTACACGAAGGTCGACCTGCATAAATACGCCTTGCATCGCTTCGGGCGGTTCGATTGGAACATGGTGGGGCGCATCTTGCACATTTCCAGCTTCACGATGGTGCAGTATTTTCTTTCGATGGCTATCTGGTTCGTGTTCTTCATGGCACTGGAACGGCTGGGCGAACGCCAGTTAGCGATAGCTAATATCGTGAGAAGCGTGTATGTGGTGATGCTGATTCCGGTGCAATCACTCTCTACTACCGCCAACACGTTGGTGAGCAACCTTATCGGGTCTGGCGGGGTGTCGAAGGTGGTGCATCTGCTCAACCGCATCGCCCGGATGTCATTCTACATCATGGTGGTCTGCGTGGCGTTGTGCGTCATTTTCCCTCATTCCATCCTTTCGGTTTATACCAATGAGACGGCGTTGCTCGATGAGTCGGTGATGTCGCTCTATGTGATATGCGGGTCAATGCTGATAGCTTCGTTTGCCTTTGTTTATTTCAACGGCATTTCGGGCACGGGCAACACACAGGCGGCATTGGTGCTCGAAATCGGCGTACAGGTGTTTTATGCCCTCTATATCATTGTGGTAGGCATGGTCATACAGGCTCCGGTGGAGGTTTGTTTCACCACGGAGGTGATTTATTACACCTTGATGTTGGCTTTCAGCTTGCTTTATCTGAAAAAAGCGAAATGGCAGAACAAAAAGATTTGATGCTCTGCAAGTTTTTTATTACTTTTGCGCACTGAGTTTTAAACGCAGAGACGCTAAGGCGCAGAGTCTTTTTATAAAAACTCTGTGAGCTTTGCTTTCTCTAAATTAAAATCTCCGCGTCTTTGCGTCTCTGCGTTAGATAAAAATAGATAAACTATAACCAATAACATACTATGTTCGATAATTTAAGTGAGAGACTTGAGCGTTCGTTCAAGATATTGAAAGGTGAAGGCAAAATCACCGAAATCAATGTAGCGGAGACTTTGAAGGACGTGCGTCGTGCCCTGCTCGATGCCGACGTAAACTATAAAGTGGCAAAGAACTTTACCGATACGGTGAAAGAGAAAGCTATGGGGCAAAACGTGCTGACGGCGGTGAAGCCCAGCCAGTTGATGGTGAAGATTGTCCACGATGAGTTGGCAAAACTGATGGGTGGTGATACCGTGGAACTGGAATTGAAAGGACGTCCGGCGGTAGTGTTGATGTCGGGTCTGCAAGGTTCGGGTAAGACAACTTTCTCCGGCAAGTTAGCGCGGATGTTCAAGACGAAGAAGAACCGCAAGCCCTTGCTTGTGGCATGCGACGTGTACCGTCCGGCGGCAATCGAACAATTAAAAGTGTTAGGCACGCAAGTAGAAGTGCCCGTATATAGCGAGCCGGAAAGCAAAGACCCGGTACAGATTGCGAAGAATGCCATTCAAGAAGCTAAGGCGAAAGGATATGATTTGGTCATTGTCGATACAGCCGGCCGTTTGGCGGTAGACGAGCAGATGATGAACGAAATCGAAGCTATCAAGAATGCCATTACACCCGATGCTACGCTCTTCGTAGTAGATGCCATGACCGGACAGGATGCGGTAAATACGGCACGCGAATTTAACGAGCGTCTCGACTTTACCGGTGTGGTATTGACGAAGTTGGACGGTGACACCCGTGGCGGTGCGGCGTTGTCTATCCGCACGGTGGTAAATAAACCGATTCTGTTTGTAGGTACGGGCGAGAAGTTGGATGCGGTTGACTTGTTCCACCCGGCACGTATGGCAGACCGTATCTTGGGTATGGGTGATATCGTTTCGTTGGTAGAGCGTGCGCAAGAACAATACGATGAAGAAGAAGCCAAACGCCTGCAAAAGAAAATCCAGAAGAACCAGTTCGACTTCAACGACTTCCTCGGGCAAATCCAGCAAATCAAGAAGATGGGTAACTTGAAGGAATTGGCTTCGATGATTCCGGGCGTAGGCAAAGCCATCAAGGACATCGACATTGACGATAATGCGTTCAAGAGCATTGAAGCTATCATTTATTCTATGACTCCCGAAGAGCGCACCCATCCCGAAATACTGAACGGAAGCCGCCGCAACCGTATCGCCAAGGGTAGCGGCACCAGCATCCAAGAAGTGAACCGCCTCTTGAAACAATTCGACCAGACCCGCAAGATGATGAAGATGGTAACGAGCAACAAGATGGCAGGGATGATGCAGAAGATGAAGCGGAAATAAGATACTAAAAAGCAGAGGCACAAAGGCACAGAGATTATTCTTTGTGCCTTTATTGTTTTTTGTTCATTCAGTCTAATTTTTCATCGAAGTTTCTTGATTTTTTATTACCTTTGCATCGGACAATTCATTTGTCCCAGACATACAAGACAAATTAGAATATGAAGAGGCGTTATGCTTATCTCTTGCGAATGAAAACCTAGGAAATTTTCAACGCGAACAAGGGTGGCATAGTGGTTCTCATGCTATAGCGTGGGCTGCTATTACTACATCTGTCCGCATGGGTTTTCCTAGGATCTTCATTCAAAGACGTGGTAGCATTGCAGTTCACGCTTCGTGGTTTAATAAGAGATTCTTGTGGAACTGAGAGAATCTGATTTGTTGAGGTATGAAGTCTATAGGCATCTTGATTAAAGAAGAATTAGAGAAACAAGAACGTAGTGTCAGTTGGTTTGCCCGTAAATTGGCTTGCGATCGTTCGAATGTCTACCGTTTGTTCCAAAAAGAAAGTATTGATACGCATCTGCTTGCCCGTATATCCCTTATCTTGAATCGTGACTTCTTTTCCGAATTGTCTGCAGATATACATTTGTCTGATTCAGAAGAAAATACAGATTAGCTTTGGACTTTGTTGTAATATTTGCATCACAATCGTGTAAATCCCGCATCGCTTGTTTGCCGTTCATGTTTTATATTTACTTTACCTTTGTCAAAGTAATTTAAAACAGAAAAGAATATGAAAGCAATGAAGTATTTATCAATGGTGTTACTCATGTTAGTAACGAGTGTTTGTATGTTTAGTTGTAGTGATGACGATGAGCCGGAACAACCTACCAGTAGTGATAATATTATAGGTGTATGGGTAACTACAGGTGATCCTTATTATGCAACAACTTATGAATTTAGGAATGATGGAACTGGTGTGATAACGAATATCTCTGGCTCTACAAATATTAGATATACTTATTCTTCAACAGAAAAGATATTGAAATTATGGGCTGTAAATGATGATATTGTATACAATTTCTATGTGCAGCAAACAGGAAATACCTTGATGCTTAGTGACGGTGAAGGAGAGGTAATAGTCTTAGAGCGTAGATAGCGATTTGTTGTATTCTTTCCTTAAACACAGAACTATTATGAGAAAATTTTATTTGCTTTTAATTACCATATTCATGAGTATTTGTTCTGCAAGTGCTCAAGATTGGTATGTGGGTGGTTCTTTAGGATTTAAAACTTGGAGCGATGTAGAAGATGGCGAATCACAAAATCGTTTCTCTTTAAATCCAGAGATTGGATACAATCTTAGTGATAAATGGGCAGTCGGTGTGGAACTAGGATTTTCTTCAATAAGTTTTAAAGGAGGTGGAAGTTCGACAACTTTTAATTTTAAACCTTATGCGCGTTGGAATTTCTATCGAATAGGAGATTTATCACTTTTTGGCGATATCGGGTTTGATTATTCATCATCAGGTCCAAGTAATTCAAAAATGAATAGTTTTTCTGTAGGTGTAGAACCCGGTTTGGCATACGATTTAAATGATTCATTTGCATTAGTATCTCATTTAGGATTTATTGGATTCACAGGAGGGGATAATAAGAGTTATAATGGTTTTGAAATCAATGTGTATAATGACTGTCTCTTATACACATCTGACGCTGCCGACGATCTTACGCGTGTAG
>ENA-OXEE01001017-OXEE01001017.1-human-gut-metagenome-genome-assembly--contig:-NODE-1017-length-10109-cov-4.95077_pt1 | contig 10109 bp, 7 predicted proteins | sample MGYA00249824_ERZ652242 | MGnify/ENA primary metagenome ERZ652242 (study PRJEB26925, sample SAMN05826943) | human gut metagenome | biome: ENVO:2100002; feature: ENVO:00000062; material: ENVO:00002003... | reverse complement strand
CAGCCGACACCGTAAACCGCAACGAGGCACCCGCCCGTGCAGACAAGCGCGACAACGCCCGAGTCACCGCCGAATCGCAGCGCAACGCCGCGATTCTCGAACTACTGTATGCCACCGGCATCCGTGTCGCCGAACTGGTGTCGATGGATATCGTTGACGTCGACTTCTCCAATCGCACCATCAAAGTCACCGGCAAAGGCAACAAGCAACGCGTGGCGCCGTTCGGACTGCCCGCCCAGCGTGCGCTGGAGACTTGGCTTGAACAAGGGCGGCCTGTACTGGCCCGTACGGCAACGGATGCAGCCAAGTCCCGTGCTACCAACGCCCTGTTCCTCGGCGCACGAGGCGGCCGTATCGACCAACGCATAGCCCGTGACATCGTACACAGAGCGGCCCGAGAGGCCGGCGTACCGGACATCAGCCCCCATGCGTTGCGCCATTCGGCGGCCACGCACATGCTGGACGGCGGTGCCGATCTGAGGGAGGTGCAGGAGATGCTCGGGCATTCCTCCTTGAAAACTACACAACGCTATACGCACGTCTCCATCGAGCAGCTCAAGAACCGTTACGGACAGGCCTTTCCCCGGGCATGACCACTATGTGGGCATTGGTTAACAAACTTAGCAAAGACTGAACCTAGCCGGTAAAAGCCCCCGAATTTTACATGGGTGTAACAAAAATACGCTGCTTGTCTCCCAAGTGCGCAAAAATGACAGGTAACAGCAACGGGGTTGGGTGTCCGAAGCGGCGGGAAGCGTAAGTGTCCCGACGATGAGGAAATCCGACCCCGTTCGCATGAGGCGAGGCTGAAACGCTTCGCAACCTAATGAATAGGAGAAATCATATGAAGAAGAAAGCTCTTGCTTTCGCTGCCATGGCTTGCTCCGTGGCCATGCTGCTGAGCGCCTGCGGCGGCTCCAACAGTAACGCTGCCTCCGGTGACACCGCTGGCTCCAACATCATCACTGCGTACAACTCCGAACCGCAGAACCCGCTGATCCCGGGCAACACCAACGAAACCGGCGGCGGCAAGCCGGTCGACCTGCTGTTCTCCCGTCTGGTCTCCTTCGACAAGGACGGCAAGGCTTCCAACGAAGTGGCCGAGTCCATCACCCCGAACGATGACGCCACCCAGTACACCATCAAGATCAAGTCCGGCTGGAAGTTCACCGACGGCACTCCGGTGACCGCTGAGTCCTTCACCAAGGCTTGGTCCTACGTGGCCAACGCCAAGAACGCCCAGAAGTGCTCCTCCTTCTTCTCCGCCATCGCCGGCTATGACGATCTGCAGAAGGATGGCCTCAAGGGTGACGAGCAGCTCTCCGGCCTCAAGGTCGTGGACGACACCACCTTCACCGTCGACCTGAACCAGTCCGACTCCGTGTTCCCGATTAAGGTCGGCTACTCGGCCTTCGCCCCGCTGCCTGAGTCCTTCTACAAGGACCCGAAGGCCTTCGGCGAGAAGCCTGTCTCCAATGGCCCGTACAAGCTGGACCACTGGGATCACAACAAGGAAATCGCCCTCGTCAAGAACCCTGACTATAAGGGTAACGAGCAGCCCAAGAACGACGGCGTGACCTTCAAGGTCTACACCGACGACTCCGCCGCTTACCGTGACATTCAGGCCGGCAACCTCGACGTGATGGAATCCGTCCCGGCTGCCTTCACCAAGACCTTCAAGACCGACAAGAAGGTCCAGGCTTACTCCGAGGCCGGCTCCGTCATCCAGACCTTCACCATCCCGTCCTCCCTTGACCACTTCAAGAACGACGAGGAAGGCCAGCTGCGTCGTCAGGCCATCTCCATGGCCATCAACCGTGACCAGCTCATCGACAAGGTGCTCAACGGCAACGCCACCGCCGCCACCGAGTTCACCTCCCCGAAGACCCCGGGCTACTCCGACTCCCTCAAGGGTGCCGACAACCTGAAGTTCAACGCCTCCAAGGCCAAGGAACTGTGGGCCAAGGCTGACGCCATCTCCAAGTACGACGGCCAGCTCACCTTCTCCTACAACGCCGATGGTGGTGCCAAGCCGCTCTACGATGCTATCGTGAACCAGCTCAAGAACAACTTGGGCATCGACGCGGCCACCAACCCGATCCCGACCTTCCAGGAATTCCGTGACGCGGTCACCAACCGTCAGATGAAGGGCGCCTTCCGTACCGGCTGGCAGCCTGACTACCCGTTCGCCGAGAACTACCTGTGGCAGCTGTACTCCACCGCTGCTGCTGATGGCAACGGCTCCAACGATGGTGACTACAAGAACCCGGCCTTCGATGACCTGTGCAAGCAGGCTGCTGCCGCTTCCAGCACTGATGACGCCAACAAGCTGTACCAGCAGGCTGAGGAAATCCTCCTCAACGACCTTCCGGCCATCCCGCTGTACTACTCCAACGCCTCCGGTGTGGCTTCCCTCAACGTGAAGTCCGGCTACGCCTTCGATTGGCAGAACCTCCCGACCTACACCGAGATGTCCAAGAAGTGAGTCTGACTCACTGAACGGATACCGTTAGGTAGTTCGGAAATAAAGGGCGAGGATCGCAAGATCCCCGCCCTTTTTGTTGTGTGAGGGGTGCTTGCTCACGCCATCGGGAACCAAGTTAAAGTATCCACTATCCGACCGCAACCATGGACATATCCACCAACATTGCCCAATCTCAAACCTTGCGTTAACGCAAATTTACATATCACAGTCCGGGCATGCGGTAAACTGTCGGAGTATTTATCGACCGGCGGGGGCGTGCTATACCCTTTCTGGCCGGTCTAGGAAATAAGGAGCAACCGTATGGGTAAGTATCTTCTGCGACGCATTCTGCAGATGATTCCCGTGGTTCTCGGTACGACTCTTCTGGTATATGCCCTTGTATTCGCCCTGCCGGGCGACCCTGTCAAGGCCATGTTCGGAGACAAGCCCGTCAATGACGCCGTCGCAGCCCAGATCCGCGCAGAATACCATCTCGACCAGCCGTTCATCGTTCAGTACTTTATCTACCTGAAGAATGCACTGACCCTGAACTTCGGCGATACCTTCGCCGGCCAGCCCGTTCTCGACGAAATCACCCGCGCCTTCCCGGTCACCATCAGGCTCGGCTTGATGGCGTTCGTGTTCGAGGCGATTTTCGGTGTCGTCTTCGGCATTATCTCGGGCCTCAAGAAGGGCAAGTGGTACGACACCGTCATCCTGATCGTCTCTCTGCTGCTTATTTCCGTGCCGACCTTCGTCACCGGCTTCGTCATGCAATATGTCTTTGGTATTCAGTGGGCGATATTGCCGGTGACGGCAGGCGCCGACCCCGGCTTCCTTGATCTGCTCATGCCGGCCATGGTGCTCGGTTCGGTGTCGATGGCCTATATCATCCGACTGACCCGCTCCGAAATCTCCTCCAACATCGCCGAGGATTACGTGCGCACCGCACGCGCCAAGGGCATGTCGAACGGTCAGGTCATGCTGCGCCACGTGTTACGTAACTCCCTGATTCCAGTCGTCACTTACCTCGGCCAGGACATCGGCGCCCTGATGGGTGGTGCCATGATCACCGAGCAGATCTTCAACATCCACGGCATCGGCTTCCTCACCTACCAGTCCATTCTGAAGGGCGAGGCAAACCTGGTGGTGTCCATCGTCACGTTGCTCATGCTGATTTTCGTAGTGTGCAACCTCGTTGTCGACATGCTGTACGCGGCCCTCGATCCGCGTATCCGTTACGCGTGATAGGGAGGAGTGAGTCACATGGCAAACGAAACCACTGAAAACGAGCTCAACGAGACCGGCGAGCCAGGAACCGAATACTTCATGGAAACCCTGCCCGGTCAGGACCGTTACGTAGCTCCTCTCGACGAGACCCCGTTGCAGGACGTCGATTCCGTCGACGAATCCGCACCGGCCACCAGCATGTGGGCCGACGCATGGCGAACCCTGCGCCGCAATCCGCTGTTCATCATCTCCGGGCTGCTGATCCTCTTCATCATCGTGGTGGCCATCGCCCCCGGTCTGTTCACCAAGCAGGATCCGAACGCCTGCGATCTGGGCAACTCCTTGAGCCCCGCCTCCGCCGGACACCCCTTCGGCTACGACCTGCAGGGCTGCGACGTGTACACCCGCGTGGTCTACGGCACCCGTACCTCACTGTCCGTCGGCGTGCTCTCCACGCTGCTGGTCGTGATTGTCGGTACCCTGATCGGTGCCGTCGCCGGCTTCTTCGGCGGCTGGATTGACGCGGTGCTGAGCCGTATCACCGACATCTTCTTCGCCCTGCCTATGCTGCTCGGCGCCATCGTGGTGCTCCAGATGTTCAAGACCTCCAAGTCCATTTGGAAGATCGTGCTGGTGTTGACGCTCTTCGGCTGGGTCGGCGTATGCCGTATCGCCCGAAGCGCCGTGCTGAAATCGAAGAACCTCGAATTCAACACCGCCTCCACGGCCCTCGGCTCCACGCCTGCCAGGAATCTGTTCCGCCATATCCTGCCGAACTCCTTGGCCCCGATCATCGTCATCGCCACCACTTCGCTGGCCTCCTACATCGTGGCCGAAGCAACCCTAAGCTTCCTTGGCGTCGGTCTGCCGACCACCACGGTGAGCTGGGGTGGCGATATCTCCAGCGCACAGACCAACCTGCAGACTGATCCGCTGGTGCTGTTCTACCCGTCCGCCGCACTGGCCATCACCGTGCTTGCGTTCATCATGATGGGCGACGCCGTCAAGGACGCCCTCGACCCGAAGAGCCGTACGGCCTGAGTGAGGGGAGTGGAGAAACATTATGACTGACAACACCAACGCCAAGATGCTGGCTATGCAGAAAGAGCATGGTCCGCTGCTCGAGGTCAAGGATCTGGCCATCGACTTCACCACTGACACCGGCAAGCCGGTGCACGCGGTGCGCGATGCCAACTTCACCGTCTACCCTGGCCAGTGGGTGGCCATCGTGGGCGAGTCCGGTTCCGGCAAGTCCACCTCCGCCATGGCCGTGCTGGGTCTGCTGCCCGGCACCGGTCACGTGGTCAACGGCTCCATCAAGCTCGACGGCGAGGAAATCGCCGGCGCCAAGCAGAGCGAGTTCGACAAGCTGCGCGGCACCAGGATGGGCCTCGTGCCGCAGGACCCGATGAGCAACCTCAACCCGGTGTGGCGCATCGGCACCCAGGTCAAGGAAGCACTGAAGGCCAACAACATGGACGTGGACCATGAGAAGCGCTCCGCCCTCGCCAAGGCCCTGGCCGGCGACGAGGTCGAAGTCAAGGGCAACGACGACGAGACCTTCCTCGGTGCCAAGGAACTGCCCGAGCTCATGACCGAGGCCAAGAAGGCTTTGACCGAAGCCGGCGTGTCCGGCGAGGCCTTCGATAAGGCCGTCGCCCGCTTCACCAACGAATGGGTTCCGGGCTCCGAAACCCGTTGGCGCGTGGCCGACGACCTCATCAAGGCCGGCGTGGCCGACGATCAGGCCTGGTACCTCGCCAAGAAGTACGTCATCGGCTCCACAATGGATGACCGTATCGCGGGTCTGCTGTCCGAGGCCGGTCTGCCCGACGCCGCTACCCGTGCCCGTCAGTTCCCGCACGAGTTCTCCGGTGGTATGCGCCAGCGTGCGCTCATCGCCATCGGTCTGGCCTGCCGCCCTGACCTGCTGATCGCCGACGAGCCGACCTCCGCCCTCGACGTGACCGTGCAGAAGCGCATCCTCGACCACCTGCACATGCTCACCGACTCGTTGGGCACCGCCGTGCTGTTCATCACCCACGATCTGGGCCTTGCTGCCGAGCGCGCCCAGCACATTGTCGTGATGTACAAGGGTCAGGTCGTCGAATCCGGACCGTCCCTGGAAGTGCTCCAGCACCCGCAGCACCCGTACACCAAGCGACTCGTGGCCGCCGCCCCGTCGCTGGCCTCCCAGCGCATCATCTCCGCCAAGGAGCGCGGTGAGAACGCGGACGCCCTGCTCGATCACCACATCGCCGGCGAAAGCACGCTTGAGAAGAGCGAGCACATCATCACCGTCGACCACTTGACCAAGGAATTCAAGCTGCCCCGCAAGAAGGAGATGTTCAAGGCCGTCGACGACGTGTCCTTCTCCGTCAAGCGCGGCACCACCCTGGCCATCGTGGGCGAATCCGGTTCCGGCAAGTCCACCGTGGCGAACATGGTTCTTCACCTCCTGAAGCCCACTTCCGGCAAGGTGTTCTACGAAGGCCGCGACACCTCCACGTTCAAGGCCAAGGATCTGCTCGGTTTCCGCCGCCACGTTCAGCCGGTGTTCCAGAACCCCTACGGTTCGCTCGACCCGATGTACTCCATCTTCCGTTCCATCGAGGAGCCGCTGCGCATCCACAAGATCGGCGATTCCAAGTGGCGAGCCAACCGTGTCAAGGAACTGCTGGACATGGTCGAGATGCCGGCTTCCGTGATGGGCCGTTACCCGAACGAGCTTTCCGGCGGCCAGCGTCAGCGTATCGCCATCGCACGAGCCATGGCTCTGGATCCGGACGTCATCGTGTGCGATGAGGCCGTGTCCGCCCTCGATGTGCTGGTGCAGGATCAGGTGCTGCGCCTGCTCAACGACCTGCAGGCCGAAAAGGGCCTGAGCTACCTGTTCATCACCCACGATCTGGCCGTAGTCCGCCAGATCGCCGACGAGGTTGTGGTGATGCAGCACGGCAAGCTCGTGGAGCACGCCACCACCGACGAGGTCTTCGACCACCCGCAGAAGCAGTACACCCGAGACCTGCTCGACGCCATCCCCGGCGGCAAGCTCCAGCTCGGTTTGGACTGATAATCTGCGTTTGAGCGCATTGTATTGGGTTCTTTCCATCCGTGGAAAGAACCCAATATTCGTATGCGCAGGTTTGCATGATGGTTCGCGTGGGACGAAAGGCAAAAATTGGTGTTTTCCCGATGTTGTCCCACAAATTGTGGGACAACATCAACATCAATCGATGGACATGAATGTTGTCCCACAGCAGATTTCTCACGAAGTCCGGAATTACGCCATTCTTAGTGTGGTCGATAATTACTCATGCTGTGGGGTGTGGGACGGCCCGCGAAAATCGTCGATTTTCGGATGTTGTCCCACGGAATACGTCATACCTCGTATGTGATCGTGAGTGGGGCGTGATCGGACCAGCGTTTGTCATACGTGGGAGCCTTGTCGATGACGAATCCGCGTGCGGTCTCCGCCAACTCGGGCGTGGCGAACTGGTAGTCGATTCTCCAGCCGACATTGTTGTCGAAAGCGCGCCCTCGCTGGCTCCACCAGGTGTATGGCCCCTGAATGTCGCCGGCCAACGAACGCATCACATCCACGAACTCGTATTCGTCCAGCCATTTGTCCACGTAGGCACGTTCTTCGGGCAGAAATCCGGCGTGCTTCTCATTGGCCTTGGCGTTCTTGATATCAAGCGGCGTGTGCGCGATGTTGAAATCGCCGCAGAGCACGGCCTGTTTGCCGCCATGCGCAGCCTCGTCCCGCAACGCGCCCATGCGCTTCAGCATCGTGTCCAGAAAACGGTACTTCTGTTCCATTTTGGTCGGATAATCGGTGTTGCCAGCATGCACATATACGGATGCCACGGTGATCGCGTAGCCCTCAGGCGTTTTGACATCGGTTTCGATCCAACGCCCTGAATCCACATCCTCGCTCAGACCTGGCAGCCCATATCGCTTGTCAAGCACTTCCAAGTCGGTGAGCAGTCCGACTCCCGCGCGGCCTTTCACCCGGCAGACCTCGTTCATGGCATGGAGGTTGGACGGTGCCTCGATCTTGCCGGCGGTGGCGTATTCGAAACCAAATTCATCGAAAATAGAATCGACATCGTCCTGAGGCGCGCGAACCTCCTGTATGCACCAGACATCCGGCGCATGCTTGCCGGCCCAATCCTCGATGCCCTTGCGCTTGGCCGCACGAATGCCGTTGACGTTAGACGTGGTAATGGTGATGGTCATGCGGCCATACTATTTTGGCCTCCCTACGAATCGAACCGGACATCGGCGGCCGCGATGCTCAGCTTTCTCTAAGCCTGAGTGCTAGTGTTAGCAAGGTTGCAACCGTTACATGAAACGAGGAATTATGGGACTGTTCGGATTCGGCAAGAAGAAGAGCAAGAAGGAAGCCGAGCCGGCCGTTGAGCCTGTCGATGAAGACAAGGTGGCTGCCGCAGAAGCGAACGCTGCCGCAAAGGCCGAGAGCGCGGAGACCGTGCTCGCCGAACCGGCCAGCGAATACCAGGGCCGCGGAGAAGAGCGAGGCCCGTGGGACGTCAATGATGAGGACGTGCCCGATTATGACGATTATCTGGATCTGGGCGCCTACTACCTGCCCTTCCTCCGGGGCATCCAACTGCGTATCAAGGCCAACCGCGCCACCCAGCAAGTGCTTGGCTCCACCATCACCTTCGGCTCCTCCAGCCTGGAGATCGAAGCCTTTGCCGCACCCAAGACCCTGGGACTGTGGGATGACGTTCGCGGTGACCTGCTTGAAGCCAACAAGGCCGCTTCTGAAGTGGACGGTGTGTTCGGCACCGAACTGAAGCTGCCGGTCAATGTCAAGGGCGGCAAGACCGTGAACACGCGCATCGTTGGTGTGGACGGCCCGCGCTGGATGCTGCGTGGCATCTTCTCCGGCAAGGCTGCTATCGATCCGGACAGCCCGGAGACCGAGGCGCTGAACAAGTTCTTCGCCGGCATCGTCGTCGAGCGTGGCGAGGAGCCTTTGGCGCCGCGCGATCTGATCCCGATGCATCCGCCGGTCGCCCCCGCTGAGCGTAAGGCCGCCAAGGCCGCGGCCGAAGCCGGCGAGGCGAACGTCAAGGAACACTTCAAGGACATTCCGGACAACAAGCCGAAGGGTCCGCTGAGCCAGGACCAGCAGACCGAAGTGAAGACCACGCTGTCTCGCGGCCCGATGTTCTCCGAAGTTCGCTGATTTATAGGAAGAGACTTGGCAGACAACAAACGCACCGGCCTGTCCGCTCTAGCCGACGCCGGCAATGAAGGCGAGGATTTCTCCGTCATCGACGCCATCGGTGGCCCGCGTGGCGTCATCGAATCCATGCTGCCCGGCGTGGTGTTCGTCGTACTGTTCGTGGCCACGAGCAATCTGAATCTCACCATTGCGGTTTCGGCCGTGCTGGCGGTATTGCAGGTTATTGTGCGACTGATTCAGCGCCAGTCGGTAATGGGCGCGGTCTCTGGTCTGGTGGCGGTAGGCATCTGCCTGATTTGGGCATGGCAGACTCATGAGGCCCGCAATTACTACATCTTCGGATTCATTACCAATGCTGGCTATGCCGCGTTGCTTGCCGTGTCGCTGATTGCGCGCGTGCCCGGACTGGGTTTGGTCGTCGAATTCATCCGTAGCCTGCCCACCGAGCATTTCAAGGCATGGTTCCATGACTGGATGGACGACAAGGCCCTGAAACGCGCCTATATGATTGTCACCGGCCTGTGGGTCGGTCTGTTCCTGCTGCGGCTGGTGGTGCAGGTGCCGCTGTATCTGACCAACCATGTGGCTGCACTCGGCGTGACCCGCCTGCTCATGGGCATTCCGTTCTGGGCATTGGCGATTTGGGTGAGTTACCTCATTATTGCCACGCCGATGCACCGGCATAAGGTCGCGGCTAAGAAGATACAGACTGAAGTCGCTGTTGATGCCGAACTCGAACCGAGCGCAACCGGAAAGGACGATGATGCAAGCTGAAGTTCGTATCGAACGATACGCCGACCAAGGCCGCTGCGTGGCCCATATCGACGGTCGTGTGGTGTTCGTCCGCTTCGCCTTGCCCGACGAACTCGTGCGAGTCGAGCTTGACGAGCCCCACGACCGGGACGACCGGTTCTGGACCGGCGAAGTCGTCGAGGTTCTCGAGCCGTCCGAAGACCGAGTCACCCCGGCATGGCCACTTGCCGGTCCCTTGGCGATGGGCGGGGGAGTGGGCGGCGCGGATCTCGTGCACGTCTCTTTGCCCGGCCAGCTCAAGTGGAAGGCCATCACCGTCTCCGAACAGATGAGCCGACTCGGCCATATCGACGTGGCCGTTCCCATCGAGCGCATGCCCGGCGACAAGGAAGCCGGCGGCTGTCTCTTATACACATCTCCGAGCCCACGAGACGGAGCTAC
>ENA-OXEE01001006-OXEE01001006.1-human-gut-metagenome-genome-assembly--contig:-NODE-1006-length-10206-cov-24.0163_pt1 | contig 10206 bp, 9 predicted proteins | sample MGYA00249824_ERZ652242 | MGnify/ENA primary metagenome ERZ652242 (study PRJEB26925, sample SAMN05826943) | human gut metagenome | biome: ENVO:2100002; feature: ENVO:00000062; material: ENVO:00002003... | reverse complement strand
CTTTCCAATATATCAAATAATTCTTTATTTTGTTCTGTAATTTTAGTAGTGGAAAGTTCTATACCATTTGCTTTTATGAATTGTTTTAATTGTTTGCTCCTACATACAGCACGCACTTTTAACCACAATAACCCATTTATATTTCCATTAAACGCATATAGATTTTGTGCTCTAAATTCTTTATTCCATTTTAAAAAGTCCGTCATATACAATTACATTTATTTTGTTGTACAAACTAATAAGATTTCGCTACTGCCAGCTACACTACCTTTTCCTCCACGTCCCATACTATATTTTTTCCTCTCTACTCTTACATTACGATAAGGAGTAATCATTTCTATCATAGTATTTATATCTGGATAGCTTCGGTCATTATAACTTACTAACCAAATAGGAATATGATTTGCTTTTTCAAACATTAACTGAAGATTTGAAAGAGCTTCACTATTCTTATCAAACCCACTATATTTTTTTGGTTCATACCGTTTTATCCCATTAACAAATTGTTTGTCTTTCCAGTATTCTACGTACGTTTCAAGTAAATGATAAAATGACTGATAATCTGCATGGCTATTACAATAAGGAGGATCAAAATAAACCAAATCTATATTAGTCAATTTAGGTAACAATGTTAAAATGTTTTCATTATAACTTCTGTTATCTTTTAAATTATCAAAAACAGCGGCATTATATTCAGGAAGCAATTCTTTAAATATATCTTTAAGAGGACGTACTAAACTACGGTTACGTTTGATACGGACAGGATCTGCTGCATATTTTAGAGCCTGTGTATGAGCAAAATGTCCCATCGTTACTTTTCGTGTCATGCTCCGACACATTACAGATAACGCCAGTGCTTCCTTATATTTGTTATTTAAACGATTTATATTACTTCGAAAACTATCCGCAAATTCAGCTTCTTCTGGTAAAAAAAATAAATTAGCAAACAGTTTTTCCATCAAATTAAATTCTTTTGGATTACTGTTTTCAGAAAAAAGTATCTCTAAATCATTTTCATCAAGGGTATATTTAGGGTTTTCTATAAGTGCCCTACCTATTAAATTATTAAAATTCAAAAAATCATTTGTTATAACTCTTTTACCCAACTGTTTAAACATATATGCAATAGATTGCGAACCAGAGAAAGCATCCAATACATTTCTTACTTTATCAGGCACAAATTGAGCAATCCATCCACGATGAATATATTTTGCCCCTAAATATTGTGGCTCAGGAAATTTATAATCAAGATATTTGGTTTCATCAAAAAGCATACAGTCTTTCTTTTAAATGCAAAAAATTAAATTATGCACTGCAAACATAATGTTTTTACAGCATAATACAAAATCTGTAGAAGCCGATATTCTTCCGAATGTTAAATTCCACTTGCCTATGCAGTGTTTCATGTTTTACTTCATCTTACTTTAATACCAACAAATTAGGAAAGTGGAGAACAAAGAACTGATAGATTTATGCAAACAAGGAAACGGGAAAGCATTAGGCTTGCTCTACACCACCTACGCAGACAAAATGATGCGGATTTGCTTACGTTATGTATCCGACGAACAAACCGCACAAGACCTGCTGCACGATGGATTCCTTATCATCTTTTCTTCCCTGCATACCCTTCGTTCTCCGGAAAAGTTAGAAAGCTGGATGGGAAAAATCATGAAGAACATGGCTTTGCAATATTTAAAAGAATCCCGCCCGACAAGCATTACGTTAGAAAGCATTACGGAATCGGAAGAACCTGCCGAATCTATGTTTTCAACCGATTTCCCTACTTATGAACACCTGCTTAAAACCATAGAAACCTTGCCGCAAGGATACCGAAACGTATTCAAACTGGCTGTATTAGAAAATCTTTCTCACAAAGAAATAGCCGCATTATTGGGCATCGCTCCTCATTCGTCCTCCTCGCAATTAGCCCGAGCCAAGGAAATGTTACGCAAACTTTTGTCCCGGTATGCTTTCATCATTGGTTGGGCTTTATCCCTTGTTATTTCCATTTACCTTTTATTATGCCCGAAAAAGAACGAAAACTTAACCGAACATAAACCATCCGAAAAAGAAAAAGATAAGTCCATCAAGACACAAAAAGAAGATGCTTCCCTATCAGATGTCCGCTTTATCTCTTCCGGTACTGAAACTTATCAATCCAGTGATACATTGAAAAACAATGTTGGTATACCAGACAGCATTATCGCTCCGAAAGACAGTACGATAAACGAAACACCAGTTCCTGTTATGCCCTTAACGGTGTTTGCTCAAAAGCAATATACTCCTGTCTTCCAGCCTGACAAAGAGAAGAAAAATCTTTCATTCTTATTTGCTTATACAGGCGAAGGGAAGCGGATTAGCAACAAACTCTATCAAACTCCGGGAGGAATCTCATCGGGCGAAAGCCAACAAGTAAAAGAAAAAACGCATCATCACTTTCCTATCAATATATCGTTTGCATTGCGTTACCATTTTAATCCGGCTTGGGGAATAGAAACCGGATTGCAATATACTTATTTGCGTTCTGATTTTACGAAAATAACCGATTTATACACCGAACGCATACAAAAAGTCAATTACATCGGAATCCCCTTAAAAGGTGTTCTGAATCTATGGAATCATTCCCTGTTCTCTGTATACACTTCGGCTGGCATTACCTTAGATATTCCCGTAAAAGCCACATCTGAAGAAACTATCAAAGAGAAAAATCGTGTACTTTCTCATGAGAAAACGACCATACATCCTTCTTTACAAGGATCAACCCAGTTAGGCATCGGCATTCAATACCAACTCACGCCTTCTATAAGCATTTATGCGGAACCTAACCTGAACTACTATTTTAAAACCGATTTAAACACCATTCGAAAGGAGCATCCCTTTACATTTACCATACCTATTGGCATACGATACTCATGGTAAAAAATATCTTTTCCATGCAGTCTTTAAGCTATACGAGTATCTTATTAGCAAAACCTAATTTTACCCGGTATGCAAACACGACATAAAAACAGATTTTTATATTTCAATGAATTAGCGACAACAAGCAAGAACTACTTCATTCCTTATATCCAACACGCATGTCCCATCCAAACGGGAATGAATGTTTTAGAAATAGGATGCGGTGATGGGGGAAACCTGCTTCCTTTTTCTCAAATGGGATGTCGTACTACAGGCATAGACATATCCGTAAACCGGATAGAAGACGCTAAAGCTTTCTTTCAAGAAATGAAGGCGGAAGGAAGATTCATCGCTTCGGACATTTTCAACTGGAAAGAGCCGGAACCAACCTTCGATTTAATTATTTGCCACGATGTATTGGAACATATCAGTGACAAGAACCGCTTCTTAGCTCAAATAAGCAGCTATCTGCATCCGAATGGTATTTTGTTTATGTCGTTCCCTGCCTGGCAAATGCCATTCGGAGGGCATCAACAAATATGTACGAATAAAATAGTTTCACATTTACCTTTTATCCATCTTTTGCCTATCCCGCTTTACCGAAGATTATTGCAGCTCTTCGGAGAAACGGAACGCTGTATCCGTGAATTACTTGAAATCAAACAAACCGGTACATCCATCGAAGCATTCGAGAAACTAATCGGAGCCAGTCCTTTCCATATCGTAAACCGCCAATTATGGCTCATCAACCCGCATTACGAAATCAAGTTCGGCATTTATCCGTGCAAATTAAATCCTTTCTTTTCCCGTATTCCCCACATAAGAAACTTCCTAAGCACCAGTTGCTTTTACCTTTTAAAACTTCAATAAACAACACATTCACCACTTCACCCTGACTTGCACTTGCAAATCCGCCTTATCGCTTCCTTGTATCTCTTCGGTGTCTGTGCCGATGCGGTTTCGATCTTGATAGTGTGTCCAGCCCCATTTAGCTTGAATCATGAAACGGTTCTCCCAGGTGTATTTCAAGTTGATTGCCATACGAGTGCCTTTCCCGTAAAACGAGTTCATCGAGAAAGCGTAAAGCAAGCCGGGTTCGTAGACATAAATGCGCGAATTGTAATCTTGCGTATGAAACCAAGTGCCGGTTATTGACGCTTGAATCGGGATATTTGGGATACTTCCTTTTACCGTACCGCTTATATAACCTCCTTTTGATTTCTCTCTTCCGTTATACGAAGTCATTACTCCTTCTCCTGTTCCTTTCAACGAAAGATAGGCATTTGGCGCATACGAACATTGATAATGCAAGCGTTGCCTTACGTAAGGCAAAACAAACTTCGCTTCATCGGACGAAGTATAGTTTTTAGCCTTGTTCTTATAGGCATACTTTATTAACATGGATAGTGAATTAGATGGTGAATAACTTAATTGAAATAATCCGTCGAATCCCGATGTATGGTCACGGTCTACCTGATACCTGCGATAGAAGAAATGAAAGAAATCGCCATAACACAAAAGTTTGAACTTTCCTAAGAAACTGGTTTCCAATCCTAAATAAGTTCCTGTTTCGTTTTGAAGTTTCGAGTTTTCGCCAAACGCATTGCCATAAAGCGACTGGTAACGCTTATCGTAATAGCGGTGAATAAACAAGAGATTGGTATTCACACTCGGTTGATAACTGATTGCATTAAGGGTAGCTATCCTTCCCGCTTTATCCATAGCCGTCTCGCCGGAAAGCGTAAACCGATGCAGAAAAAATTTGTAATTCACTCCTACATTATAGAAATAGTTTCCACGGGGATAATAGAGATTATAGGCACGCGCATCAGGATTCAACACCTTGTTGAAACGGTTATACACAGCAGTTAATCCGAACTCAGTGAATTTTCCATTGTAAGTTAAGTTGCATCCGATCAGATGATTAGACACCGTATGCTTCTTTTCCATATCCTTTTTCAACCGATGATACCCATCGGTTTTCAACGACCTTATAAACTCGTTTTCCACACGTGCGTCTTGTTTTCTGAATGAATAGAAAGCCGAAGCTTGCCAACGTTTTGCCACTTGGTACGTAGCTCCTATGCCTTGTAAAAACTCTCCTTCACCAACCGAAGTGTACTTCATGAATCCTTGTCCGAATCGGTTCCGGTTAATCATTCCTTTTCCTAAGGTAAAGCTTCCGATATTCAATACCAACCCATAACCGAAGTTCGCCTTGAAATTCCCGATAGCCAATGCCCTGAGTTTCTTCAGGTTCGACAAGAACAGATAGCCGGAATACGAATCATATCCTTTCCGGTTGTATTGGCTAAAGAATGGCTCGCCCGCATCTTTCTCTGCGGTTAACCCTACATACACTTGTTTATTATACTGGAAACGATAGCGCACATTGTGATAAAACGGACTTCCATAATAACGCTTATTGGGACTTTCTGCCAAGGTTTCCTTATCGTAATCGGCATATCCAGCCTTCATGTTGAAAGGGATGTCCAGCCGTGTTAATAACTCCTGTTTATTGTATTTCCACAAGTTCCGCCATAAGAACTTATCTTTCTCATTATCAGACGGTCCGATATAAATAAAGTCGGTTAAAAACTTTCGGGTCTGCCAATCCATTCCTTCCACACCTAATAGTTCATTCTTGGTCAGCATCGGTCCGTACTTATAGATATAATACAAGATGTTTTCTATCATCTTGTCCGATAGAAACGGAAGCTGCTCCAGTTCTTCCTTGGTAATGGTGTTGATATTGAAAGGATGCTCGGCTATCTCACTTAATTCTTCGTATTTTTCCCTCCAGTCTTCCAGTTCTTCGGAAGCCGTTATGTCTTCGTTCCATTCCAGCCAATCGGACTGGGCAAACAAGGGTGTTAATACATAATATCCTATTATACAACAAATAAACAAACGTTTCAACATACAATTCACAAGTTATCAACAAAGACTAATACGTTAATTTTTCGTATAACCTTTGCTTGGTTTCTATCACGATTCATTATTATTCCTATTTTTGCGTGTATGAAAAATAAGTTATACATAGTATTCATCCTGCTCTTTGTTTTTGCATTGAAAATCAAAGCGCAAACCTCTTCTTCTAACACCACTACGATGTACAAAGTACCTGTAATTGTGTATAAAGGAGACTCTATACCTTGTATAACGCTAAGAACCGTATATGTATATCCCGAATTGCATTTTAAAAACAAACGCCAACGCAGATATTACAATAAATTGGTGAGGGATGTGAAAAAAACCCTTCCTATTGCCAAAGAAGTGAACCGGGCAGTGATAGAAACTTACGAATACTTGATGACTTTACCTGATGAAAAAGCACGTAATCAGCATATTAAGTTAGTAGAAAAAGGATTGAAAGAACAATACACACCCCGCATGAAGAAATTAACATTCGCACAAGGCAAGTTGTTGATAAAGTTGGTGAATAGGGAATGTAACCAATCTTCCTTCCAATTGGTTAAAGCGTTTATGGGACCTTTTAAAGCCGGATTCTATCAGACATTTGCCGCACTCTTCGGTGCCAGCCTGAAGAAAGAATATCATCCTGAAGACGAAGATAAATTAACCGAACGGGTAGTTACACTGGTGGAAAACGGACAATTGTAATGTGATAATCAAACGCAGAGACGCAAAAACGCAGAGAAATAATTTTAGAGAAGGCAAAGCACACAGAGCCAATACTTTTCTCTGTGCACTCAGCTATCTCTAAAAATAAAAACTTTGCGCTTTTGCGTCTCTGCGTTCCAATATTATATCAGCTTGCATGCAAATTCCCAAATGATAATCCCAGCCGTTACTGATACATTCAACGAATGCTTGGTGCCGAATTGAGGGATTTCAATGCATCCATCACACCGGTTTACCACTTCTTGCTTCACGCCTTTTACTTCGTTTCCTAATACGACCGCATATTTTTTATCTGGCTCCAAAGTGAGTTTATCCAGCATGGTGCTTCCTTCGCATTGCTCAATGGCAAATACTGTATAACCCATCGCATGAAGCTCGTTTACAGCTTCTTCCGTGTCTTTAAAATATTTCCAGTCTACCGTATATTCGGCTCCCAATGCCGTTTTGTGCATTTCCGGATGGGGAGGAACGGCGGTAATGCCGCATAAGTAAATGCAATCAACCAAGAATGCGTCCGATGTACGAAACACCGCACCGATATTATGCAGACTCCGCACATCATCCAATACTACCACCAACGGAAGTTTCCGTGCTTCTTTAAACTCTTCCACCGTCAAGCGGTTCATCTCTGTAACCTTCAGTTTTCGCAATTCAGCCATATCTTTTGTTTTTTATTCACCACAGATTACACAGAGTTTTTCATTTCATTTCCTCTGTAGTAATCTGTGTAATCTGTGGTGAAACACGCCGCAAAGATAACAAAGTATATTCATAACCCTGTTGAAAACGGTGGAAAACCTGTATAAAAACAATGCATAGAAAATAAAAACTTACGCTTGCTTTATTCATGGAAAAACATATAGACACAACCAAACGAACTATCCAAAAATAAAACCCGAAAGTTTCATCACCGGTTTAAACATATTTTTTAGCACGAAAAACCGAATACTTCAAGAGAAAGTTTTTAACTTTGCATATTGTCAACCGAAAGTGAATAGAAAACGTAAAACGAATAAAATCAAGATATAAGCCTGTTGATGAAAGTCTAATAGACATCCATCGGAAGCTTATAACTTAAAAAGCAACTTTTTGCTCTTATTTTTACGAACACTATCAACGGGATATTATCACTATCATGAATTTTTCTAAAAAAGAAAAGAAATATATATTTTAATATGAGAAAAGAGGAATGGGTGAAAAAGGGGTATGCAGATGAAGCCATCCCCGAAGGCGTAGATTTGAAAGCGGAAATCAGACGCTTGTGCAAAGAAAAGAATGCCGTTATCTTGGGTCACTTTTACCAAGCGGACGAAATACAGGAGATAGCCGACTTTATCGGCGATAGCTTGGCATTGGCGCAATGGGCGGCAAAGACCGATGCGGATATTATCGTGATGTGCGGGGTTCATTTCATGGGCGAAACCGCCAAGATTCTTTGTCCGGACAAGAAAGTGCTGATTCCAGACTTGAATGCGGGTTGTTCGTTGGCAGATAGTTGTCCGGCGGATAAGTTTGCGAAGTTCATTGAGGAACATCCCGGATATACGGTGATTTCGTACGTCAATACCAGTGCAGCCGTAAAGGCGCATACCGATGTGGTGGTTACGTCTACCAATGCGAAGCAAATTGTAGAGAGTTTCCCGCAAGACGAGAAGATAATTTTCGGTCCCGATAAGAACTTAGGAAATTACATCAATGCTATTACGGGCAGGAACATGTTACTTTGGGACGGGGCTTGCCATGTGCACGAACGGTTCTCGGTAGAAAAGATACTGGAACTGAAGAAGCAATATCCCGATGCGGCGGTATTGGTACATCCTGAGTGCAAAGGTGCCGTGGCGAAATTGGCGGATAAGGTGGCTTCTACCGCCGGATTGTTGAAATACGCCATGGCGAGCGAGAAGAAAGACTTCATTGTAGCTACCGAAAGCGGTATCTTATATGAGATGCGAAAAAAATGTCCGGATAAGAACTTCATTCCGGCACCGCCCGAAGACAGCACCTGTGCTTGCAACGAATGTAACTTCATGCGTCTGAACACGTTGGAGAAGTTATATAATACGTTGAAGTACGAATGGCCCGAAGTGGAGGTAGAGCCAAGTGTTGCGGAAAAGGCAATCGTCCCCATCCAGCGCATGCTTGAAATCTCCGCGAAGTTAGGACTTTGATGCGTTTTTTTGTTAAATGCTTTTTAATAAGAAGGTTAGATTCTTAAAACATGTTATAAAGCATAAGATTTTTGGTCTATTCTATTGCTATATTCCAGAAAACACGTACATTTGCAATGTGTTTTTCATAGTATTAGATTTAAGGTTAACAAAGGTTGGAGTACAGCGGTACTCCTTTTTTTATGCCCATACCTGAAAATCCAGTCAAAAAGTCAGTTTTCTTCTGACAAAAATGCATACAGCTTCATAAGCCAACGCACTTAGCTTCATCAGCTCACGAAGCCGTATGTATTGAGCTACGCACTTGGCTTCGATGGTATTCATCACTGCATGTTCATATCAGAAGTTCAGGCAAAACCCAAAGGCTGGTTGTTCTTGCTTGTTTCCGTTAGGCAAATCTATCGACAGGCTGGAAGCGGTAAACAAAAGGCTCTTGGCTTTCCGTTTGTTCTCATAAGCTAAAGCAAGTAGCGGAACGCTCGAAGCCAACAAGCATACACTTAATAACTGTTGCTTTGACATTCCCGAAGTTACTGTCCTTCGATTCGGGACGATGTAAAACTTTTTGCCTGTCATACTTTTTTGTTTTAAGAAGTCGTCCCTAATGTAGGTATTTATTTTATGAATTACTATTTAGGTATTGACGTATCATTAAGAAATCCGGGATAAAACGGAAATCTATATCGTGAAAAACAATGCTGTCTTTCGGATTTGAAGCGTTATACAAAGTTCCTTCCATTACACCGCGGATAAGCGGATCATAAGAATAGGGACTATCCTTAATGATATTGCTTAGATATATTTGAAACGGATTGTCTGGGGAAGGGATGTATTCATTTTTTCCATCGTTGAAAATAATTGTAGATTCTGCATCGTAATACGCATCCGACACGATATTGTAGTTCCCTAATTGTAAAGGAGCGAATTGTATGCTCAATACAGGAGCCTGTTTGTATTCATCCTTATTGTTGTAGTCTTGTGCGAAATTAATAGACCATCTGAACAAAAGAATCGTATCTTCTTTTAGTAAAGTTTCTTTTAGTTGGAACCTTATATCATTTGCTACGTCTTTCTGTTCAATACAGACATATTCATCGTTTAAATACCCTCGGAAAAAACTGCATACAGGCAACGTCTTGTCTTCACTTACAGGTTCTTCTTCGTTGTTGCAGGCAAATAAAGTGGATAATGCCACCATTAGGCTAAAAGAATAAATAAGCTTTTTCATGAATTGTATTTTTATTAATAGGTACATAGAGAGGTTGTCTTAGAAGTAATTTAGTTCCTATATATACATAGGAACTAAATAGTAAAATTCAATTTTGAGAGGCTTATTCACTTTCTTTTTGGGACTTCTTGAATAATTTGTATCCAGCTATACATGTAATTGCAACAGCATAAGATGTTGAATTTAAAATTAAATTCTCTGTGGTGAATGTCCCATATATAATCTGTCTCTTATACACATCTCCGAGCCCACGAGACGGAGCTACAT
>ENA-OXEE01001005-OXEE01001005.1-human-gut-metagenome-genome-assembly--contig:-NODE-1005-length-10208-cov-16.0657_pt1 | contig 10208 bp, 7 predicted proteins | sample MGYA00249824_ERZ652242 | MGnify/ENA primary metagenome ERZ652242 (study PRJEB26925, sample SAMN05826943) | human gut metagenome | biome: ENVO:2100002; feature: ENVO:00000062; material: ENVO:00002003... | reverse complement strand
AGATGTAGCTCCGTCTCGTGGGCTCGGAGATGTGTATAAGAGACAGACATATTACTGGTGATCTTCATCGGCGTTATTATTGTGACTTTATATCCGTTTTTAAATGTACTTGCAATCTCATTCAACGATCCGATCGATACCATGCGCAATATCAATTTTATCATTCCACGAAAGTTCACCTGGAGCAATTACACTTATGTGTTTCAGGAAAACAATCTGTTTGAGCCGTTTGCCATGTCGATTGTGCGAACGCTGATCGGTACGCTGACCGGCGTGGCTGTGACAGCGATGGTAGCGTATGTTTTAAGCAGAAGGGATTTCTATTTTAACAAGCTGTTCACGGTGTTGTTTGTGATTACCATGTATGTCAGCGGCGGACTGGTACCGGAATATCTTCTGATTACAAGAACGTTAAAATTAGGAAATCATTTTCTGGTATATATTCTTCCGGGACTGATCTGGGTGTACAATATCATTCTGATCCGTTCATTTATAGACGGACTGCCGATTGCCCTGCAGGAGGCAGCCAGAATTGACGGGGCAAACGATTTCATTATTTTCGCAAAGATCGTTCTGCCGCTATGTAAGCCGGTACTTGCGACGGTGGCACTTTTTGTGGCAGTCGGACAGTGGAATTCCTTTATGGATACCTATCTGTATGCAAGAGATCTTCCGACCTTACAGTATGTATTATATGAGATTATGGAGAAGGCGACGATCAAGGTTGATCCGCATGCCGCAGAACAGTTAAAGAGCGCGGTATCTCCGATGTCGATCCGAATGGCAATCACGATCATTGCAACGGTTCCGATCCTGATTGTGTATCCGTTCCTGCAGCGGTATTTTGTAGGTGGTATGACGATCGGTGCAGTCAAAGACTGATTACTGATAGAGCAAGCAAAGAAGAGAGGAGAAGAAAGATTATGAGGCAAAAAAGGTTATGTGCATTGATGCTGGTGGCATCTATGGCAGCAGGGGTTCTGGGCGGCTGTGGAAATGGAGAAGCAGCAGACACTTCTTCCGTGAGTGGGGGAACAGAGAGTGCGGGCAGCGGAACATCCGGTGATGTGGTAGAACTGACGTTCTACAATGCGGACGGACAGGAGGATCCATGGACCGATCCGGTGGCACAGGCACTGACGGAGGCAACCGGTGTGAAGTTAAAGACCGATTATCCGGTGTCAGCCGATGATGAGAAGGTCGCACTGATGATCGCGGAGCAGAATTACCCGGATATGATCTATGCCAAGGGGGATGCAGGAGCACTGATCGATGCAGGAGCCTTGATTGATATGACGGATCTGATTGAGGAGTATGGTCCGAATATCAAGAAGCTTTATGGAGATGAGTTTGACAAATTAAAATATTCTGAGGATGATCCTTCGATCTATCAGCTTTCGGCTTATGCAGCGGGAGGAGAGACATTTAAGACATCCGGTACGGCACAGCTTCAGTGGGATGTTTTAAAGGAGAATGACTACGAGGTACCGAGGACGTTAGATGAGTTTGAGACGATGTTAAAGGATTATATTGCGGCACATCCGACCACGGACGACGGTCTGGATACGATCGGTTTTACGCTGTCGACTTCGGACTGGCACTGGATGATCACGCTTGGCAATCCGGCAGGGTATATCGCGGACGGAGCACCGGACAACGGACAGTGGCTCGTGGACGAGAACAATAATGCGATGTACAAATTCCGCTCTGACAAGGAGAGAGAGTATTTCCGCTGGATGAATAAAATGTACAACGAGGGAATTCTTGATCCGGAATTCGCAACCCAGACACACGAGGACTACATCGCAAAGATCGCATCCGGACGCGTGCTGGCGCTGTTTGATACAGACTGGGATTACGGCGATGGCGAGAAGGTTTTGAAAGCGGACGGAAAGTACGGTAAGACGTATGCACCGCTTCCCCTTGCCATGGATGCGGATACCAAGTGCCCGTCTTTGATGTATCAGGGACTTACGACTGGCTATGGCGTTGGAATCACTACTTCCTGTAAGGACCCGGTGGCGGCAATCAAATATCTGGATTATATCTGCTCCGATGAAGGACAGGTGCTTGTACAGTGGGGAATTGAAGGTGTGAACTACTTCATGGATGATGAAGGACACCGTTACCGCACGGAAGACGAAGTAAAGTATGCAACGGAGGACAAGGATTATCAGAAGAAGACCGGTGTCGGTTTCCACAATTATCCGTTCCCGTACTATGGAAACGGTGTTGAAGACCCGACCGGAAGCACCTACACAACCACGAACAAAGAGAGTGTCATGGCGGATTATGATGAGGAGCAGAAGGCGGCATGTGAGGCATGGAATGTGGAGCTTCTGACCGATATTTTCCCGCAGGCGGATGAATTTACCACACCGGACTACTCTCCGATCTGGGCTTACGCAAAGCCGACGGAGTTTGACGAGATTGCAAATCAGCTCGATGAGATCGCATGGTCTGCGCTCATTAGCTGCGTGATTGGATCGGAAGAAGAATTTGACGCTTCCTATGACAAGATGATCTCGGATTTGGAGAATGCGGGAATGGCGGATGCCGAGCAGATGCTGACGGAGATTATTCAGGAAAAAGTAGCTGCTGTGCAGTAGAACAGAGGAGTATTTTGGCGGAATGGCCACATAGAACAGAGAATTAGGTTTTATTGATAAAAGGAGCAGGAACTCTTGCGGATGAAACGGAGAGTTCCTGCTCCTTTTGTTTTACTGCCGGTGTGTCCTGCGGAATTCGGCGGGCGTCATTCCGACCTGACGTTTGAATTTGATGTGAAAATAATCGACATTGCGGTAGCCGACTTTTTCAGCAATCTCGTACACCTTCATATCATTGCCAAGGAGCAGTTCCTTGGAGTGTTCGATACGCACATGGTCGAGATAGGAGTTGAAATTTTCCCCGACCTTTTTGCTGAAAATCTTGCCGAGATAAGAACTGTTGTAGCCAAAAAGCGGCGCGATTGCTTCCAGTGTGAGATTGCGTGCGTAATTGTGCTCGATGTAATAGAGAATGTCGTCAATCACGCCCTCCTTCGACGTGCGGCCGATGGAGGATAAGATCAGTTCAAACTGTTCTGTCAGAAAGCGGATGATTTCATACAGATAATATTTTTCGGAGATGATGCGTATGATTTCTCCGTTTCCCGGAAAAGGAATATCGACGCTGGTGTAAGAGCGGCCGATGCGCTCCTTGATCTGAAGATACAGATCTGCAAAAAACAGCTTGATGGTATCAATGGAATCGGACGATTGATACAGCTTTGTCTGCAATTCGCCCAGAATCTCTGCAGTGCGGCTTCTACTGAATGAGGAGAGCCCGTCAAAAAGGCGGTCCGCATATTCATCCAGAAAGGCACCGGTAATGAGCGGAAGACCGCTGCCCAGCGTCGGGAGATTCTCATAGCCTAAGGTATGCTGATCTTCCTCGCAGAAAAAGCGCTGGTCGATCAGCCGGGAAGCGTCTGTATAGGAGAGCGCGATCTCTTCCAGATGTGATACAGGGCGACCGTAAGCGAGAAACAGACTGTCCAGAGGGGAATCCTTTTGCGGCTGATACTGCCGTTGAAAGCGTTCCAAAAAGCTGCCGAATTTTTCGGTGGCAAAGCTGCCCTTAAGCAGGATGATCTCGCGGCTGTCATCCGTGATATGATCAAAGGAATTGTGATCCTGGTTGGTCACGCGCAACAGGTCGGAAAAGCGGTAGGACGCGTCCTCCGTGCGGTGGCTGTATTTTTCGTAGATGATTACCTGATATACATCTGCATTCAGATGCAGTTCCGCACGATCCAGACGGTCATAGGCGGCAGTGCCGGCAAGCAGATCCCGGATGATGGAATCGTATGCTTTCTGCCGGTAATGCGCAGAAGAATCCCGGGCGCTGGCATCGGAATCCAGCTGATTCCGTATCTGCGTGACGATCTCGAGAAGCTCATCTTCGTCGATGGGCTTGGTGAGATAGGAGAGTACGCCGTAGCGTATGGCGGTTCTGGCGTAATTGAAATCCGAGTAACCGCTTAAGATAACAACTTTTCCGTCATAGCCGTGTTCCCTGGCAATGCGGACAACATCCAGTCCGGACATACCCGGCATGCGGATATCGAGCAGAACCAGATCCGGCGTTTCAGACAAAAGAAATTGCAGGGCGGCATCGCCGTTTGCCGCTTCTCCTGCAATGGTAAATCCCAGTGTTTCCCAATCAAGCAGACAGCGGAGCCCCTCGCGTATGATGGCCTCGTCATCTGCAATGAACAACTTATACATAGTGCATCCTTCCTGATTTTACTGCTGGAAAATAATCTTCTAAAATTATAGCGTTTGGGGTGGTGTTTTGTCAAATTTGTACCGTGTTTTATGTGCAATTTGTATGGTATATTTTTCCGTTTGGGTACGGTAAGATGAGGATGCTGGGAAATAAAAAATACAATACGAGGAGTAAGGAGGAGAACGATGAAATTCAGTAACGGATGCTGGTTACAGAAGGAAGATTGCGCCTGCTTTTCACCGGCGCAGATTTATTTTACGAAGATAGAGAAAGACCGGGTCACGCTATGCGCACCGACGAATAAGATTAACCACAGAGGAGATACGTTAGGCGGGGTGAACCTGACGATTCAGATCAGCGCGCCGTATCCGGAAGTGCTCCGTATCCAGACGTATCACCATATGGGACTTAAGGAGCGCATGCCACAGTTTGAACTTGCGGCGCCACAGAACGGAAATCTTGTGGCGGAAGAAACAGAAAAACAGATCATTGTAAAGAGCGGGGAACTTCGCATCGAGATTGAGAAAGAGAGTGGAGCCTTTGTATTCTGGCGCGGAGCGGAGAAGATCACCGGAAGCGGATGGAGAGATCTCGCCTACATGAAAACGAACTGGAAAGGCAGCGCATACGATAAGGGACCGGAGGATGCCTACATGAGAGAGCAGCTTTCCATCTCGGTCGGTGAGCTGGTGTACGGACTAGGCGAACGCTTTTCGGCATTTGTAAAAAACGGTCAGAGCGTGGACATCTGGAACGAGGATGGGGGGACTTCCACAGAACAGTCTTACAAGAACATTCCGTTTTACCTTTCCAATAAAGGATATGGTGTATTTGTCAATCATCCGGAAAAGGTTTCCTTTGAGGTGGCAACGGAGATGGTGACCAAGGTGGAGTTTTCCGTACCTGGGGAGAATCTCGATTATTTTCTGATTAACGGTCCGACGATGAAGGAGGTGCTGATGCGCTACACGGATATTACCGGAAAACCGGCGCTTCCGGCACCGTGGACGTTCGGTCTGTGGCTGTCTACTTCCTTTACGACGAATTATGATGAGAAGACGGTGAACAGTTTTGTGGACGGCATGATCGAGCGTGGAATTCCGCTCTCGGTTTTCCACTTTGACTGCTTCTGGATGAAGGATTTTCACTGGTGCGACTTTACCTGGGATGAGCGTGTGTTCCCGGATCCGGAGGGAATGTTAAAGCGACTGAAAGAAAAAGGGTTAAAGATCTGCGTCTGGATCAACAGCTATGTGGGACAGGAGTCCCCGCTGTTTGAGGAGGGCGTAAAGGGAGGTTATTTTCTGAAACGTGCCAACGGTGATGTATGGCAGTGGGATATGTGGCAGCCGGGACTTGCCATCGTGGACTTTACCAATCCGGCGGCGTGCGAATGGTATGGAAAGAAGCTGGAGGCGCTTTTAGATATGGGAGTCGATTGCTTTAAGACGGATTTTGGTGAGCGGATTCCGACAGACTGTGTGTATTATGACGGATCTGATCCAGTGAAGATGCACAATTATTATACATACATGTACAATAAGACGGTGCATGATGTGATTGCAAAGAAAAAGGGCGAGAAGGAAGCGATTCTTTTTGCGCGCTCCGCAACGGCGGGCGGTCAGAAATTCCCGGTGCACTGGGGCGGTGACTGCTGGTCGGATTATGAGTCAATGGAGGAGAGTCTGCGGGGCGGTCTGTCGCTGACAAGTTCCGGTTTTGGCTTTTGGAGTCATGACATCGGAGGATTTGAGAGCACTTCTACGCCGGACGTCTACAAGAGATGGTGTGCGTTCGGACTGCTTTCGACACATTCCAGACTGCACGGTTCCACTTCTTACCGCGTGCCCTGGGCTTATGATGAAGAATCGGTGGATGTGGTACGTTATTTTGCAAAATTAAAGGCGCGTCTGATGCCGTATCTGTATCGCAATGCCATCGAGACGGCAAAGACCGGTGTGCCAATGATGCGGAGCATGGTGCTTGAGTTTACGGAGGACCGGAACTGCGCATATCTGGCAAGCCAGTATATGCTGGGCGACTCCCTGTTGGTAGCTCCGATTTTTAATGAGGACGGGATCGCGGAGTATTATCTTCCCGAGGGACGCTGGACATCACTGCTTAGCGGCGATGTGAAGGAAGGCGGCAGATGGTATAAAGAGAAGCATGGTTATCTGAGCATCCCGCTCTACGTCAGAGAGGGCAGCATCGTTGCGATGGGCGCAAGGGATGACAATGCGGTGTATGATTATGCAGATGGAACGACATTTCGGGTCTATGCGCTTGCCGATGGATGTGAGGCACAGACGACGGTGTATGATACGGAAAACCGGGAAGCGGTGAAGGCAGCGGTCACACATTGTGGCAGCGGGTACGAGATTCAGGTATCCGGAGGCACGGATGTGAAAGTGGCACTCATGCATGTAGGAACGCCGAAGACGGTAAGCTGTGCCTATGAGATGGAAGGGGATCATGTCGTGATCGCGGTTCCAAAGGAAGGAACCGTAACGGTCGAATTTTAAATGCAGCCGGAGGTGGCAATGAAAACAGAGACATATGAAGTACAGATCGGGAAATTATTAGAACAGCTGACACTGGAAGAAAAGATCGGAATGATCCACGGCGCGGGGCTGTTCCGCACCGAGGGGGTGGAGCGGCTTTCCATACCGCCGCTCTTTTTCTCGGACGGTCCGATGGGCGTGCGTGCGGAATTTGCGGACAATGAGTGGAGAAATACAGGCACGACAGATGATTTTGTCAGCTATCTCCCGTGCAACAGTGCGGTGGCATCGACCTGGAACCGCGAGCTTGCGGGTGAGGAGGGCAGAGTGTTGGGCGAGGAGGCAAGAGGAAGAGGCAAAGACATGATTCTTGCCCCGGGAATCAATATCAAGCGGAGCCCGTTCTGTGGAAGAAATTTTGAATATATGAGTGAGGACCCGTATCTGATTTCGGAACTGGTCGTGCCGATGGTGAAGGGAATCCAGCAGTCGGATGTTGCGGCGTGCGTAAAGCATTTTGCAGCCAACTCGCAGGAGACAGAGCGTCTCTGGGTCGACACGAAAGTGTCGAAACAGACCTTAGAGGAAATTTATTTTCCGGGATTTCGCGCAGCGGTGCAAAAGGGCGGTGTCCATGCGGTGATGGGAGCATACAATCTGTTAAACGGGGAACACTGCTGTACCAGCAAAAAACTGTTAAACGGCACACTGCGGCGCGACTGGGGATTTGACGGTGTGGTCGTCTCAGACTGGGGCGGTGTCCATGACACCAGAGAAGCGGCGGAAGCTGCGCTTGATGTGGAGATGGAAGTGACGTACGATTTCGACCAGCAGTATCTTGCAGAGCCGCTTTTAAAGATGGTGCGTTCCGGAGAGATCTCCGAGGCGTTCATTGATGAAAAAGTGCGGAATATTCTGCGGCTGATGTTCCGCCTGCATATGATCGGAGAAAAGCGAGAGACCAGAAAGACCGGAACCTACAACAGCAGAGAGCATCAGGAGACGGTATTAAAGATCGCCAGGGAATCGGTAGTTCTGCTAAAAAATGAAGAGGAATGTCTTCCACTCGAGGCAAAGAAGGTGAAGCGGGTTGCCGTGATTGGCCAGAATGCGGCGGCAATTCATTCCAACGGAGGCGGCAGTGCGGAGATTAAGGCGCTGTACGAGATCTCACCGCTGCTCGGCATTAAAAAGCTGCTTGGCGGGAATGTGAAGGTAGAGTATGCACCGGGATACTATATTCCGGGCAAGGAGGCACAGGGCAGTGTGAACTGGCAGGCGGACAGCACCAAAAAGGACTGGGGCAAATCTTCCGAAGAAACGGAAGCATCTGATGAGACGAAGGAGTGCAGGAAGCGCTTCCGTGAGGAGGCGGTGGCGCTGGCAAAGGAATGTGACACGGTGATTTTTGTGGGAGGTCTGAACCATGATTTTGACTCCGAGGGCTATGACCGGACGACGCTCATGCTTCCCTATGAGCAGGATGCGCTGATCGGGGAACTCCTTGCCGTCAGACCGGACACCGTGATTGTGCTCTATGCCGGATCACCGGTGGCGATGCCGTGGAATGCACAGGCCAAGGCGGTACTCTGGAGTTATTATGCCGGGATGGAGGGAGGAACGGCGATTGCGGAGATTTTGTTTGGAAAAGGGAATCCATCCGGCAGACTTGCAGAGTCGTTCCCGAAGGATGCAAACGATTGCCCGGCACATACGATCGGAACATTTGCAAAGAAGGACGTGGTGGAATACAAGGAAGGCGTGATGGTGGGATATCGCTATTACGACACTGCGGATACACCGTTATACTATGGCTTTGGGCATGGGCTTTCCTACAGCCGTTTTGTCTATAAATATATGACGGTTCGTCCGGTCACGGCGTCCGCAGAGACCGGAGGGACGATGGATGCCCCGCGTTATGAACTTGCAGTGACCGTGAAGAATGACAGCCTTCGTACCGGAAAAGAAGTGGTGCAGGTGTATGTGGCGCCGAAAGAGCGGCAGGACGACCGCCCGGCACATGAACTGCGTGCGTTTGAAAAGGTGGAGCTGATGCCGGGGGAGGAAAAGACGGTAAAGCTTCTTCTGACAGCGGAGGCATTTTCCGTGTATGACGAGAAGCAGCATGCATTTGCAGAGAAAACGGGTAGCTACGAGATTGAAGTCGGAAGCTCGTCAAGAGATATCCGGCTGCGCCGGGAACGGGAGCACTTCTTATCACACCCGGGCAGGTGATCGTCACGACACCGGGGGCTGATAATAAAAAGGTTCTGGCATAAGACAAAATTACAGGTAAAGAGGTGCCATGGAAAACGGCTTTTTGTGATCGGAAAATATCTGATCGCAGAGAGCCGTTTTACTGTTCACATTGCTATGAAATTTCATGGTTACTTCCATGATACACAGAAATTAAGTGCAGGATATTGCATCGGGCGAAGAAGGCGCTTATAATGTGTTCTGATAAGAGAACGGCGCAGGGAGGAAGAGAAGATGATCATCAGACATGCGACATTGGACGATCTGGAGGAGATTACAAAGCTGGAAGCAAAGTGCTTTCCTGCGGCGGAAGCGGCGGGGAGAGCGGCATTTTGCGATCGGCTGGCAAGTTTTCCTGATCATTTCTGGCTGCTCTACGAGGATGAAAAACTGGTATCCATGATTAACGGCATGGCAACCGACGAGGAGCATCTGACCGACGCGATGTATGAACATGCCGATATGCACAGCAAGGATGGTGCGTGGCAGATGATCTTTGGTGTGGCGACGGACCCCGCAGAGCAGGGAAAGGGATATGCGGCAGCGCTGATGCGCAGGGTAATTGCGGATACAAAGTCACAGGGGAAAAAGGGACTGGTGCTGACCTGTAAGGAGAGACTGCTTTCGTTTTACAGGCAGTTCGGCTACCGGAATGAGGGCGTGTCCGGATCGGAACACGGAGGCGCTGTGTGGTATGAAATGCGTCTGACTTTTTAGAATAAGGAGAAAAACATGGAAGAATATCTGATCAAAAATACAACAAGAGAACAGCGGGAGCAGATCGTAAAAGATTCCCTGGGATACAGTGAGTTAGGATGCGATGATGCCATGGACGGGTATGATATGTATCTGCCTTATATTGAGGGAATCAAGGAACTTCGTGAGATCACGATGGAATATCAGGCGCAGTATGTGCGTGATATGGAGCGCGAGGAGCGCGGGCGCTGCAATCTGTACTAGAAACGGTGCCATTTTTCCTTCAAGAAACGGTCAAAATATAACCTTGATATATCATAAGAACCTGGGAGAACATGTCCGAATTGCGGAGGTTTTTTCCCAGGTTCTTTTTTCAAAATCCTTTAAAATGTGAAAAGAGAAAAAAACTTATACACTAAGTGTATATAGTCAGCAGAAACATATACACCTGTCTCTTATACACATCTCCGAGCCCACGAGACG
>ENA-OXEE01000994-OXEE01000994.1-human-gut-metagenome-genome-assembly--contig:-NODE-994-length-10298-cov-4.7821_pt1 | contig 10298 bp, 9 predicted proteins | sample MGYA00249824_ERZ652242 | MGnify/ENA primary metagenome ERZ652242 (study PRJEB26925, sample SAMN05826943) | human gut metagenome | biome: ENVO:2100002; feature: ENVO:00000062; material: ENVO:00002003... | reverse complement strand
GGGTATATCCGGCCCGATCAGCGGGACTCAGCCAATGTGATGCCGCCCGCAGCCATCTGCTTGCGGGCCGCAACACCAAGTTCCTCGCTGACCGGCACGGTCAGATCCTCGAACACGGTGACCTCGAAGCCGAGCTTCTTGGCATCGAGCGCGGTGTCCTTGACACAATGCGATTCGGCGATGCCCACCACATCCACGCGACTCACGCCGGCGGCCTTCAGCGCGTTGGCCAGCGTCTTGCCGGCGGATTGCTCGGCCTCGACCTCCTCGCGGGTCTGGATACGGTCGGTATTGTCCTCGATACCCTCAAAACCGGAATATGCCGCCGAATACTGGCCCTTCTTGAAATGATGCTCGATATTCAGCGCCTTGATCGCCGGATGCAATTCGGCGTTCAGCGTGCCGGCCGCACCATGCTTCGGCCACGTGTCCACGAAATCCGGCTCCGCCGACCAGTGCGCGCCCGGCTCGATATGCCAGTCCTGCGTGGTTGCGATATACGCGTACTCGCTGCGATGCGCGTTCACATAATCGGCAATCCGCTCGGCGACCGCGTTGCCGCCTGCGACACCCAGTTCGCCGCTTTCACAGAACGTCGGCTGCACATCCACCACAATCAGTGCCTTGGTCATCGTCATTCCCCTTATTGCCTTGGATTCGTTTTGAATATTGTCTCGAACTCGACGTGCGATTGCTCTCATCATAGCCATGCGCGGCCCTGTGGGAAACGTTCGGGCTTACACTGCAAGCAGCAATCGAATACAAGAACCAGGGGAGGGCGACCAAGACCATGCTGGACCATCTGACGTTGCACGTGAAAGACATCGACCGTAGCATCACATTCTACAAACAGGCGCTCGCACCGCTCGGCTATATCGTCAAGGCGCATCATGAGCCTACGCTCGGATTCGGCGTGGATGACGGAACCCTGCACTCCGATTTCTACGTGTCACCGATTGAAGGGCTGGAGGCGGAGGCTCCGCCGGTCACGCCGGTCACACACATCGCGTTCTTGGCTGACAGTCAGCAAGCCGTGCAGGCGTTCCATGCAGCCGCGCTCGCCGCCGGCGGCCGAGACAACGGCGCTCCCGGTCCGCGCCCGTACCATCCCGGCTATTACTCCGCATTCGTGCTGGACCCGGATGGCAATAACATCGAAGCCGTCGTGGATTGGGCTCATTCGAACGAGTAAAAACATATCCGTATCGTGCCTCAGGCGGCATCGACGGCGTAGGCTCCAACCAGTCGGATTTGTGGTCGCAACGGCGGTATAGGTCACATCACGCAAGCGTGAAGGTGATGGTCTGCTCGGCGGTTTCGGTGCCGATCCATGTGCCGGCTTTGCGGTTCCAATCCATGCCGTCCGCGTGCAGTGCGTCAATGCCGTATTGACGTGCATGCGTGACCAGCCAGCCTGCCGTCTGCCAGCAAAGTCGAGTGCGGTTGTCGGCGGACAGGCCGTCCGGCAGCGTGATCGTCAACGTTGTGCTGGCCGTATTGGTCGCAGCGCCGTTGTTCGTGCCGGTTTTGCCATTTGGGGGCACAACCGAGACATTGACATTCGGCAGTGTACCTCCTATGGCGGCAACCAACCCGTCCGCGTCCGAGGAGGTTGCTGGCTCCAACGCGCACGTGACGCCCGCCGACCGTTCACCGGTCAGCCCCGAGGCCCAAGCGCGTGCCATCGCATCCCATGCGGCATATAGTTCCGGGTAGCCTGAGCGCTGCACCTCCTGCGCGGCGTCCTCCACCGGAATCGTCTCCCAATCCGGCACCTGCAGCAGATGATCGTAGAAGATGTTTGTCGCATAGGTCATGTCGGACACCTGCTCCGCCGTGCCCCAGCCTTGGCTGGGCCGCTGTTGGAACAGGCCGAGCGAATCCAAGTCGCCGTAGTCCAGATTCGTCAGCCTCGACTCCTGCATGGCCGTGGCGATGGCCACCGTCGCCGCGTGATCCGGCAGTCCGCGCGTGACGGCGATGTTCGCAATCAGCGCCGCGTTCTGCGCCTGATCAGGCGTCAAGGTGCGGCGGGCTCCGTCGGACGACACCGCCGCGCAATATGCTTCCTCGGCCGTGCGCGCGGTCTCGCGAGGCGTGAATAGCCGTGGCAGCAGCGTCCATGCCGCGATCAGCGCCGCAACAACAAGTATGACGGCTGCAATCAGCGCGCCCGCGCCATGGGAGCGGCGTCTGCCGTACCGCACCTGTTGTCCCATTGCGCCTCCAATATTTCGGTGTCATGGCTGACCGTGACCGGCTGGCCTATGCAGCATGCGGGATTTGCCGTGTTCCGGCTCGGCCGTCATCATGACAGCGTGGCATATCCACCTGAACGGCGGCTGCGTCATCACGCGACTTTGTGACAAGTCTTCACGCTTCATGACATCCGCGCAAATCAGCCCCTCGAAACCGAGAATGGCGGTCGGGATTGCTCCGACACCAAGGGAGCTGCTGCCGCTATTGTGTGAAAGGCGATTTGTACCGGGTTGAAGGAGAGGAACACATGGCGCAATTGCAGCCGTACTGCGCGATTGAGGGCAATGATGATGGATTGCCCGTCGTGTTCGTGCATGGCATGGGTGTGGACCATCGTTCGCTGATGATGCTCGACAAGGCGTTTGACGGCAATGATTCAATTCGCCGTATATATCTGGATCTGCCCGGTTTCGGCCGTACGCCGGCATTGCCCGAGCATGCCTGCGGGCTGCCGGAAATGGCGGATTGGCTGCAAACGGCCATTGACGGTCTTGTCGGTAAAGCGGCTCCATTCGCCATGGTCGGCAACTCGATGGGCGGTGCGCTTGTCCGCGAAGTATTGGCGCGCGAACCTCGCCGAGTGGCCGGTATGGCATTGATCGCGCCGGTCGTGGACCCGCAGCATGCCGGCCGGCATGTGGCCGAACATGTGGTTGCACAGCCCAATCCCAAGCTGACGCACTCCTTGCCGCAGGAACAGGTGTTCGATTTCATTACCATGGGCGTCAACCAGTCATTCGACGCGTGGCGACGCTACCAACGGTTCATCCTGCCCGGCGTGGCGTTGTGCGACCGTGCGGCATGCGAACGACTGGATCAGCGCTATTGGCTGGCCGATAATCCCGAGGAAATGCTCGGCACATATGCGGGTCCGGTGCTCATCGTCACCGGCAAGCAAGACCAGATCGTCGGATACGAAGATCAGCAAGCCCTGTTGCCGCACTATCCCAACGCCACCTTCGTGACGCTGGACAATGCCGGTCACAACGCGCACATCGACCAACCCGAAGCCGTCATCACGCTCGTGCGCGAATGGGTGGCTCATATGGCGTTCACTCCGTTGAGCTGACGGTCTGCTGACAGTCTGCCGAAGCCTATATGTATACGAGCGACCAATGCCGGTTGACGCAATACGCCTTGCAAGGTATATCGTTTTTCGATATAGTCATATCGATGTTCGCGGTGTCGCCAAAAAAAACGTCGGCACCTGAAAGGACCGGGCTATGAAAAACTACATGAACCGATGGGTGTTGCTCGCGTTGAAAGCCATCGTGATTCTGGTCTGGCTGGCCTGCCTATGGGGCCAACTATTCGCCGTACCGGGATTGAGCGGCGCGCTGGCCGGCCTCTACCCGAGCCAGACGTCGATGCGCTGGCCATATCTCATTATGGGCGTGCTGTTCCTGTTCTGCATCGAAGCGGCGTTCGTGGCCGTATGGAAACTGTTCTCCTTGTCCGGCTCGGGCGCGAACTCGAGCAGGTGATTTGAGATGACGATTCGCATCAATCTCGACGTCATGATGGCCAAACGCAAGATTGGCGTCGGCGAGCTCGCCGAACAAATTGGCATCACTCCCGCCAACGTGTCCATTCTGAAGAACGGACGTGCCAAAGCCGTCCGCTTCACCACGTTGGACGCCATCTGCAAGGCACTCGACTGCCAACCCGGAGACATCCTCGAATGGGAAGATGACGATTGATCGACACGCCACCGGCTCGAACTCATGGTTCAACTTGTAGTCTCTCCCAAAATCAATGATGCCCTATCATCCTGCAAGACGATAGGGCATCATCATGTGATTATGCGCAGCTGATATGTTGCGTTGTTATCACTCGGCGTCCGCGGCCGGTGCCTCCTTGGGCGCAGAGAGGAAGTGCTCCTCGCTGGGCAGCACGGTGTTCAGGATCACGGCCACCACGAACGCCACGGCGATGCAGTTCGAGGCGAAGATTTGTTGGAACAGTGCCGGGAACTGCGTGAAGATGTCGCTCACCTGGGTGAAGCCGATGCCGATGGTCAGCGAAAGCGCCGCAATCGTGATGTTGCGCTGCGTGAAGCCCGCCTCGGCAATCATCTGGAAGCCCGAAAGAATGATGTTGCCGAACATCATGATCGTGCAGCCGCCGAGCACCGCCTGCGGCAGCGAGTTGAACACCTCGGCGATGGCCGGCACGAAGCTCGCCAGCACCAGAATCAGTCCGCCGGAGAGAATCACCTTGCGGTTGACGACCTTGGTCATGGCCACCAATCCGATGTTCTGTGCGAACGAGGTCAGCGGCAGACAGCCGAACAGGCCGGATACGGTGGAGATCAGGCCGTCGCCGGCGATGGCGCCCGCGGTCTCGCGTTCGGTGGGCGTACGGTTCAGGCCCACCTTGGTCAGCGCGGCGGTGTCACCCAGCACCTCGACCGAGGAGACGACGTAGAGCAGGCCGATGGAGATGATCGAGCCCCAGTCGAACTCAGGCTTGAACGGCATGAACTGCGGCACGGACACGATGGCGAGGTTCTGGAAACCGGAGAAATCGACCTTGCCCATGCAGATAGCCGCCACATAGCCGACCACCAGACCGAACAGCACGGACAGCTGCTTGGCCGTGCCCTTCATCAACAGCTGGAACGCCAGGCAGGCAACCAAAGATATAAGCCCGAGCGTCAGGTTCTGCCAGGAACCGAAGTCCTTGGCTCCGCTGCCGCCGCCGAAGCTCGTGGCACCCACGTTGAGCAGCGAGAAGCCGATCGACGTGACCACGATGGCGGAGACGATGGGCGGCACGAACCGACGCCAATACTTGGCCGTCAAACCCAGCACAAGTTCCAGCAGACCGCCGACCATTACCGCGCCGACCACCGCGCCATAGCCCTTGTCCGCGCAGATCGCCACGGCGGCCGCCACGTAGGTGAAGGAGATGCCGGTGACCATCGGAAGTCGCGAGCCGATGAGCCACGCGCCGTACAGTTGCAGGCAAGTGCCCAGGCCCGCAACCAGCAGGCCGGACTGGATGATGGTGGCCGATTGGGCCGGGGTCATCTTCGCGGCCGAGGCGACGATGAAGATCGGGGCGAGGTTCGCCACGAACATGGCCATCACATGCTGCAGGCCGAACGGAATGCCCTTCCAGAAGGATACTGGCGCGTCCAGCGAAGACAACGCCTCAAAGGATACGGAATGATTGGTTTTCTTCTCTGACATGATTCTCTTCTTCTCTCTGTTGCTCCCGCCGGCGGGAGCAGCCAATGTGCTCAGTGCCTAAATGTGATTTCGCCGGTCTCGGGATTCATGGACTCGACGATGGCCAGCGAATCCACATCGTAGCCTTCAGCGCGCAGCGCGTCACCGCCGCCCTGGAAGCCCTTCTCCACGGCGATGCCAATGCCCTCGACCGTGGCACCGGCTGCTTCGCACAGATCGATCAGACCGCGCAACGCCTTGCCGTTGGCCAGAAAATCGTCAATAAGCAGCACATGGTCGCCGGCGTTCAGATACTTCTTGGCCACGATCACCGGGAACTCCTTCTGCTTGGTGAAGGAATAGACCGTGGTGGTGTACTGGTCGCCGTCAAGGTTGATGGACTGCGCCTTCTTGGCGAACACCACCGGCACATTGCCGAAATGCTGGGCCGCCACACACGCAATGCCGATGCCGGACGCCTCGATGGTCAGAATCTTGGTGATGTGCTTGCCGGCGAAATGAGCGGCCCATGCCGAACCCATGCGGTCGAACAGGCGTACGTCGCACTGGTGGTTCAGAAACGCGTCCACCTTGAGCACATTACCCGCCTTCACCGTTCCCTCGCTTTGGATTCGCTCCTCAAGTTCCTGCATTGAACCTCCCATTGTTGTATGTCAGTGAATGATATGGATACTCGTAAGTGTACGTTGTCCTGCGCTGACCCGTGCATGTGGTAAACATGAATGTCGCGATTCAAAGGGAGGCAACAGTGTACGACGAGCCGGAAGTCATCGCACGCAGCGCACAGGAACTCGTGGGCGACCTGAACCCGCAGCAGGCGGAAGCCGTGCAATACCGCGGTCAGGCGCTGCTGATCGGAGCCGGTGCAGGCTCCGGCAAAACCCGCGTGCTGACCCGCCGCATCGCCTGGATCTTGAGCCAGTTCGGCGCATGGCCGAGCCAGATTCTAGCCATCACCTTCACCAACAAGGCCGCCGCCGAAATGCGCGAAAGACTCGGCTCGCTGATCGGCCCGGTGGCCCAGCGCATGTGGGTCTCCACCTTCCACTCCGCCTGCGTGCGCATTCTGAGGCGCGACGGCAAGTCCATCGGACTCAAGTCCGGCTTCTCCATCTACGATTCCGCCGACTCCGAGCGACTCGTCAAAATCATCGCCACCGAATTCAACCTCGACATCAAGCGCTACACTCCACGCTCGATTCTCGGCCATATCTCCGACCTCAAGAACAATCTGACCGGTTGGAAGGAAAACCTCGCCGTTCACGCGCCCGACTTCACGCCCGGCCAGCGCGGCTACCAGTTCGGCACGGTGGGCGACCTTGAAGCCATCTACGCGGTGATCTACGCCGAATACGAGCATCGCTTGGCCCTGGCCAACGCCGTCGACTTCGACGATCTGATCGGCCGCACGGTCGAGTTGCTGCGCACCGACCCGGCCGTCGCCGAGTACTACCATCACCGCTTCCGTTACATTCTCGTCGACGAGTATCAGGACACCAACCACGCCCAGTACGTGCTCGTGCGCGAGCTGGCCGGCGTGGACACGGGGGAGAAGGCCATCCCGGGCGCGCCTAACGCCGGCAAGTCCGGCCCCGCCTGGATCACCGTGGTGGGCGATTCCGACCAGTCCATCTACGCGTTCCGTGGTGCCGACATCCGCAACATTCAGGACTTCGAGCAGGACTTCCCGAACGCCAAGACCATCATGCTCGAACAGAACTATCGTTCGACGCAGACCATTCTGGATGCGGCCAACGCGGTGATCAGCAACAACGAGGGCCGCAAGCCCAAGAAACTGTGGACCGCGCTCGGCAAGGGCGAGCCGATCGTCGGCTACGCGGCGGACAACGCCCAGCAGGAGGCCCAGTGGGTGGCCACCGAAATCGCGCGCCTGCACGCCGAAGCGGGCATCGCCTACTCCGACATGGCGATCATGTACCGCGCCAACGCCCAATCCCGCTCGCTCGAAGAGGCGCTGATCAACACGAATCAGCCGTATCAGCTCGTCGGCGGCACCAAGTTCTACGAACGTCGCGAAATCAAGGATGCGCTGGCCTATTTGCAGGCGCTCGTCAATCCGGACGACGATGTGAATCTACGCCGTATTCTCAACGTGCCCAAGCGCGGGCTTGGCGACCGCGCCGAAGGCGTGCTGCTCGCCTACGCGCGTGAGCATGGCACCAGCTTCTTCTACGCACTCATGCACTTGGATGAGATCGAGGTGCCGACACGCACCGCCACCTCGCTACGAGCATTCCGCGATCTGATGGGCGCGCTCTCGCAGTTCACGCGCGCGCACGACTCCAAGCCCAGCGAGATCGTGGCCGAAGTATTGGAGAAGTCGGGCTTAAGGGCCGAACTCGAGAAATCCGTGGACCCGCAGGACGCCTCCCGTCTGGAGAACCTCTCCCAGCTGCAGTCCACCGCAGCCGAATTCGAACAGAACACGCCTGACGCCACGTTGTCCGCATTCCTGGAGACCACTGCGCTCGTGGCCGACTCCGACCAGCTGCCCGGTGAGGCGGAGGACTCCGGCAAGGTGACGCTCATGACCTTACACACCGCCAAGGGCCTCGAATACCCGGTGGTGTTCCTGACCGGCATGGAACAGGGCACCTTCCCGCATTCGCGTTCGATGGAAGACACCACTGAACTGCAGGAGGAACGCCGACTCGCCTATGTGGGCATCACGCGTGCCAAGCAGAGACTGTATGTCACGCGCGCCGCCGTCCGCTCCCAGTGGGGCCAGGCCGCCGATATGATGCCCAGCCAATTCCTCGACGAAATTCCGGATTCGCTGATTGATTGGAAACGCCGTGAAGCCGGCGTGGAGCGTATGCGCGCCAACTGGGAGACCGATGGATTCGCCGACGATTTGGGCGGCTGGGATGATGACGATTTCGGCGGTGCCACGTTTGGCGGGTCGTCGACGTTCGGCTCGCGTGGTTCGTCCGGTTCGGGTTCGTCCTATGGGTCGCGGTCGCGGTATGGGTCGTCGTATGGCTCGGGTTCCGGCTCCTCGTCGTATGGTTCCCGTTCAGGTTCTTCGTACGGTTCCCGTTCATCATCATATGATTCCCTCTCCGGCTCGTCCTCCTACGGGTCTCGCTCCCGTTCGGGGTCGTCTTACGGGTCGCGTTCCCGTTCCGGTTCTTCATCCGGTTCATATGGCGGCACCCGTGGCGGCAAGGTCACCACGCGCCGCACCACACCGAAATCCGGTTCGACCGGCTCTGCCGTGCCCAGCTCGAAGCTCACCAAGGACAATGGCCTGAATATCGCCGACTTCGCCGTGGGCGACATGATCAGCCACGACCAGTACGGTCTCGGCAAGGTCACCGACGCGCAAGACAAGGGCCGCAATTCGGTAATCACCGTGGACTTCGGCTCCGCCGGCGTCAAACGCCTCATGCTCCGCGTAGCACCTATTGAGAAGTTGTAGATAGATTGGCCCCTCTGACGAGGGGCTGAGTTATATACCAAATAAATTCACAAAAAACAAGACTTGTGTTCTTCATCACTATCTGGGCATAATGCGGAGGTTGCGCCTACGAGCCCTGGGAACAGGGGAGAGGAAAAAGTAGTTATGAAGAACAAGCTGTTTGCATCCGTGCCCAATATTCTGTTCGGCGCGCTGATCACCATCGCGCCCCAGACCTTTGCGCACGCCTGCACCGGCCATGACATGCCGGGTGCCTGCCACTACTCGCAGCAGGCGGCCACCGGCATCGGCGTCGTCATCCTCGTTTGGCGTCGTGGCTTTGTTCGTCGCCCCGCAGATTCGCATCGGCCTCAATATCGCCGCCGCAGCCAACGCCCTGCTACTACTCGCCGTACCCACCTTCCTGATCGGCATCTGCAAGGGCGCGATGATGCACTGCCGCATGGTTATGCTGCCCACGCTCATCGTGCTCGGCGTGCTCACCATCGTGTTCGCGGCCATCGCCATCTGGCTCGACTCTCGCGCCGCCAAGCGCAACTGATCGAGCAGACGGCCGGAGCCCAGCCATTCCGAACGCTGGACTCCGGTCTCGCTTATTGCAACCGCACTATAAGCAACATAAGGATTCATCGTGCCATCCCATATCGCATTGCGCGGCCTTCCGATTGAAAACCTCAAACGCAAGCCGTTCCGCACCGGCGCACTGCTCGCCGTCGTCACCATCCTCGCGCTGACGTTCTTCGGCGGCACCATGCTGACCATGAACCTCAACACCGGCATGACCAGTATGGAGAAGCGCCTGGGCGCCGACCTTATGGTCGTGCCGCAAAACACCGCGCAGAAGGCTGAAGCGCTGCTCACCAGCGGCAATCCCAGCACTTTCTATTTCACCAAAGACATCGCCGACGAGGTCATGCAGGCCGACGGCATCGCACAGGCCACCGAACAGACCTATATATCGTCGCTGGCCGCCGCCTGCTGTGCCGAAAAGCTGCAGATCATCGGTTACGACCCGGACACTGACTTCGTCATCGAACCATGGGTCGCCTCCCAGTTCGAAGGCCCCCTTGAAGACGGTCAGATGATTGCCGGCGCAAACGTCAACGTGTCCACCGACGGCACCATCGAACTCTACGGCCATAAGTGGCCGGTCGTCGCCCAGCTCGCCAACACCGGCACCAGCCTCGACAATTCGGTGTTCATCAACCAAAACACCGTGCCTGATATGGTCGCCGCCTCGGCCAAGGTCTCCAAGCAGGTCATGCCCGCCGAATATGCAGGCGAAGCCGTCTCCACCGTGATGATCAAGACGCAGCGGGGTTACGAAGCGCAGACCGTGGCTGAAAACATCAAGCGTCTTGATTCCCGATTCGCCGATTTGGGGTACGTATACCCCGGCGGCT
>ENA-OXEE01000977-OXEE01000977.1-human-gut-metagenome-genome-assembly--contig:-NODE-977-length-10439-cov-15.0404_pt1 | contig 10439 bp, 9 predicted proteins | sample MGYA00249824_ERZ652242 | MGnify/ENA primary metagenome ERZ652242 (study PRJEB26925, sample SAMN05826943) | human gut metagenome | biome: ENVO:2100002; feature: ENVO:00000062; material: ENVO:00002003... | reverse complement strand
GTAAGATCGTCGGCAGCGTCAGATGTGTATAAGAGACAGATCATGCCCTGCACACAGGTCATAACGCGTCCGACCGCTATAACGGTTCCTTTCTGAAGCTTCAGGTAATTAGATATAGTATTTCCATATTTCAAGGTCAGTACACGCGAAAAATTGATACCCATAAGGTAATCCTCCTTCGCGCGCAGATATGCAGCGTCCGCAAGGCTGTCATATTCGGATAAATCCTTCGCCTCCCGTATTCCTCTTAAAATCTCCTCCTCAGTCTGTGAGTCTATCCACACGCGTCTTCTTTTCTTGCCCTCAACATGAGCCTGCTGTTCAACAAGTCTGTAGATATATTCTCCCTCACGCCCGGAGTCCGTGCACACATATATTGTATCTACATCAGGACGATTAAGGAGCCCTGAAACAATATCAAACTGCTTTTTTACTCCTTCGATAACCTCATACTTCCACTCAGCCGGAATAAAAGGCAGTGTATCAAGACTCCATCTTTTAAGCGCCGGGTCATAACATTCAGGATAGCTCATTGTGACAAGATGTCCGACACACCATGTCACAACAGCCTCATCCGATTCAACGTAGCCATCGCGGCGCACTGTATTATATTTTAATGCCTTGGCAAATTCCTGTGCCACACTAGGCTTCTCTGCTATAAATAAAGCTTTACCCATTTATTATACTCCAATAAAGACTGCCCCGGCCAGCATCCATACCCATCCCGTATCAAAGCAGTACCAAAGCTGCCTATTTCGACTCATCAAGTGTAAGACCGTATGCCTGAATGAAATGCTCCACAAAAAAGTTGACTTCAGGGAGCTTCATGTCCAGAACTGATTGCAGCGTTGTCTCCTCCGCTTTCAGGAAATCCTGATTTCCCATGGAACGCTCCTCAATGCACTTGACAAGTGCCGACAGCTTATCTGCCGCCTTGACATACAGCCACAGAACCGCCTCCTTCTCTGTATCCTGCAGCACCGGCTCATAGTAAGCTCTCATCTCCTCCGGAAGTCCACACAAAAGCTCATCCTTAGCCACGCTCTCAACCTCCTTATACGCATGGCGTATAAGGGGATTATAATATTTTACAGGTGTCGGCATATCTCCCGTGATAATCTCCGTGGCATCATGGTACATTCCCATTATGGCAAGTCTGTCCGCATTCAAGCTGCCACCAAAATACACATTGTTGATTACACCAAGCGCGTGCGCTATCATGGCGACATCGAGACTGTGTTCACATATATTCTCTTTTCTGGTATTTCTCATAAGTCCCCAGCGGTTGATATATTTCATTCTTCCCATCAGGGCAAAAAACTGATTCTCTTTCATCTATATATATTCTCTTTCTATTCACCAAATACTTCTCTAGCCGCTGCGACGGTATCCATGGCATCCTTGGCATAGTAATCTGCGCCAATCTGCTTTGCATACTCCGGTGTGAGCACCGCACCGCCAACCACAATCTTGCAGTCGACCTTGTGCTCATGAAGCAGCTCAATCGTCTTTTCCATGCTGACAAGGGTTGTTGTCATAAGTGCGGACAGACCTACAAGCTTAGCCTTGTGCTCTATCGCTGCATTCACAACTGTCATATAGTCGACATCCTTGCCCAGGTCTATAACTGTATAACCGTAATTTTCAAGGATTACCTTCACTATATTCTTTCCTATATCGTGGACATCGCCCTTTACCGTAGCCATGACAATCTTTCCCTTGCTTACAGGTGTCTTGTTATCAGCCGCAAGCTTCTTTTTGATAACCTCGAAGGAAGCCTGCGTAACCTCCGCTGCAAGAATGAGCTGAGGCAGGAAGACCTTTCCCTTCTCAAAATTCTTGCCGATACGGTCAAGCGCAGGTATGAGCGTTCCATTGATTATATCAAGAGCTTCCATGTGCTCAAGCATCTGAGCCGTAAGTCTGGCACCATCATTCTTAAGCCCGTTCTCAACAGCGTAGGCGAGTGTTCCCTTCTCAGGTGCTCCACTAGTTGATGAATCTGAGGCAGAGGTGCTCTTAGCCGCATTCTCCTGTTTTCCTGCCTTCACAGGGGTATATCCGTTATATGCCCGGATATAGTCCATGGAGTTGCGGTCTATGCCGGTCAGAAGCCTGTATGCACGCACCGCGCCTGTCATCGAAACCACATTAGGGTTGATAATCGGCAGTGTAAGTCCATAGGTGAGCGCCATAGCAAGGAAATTCTGGTTAACAAGCTCTCTGTACGGAAGTCCGAATGAGATATTCGACACTCCGAGAACCGTATTAAGTCCAAGCTCATAATGTACGGCATGAAGCGCATTCAGTGTCTCCATGACACCATCCTGCTCTGCGGAGGCGGTGAGAGTTAAACAATCTATAAACACATTCTCCTTAGGTATTCCGATTGCAAGCGCCCTGTCAAGAATCTTCTTTGCGATGGCAACACGCTCCGGTGCGGTCTTAGGTATTCCGTTCTCATCAAGTGCAAGACCTACCACGCAGGCTCCATACTTCTTGACAAGCGGCAGGACATTGTTGAGGGAATTTTCCTCACCGTTTACTGAATTGACAATCGGCTTACCGCAATATATTCTTAGCCCTGCCTCTAAAACCTCAGGTATAGTACTATCAATCTGCAGAGGAACGTCGCATACGGACTGGATAGCTCTTATGGCATCAACCATCATGCTCCTCTCATCAATCTCCGGAAGTCCTACATTGACATCAAGTATCTCCGCACCGCCATCAATCTGCTCAAGTGCCTGATTCATAATATAATCAAGGTTATGGTCTTTGAGTGCCTGCTTAAACAGCTTCTTTCCGGTAGGATTTATTCTCTCACCGATAATTCTGGGCTGATTAATCACAACTGTATTGCTCGCTGAGCATACCGCAGATGGGATGGCTCTTTCCTCCCGAACAAATTCCGCGCCGTCAAGAGCCTTCTTAAGCTCTGCTATGTATGCAGGACTCGTACCGCAGCAGCCGCCCATTATGGTTACGCCTATCTGAGCCATCTTAGCCATCTTTGCAGCAAATTCCTGCGGAGTTACATTGTATTCATTAGTCACAGGGTCCGGAAGTCCTGCATTAGGCTTTACAACAAGCGGAAGCCTTGTATATCTGCCAAGCTCCTCAACAACCGGGTATAACTCATCCGGTCCTAATGAGCAGTTAACACCCAGTGCATCAACTCCAAGTCCCTCCATAGTGAGTGCCATCGAAGATACCTGGCAGCCCGTGAAGGTTCTCATATTCTGTTCAAAGGTCATTGTACAGATAATAGGAAGCTCTGTATTCTCCTTCGCAGCGAGTACGGCAGCCTTAAGCTCTAACAAATCCGTCATCGTCTCAAACACAATGACATCTGCCTCACGGCCTGCGATTACCTGTTCCTTATATATATCGTATGCTTCCTCGAATTTCAAATCTCCTGTAGGCTCAACAAGTCTTCCAATAGGTCCCAAATCAAGTGCAACTATGCAGTCTGTCCCTTCACATGCCTTTCTGGCATTCTCAATTCCCTTCTTTATGACCTGCTCCACTGTGTAGCCACAGCCCTCAAGCTTATATCTGTTGCCGCCGAAGGTGTTGGTATAGATTATATCCGAACCACTCTCAACGTACTGTCTATGTATTCCGATAAGAAGCTCCTCGTCTGTGAAGGATAACACCTCCGGTATCTGTCCAAGCTTAAGCCCCGATGCCTGAAGCACGGTTCCCATGGCACCATCCAGCAATATATATTTTTTTTCTGCCTTATTTTTCTTTTCAAGTAATTCCTTAAACTCCACAGTGTTCACCTTTCTTGCGGAATCTGCAGGTGTCCTTCATCATGCACACACTACAGCCACGTCTTTTTCTTTCAATTTCATAATCTGAGACACCTATAACCGCCGTAACAGACTTACAGGGAGTCATAAGTCCACCCCCTGTAATGTTAACTCCTATTCTCTTCTGAGCACACAGCACATTCAAAAAAAGCTCCTGTGTCTCCAGTGGAAAATCACCATATCCCGGACTAAAGCGCCAGGTGGTGTATTTACCGGCAAATTCTTTTATAATCTCCTGCTCCGCAATATCACACACCTGCTCAACCGCTGCCGAAGCCATGCTGTCCGTGATGACAGCAGAAGCCATGCTTCTGACTGACAGCTGCCTTATAAGCCTGTCAACTCCGTCCGACAATGTCGCTGCGAACAGTACCACACCATTACAGCCCTCCAAATGCTCGAAAATCGCTCCTCCGCACAGTCTTAACGATGTACCGTACAGTGCAATACTGCCCGGCTCACTGTCATTTTTATCAATTTCAAAATACTTATATGTATACTTTGCGTCAATAACCTCCAGAAGCTTCCTCTCGCAATCGGCGGCAATCTCCGCCGTCTGCTCATCAGGAGCCGATATACCATAGCCAAGATAGCGGAACGCTTCTTCTGTATTTATCTTATCCAGTCTCATGTGCCCGCCTCCCGGAAATTTACTATCAACGCATTTATATTCCACGCTAATGCTGATTATTTCGAGTTATATCTCGAATATTATAATCTAATAAAGATTATTTTACGGAGAATTTATAAATTGTCACAAAATCAAATGGTACCCCTGCCTTGGCAACCGGCGATTCAAATGCCATGTTGTTCACCGAATCCGGGAAGAACTGGCTCTCAAAGCATACTCCGCTCCTTCTTCCATAGCAGCAGTTATCCTTTCCCCGCACTTTTCCGCTAAGGAAATTGCCTGTATATATCTGGATACCCGGCATCTGGGTAAACACTTCCATGTATCTTCCGCTCCCGCTGTCATAAAGGCTTGCCGCAAGCTCCACCTCGCCCTTGTTGTCAAGAACAAAGTTATGGTCATAGCCACCTGCAAGCACAAGCGGCTCATAATCGGCCTCGATGTCCCGACCTATAGCCTTTGGTTCAGTGAAATCCATAGGTGTTCCCTTTACGCTTCTGTATTCCCCTGTAGGAATAAGACCTGAATCGGAAGGTGTAAATTCCTTCGCCGCAAGCCACATTTCCTGATCATATACCGTGCCGGAAGCGTGTCCTGCCAGATTGAAATATGAGTGGTTGGTAGGATTTACTATGGTATCCTCACCGGCAACTCCTTCATACTCTAAAATTACGCTGTCATCCTCAGTGAGAACATACATAGCCGATATATGAAGCTCACCCGGCATTCCCTGATCCCCATCCGGGCTTATAAGTGAAAATCTTACCGCAAGACCTCTTTCATCCTCAACAATCTCACTGCTCCATTTCCTTGAGCTGTATCCATCCGGACCGCTGTGAAGATTGTTCCTGCCATCATTTATGGCAAGCTGATACTCCTTTCCGTTTATCACGAAATGTCCATTCTTGATGCGATTGGCATTACGTCCCACAACAGCGCCGAAGTTAGCGCCATTTTCCTTCTCATACTGCTCCACATTGTCAAAGCCAAGGACAACATCTGCAAAATTACCGTCTCTGTCCGCCACCTCAAGCGACTGAAGTGCCGCCCCGATCTCAATGACTCTCATTCTCGTTCCATGCTCATTCGTCACAGTGTATGAGTACACCTTCTCACCATGACTATCATGACCGAATACCTCTTTAATAATTCCCATAACAAAATACCTCCCAATAAAATATTATTTTCTAATATTACAAATACAATTTATTTTGTAATCTTAGCCTTAACCATTCCCCATAAATATCCAACGCTCCTTCTGTTGAGCACAAGATATATCAGATACGCAATAGCTGTTATCGCAAAAGCAGATCCCGAATGCAGCTTCCAGCACGCATAAGCACAGATGGCCACCAGCACAAGCTCCTCAGCCATTCCCACGCGTGCACCTGCCTGTCCGGACGCTTCCCCAAGCAGACGTTCAAGATAAAGCTGTGAAATAAAATATCTCACACCTATCGAACATACCATAAACAGAATAATCGAATCTATACTGTGCAGGTCATACGCACCCACAATAGACAGTACGACGCTAAGCACCATGGAAAAGATATTGACATACAGCAGAAATCTCTCTTTTCTCAGTACCTTAAAATATGTCGCACACACAAGGTTCATCTTGCCGTCAAAAATACACATCGGCAGTAAAATTGCCATATACGCAAGACTGGCCTCATACTGCGGAAGCCAGAGCTTAAGTATCTCCTTAGCCGGTATATACACCAGAAAAACGGTGGGCAGTATCACATTAAGAACATGCTTGGACATTTCAAAAAGACTCTTCTGCCTCTTCTCATCAATCTGCCTGAGTGCCGGGAACAGTACCATCGAAATCTGAGATACGAACAGTAAAAAGAAATTGGTAAGCGTCAATGAAAACGAAACCTCACCAAAATCCTCTATCCCCCAATATCTGTCTATTATGAATCTTCCCCCGCCAAGTATGAGATTGCCGGCTATGTTGGCAATGGTAAGGTTGATACCTATTCTTATACTGTCCAATGCCTCACGCGCTACTGTACCAAATGCCATTCTTCCGGCAAACACAATCTCACGTCCCTTGTACACACAGTAAAGCATGGCGCACAGCTTAGCTGACATATAAAGCCATACATAGGTCTTGTAATCGCTGCTTTTTACAATGAAAAGAGCAAGAATGGATACCATGAACACAATCTTGTCAATCATAACGGACAAGGAATATAGTCTTGTCTCGTTAGCGGCCTGAAACACACATCCAAGATACAATGTCAGATTGTACAACAGCATATACACGGCAGTCATTATGAATACGAACTCTGTATCGACACCATTTCCCGACAAAACAGTCCACAGCACAATCCCTATCGCTATGACCGACTGGAATAATGCACCGAACCAGAACTGTCCGCCTAACAGCTTCTTATCCATGTCTTCATACTCTGTTCCGCCAATCTTAAGATATACTCCGTCATTAAGTCCGAAATGGAAAAAGCCTGTATACCCTGTATAAAACAGAAAGAGTGACCAATAGCCATAGTTCGCCTTGTCAAAAAACTTAGGCAGAATAAGTGATGTGAGTATGCTTAAAAGCAGTGATATTCCCTGCGCAACAAAAGCATATATAATATTTCTTAGAATTCTTCGTTCCTGCTTCATTTTAACTATTTTTTCTTTTCCTTAAGGGTAATCTCAACCTCAAGTCCGATGCTGTCGGCAACACGTACAATCATATCAAGAGTAGGATTGTACTTGCCACTCTCAAGACGGCTTATATTAGGTCTCTGGATTCCTGTGTTCTCTGAAACATCTGCCTGTGTAATCTTCCTGGCCTTGCGGTAACTGATGAGCTGCTCAATAAGCTGCTTCCTCGTCTCAAGCTGTACGCTCTCAACCTGCTTCTTATTGGTATTCCTGATTTCCCTGCTCTTCTCTGTCTCATTAGCTGTATTCTTAGCCATATTTTCCTCCGTTTTTGTGCCGGGCTTTCTGCCTGCGACAAATAATTTTCCGTATCATTTAGGATTGAATAATATTATCATAATAGAAACCTGTTGTCAATGTACTATTGACAAATATTTAGCAGCTGTACCCGCTTTAATACCGTACAGATGATTGCAAAACCCGGTGTATGACCGTCGCACCTTGTGCGATTCCACCGGCAAAATTGAGTTTCGCAATTATCTATGCATTACAAACTTGAAATAATCATGGTATTAGAATATAATAGCAGACAGTATTGTTCATTAAAACCGCGGCTTACATAATTTCATACCCGGATTTTACAATCATCCTTAATAAATATTAGTAACAAAGTAACAGAAATGAGGTTTTTATGGGAGAACATTCAATATCAAGTATAAAAAAAGCTGCCAAAAGAATATTAGGTTCATATTTTTTTCGCTGCATACTTGCAAGCTTTATAACAGGAACAGGAATACTTCTTATATTTAATTACATATTGGACGGCAGCATGCAGGTCAGCAATGCATTCGATACAGAAGCATTTTATCAATCATTAATGTCCGCCTCCTCCATAAATGAATTATATTCCACAATATATAACCGCATATCATCATTGGTACAGTCCGTAGGATATGATACATATTCGATAATGCTACGACGATTCGCCATCGCAAGTATAGTCTCCTACCTTATCAGGCTTATGTACAATTTTCTTGTGGTATATCCATTTGAGGTGGGTAATTGCAGCTTTTACATGGAAGGACATTATAAGGAGCCGAAATTCCGCACACTTATCACTGCCTTTGAAAAAAATTATCTCAACACAGTGCTTATCCAGTTTTTGAGACATTTAAAGATTTTCTTATGGTCGCTTTTATTTATAATTCCGGGAGTGATAAAAAGCTATGAAACATTCATGGTTCCATATCTCCTCGCAGAAAATCCGGACATCGACCGCATGGAGATTTTCGTATTGAGCCGCAGGATGATGGACGGGAACAAGATGAACTTATTCATTCTTAACCTTTCCTTCATCGGATGGATATTCCTGTCAATGCTTACAAGCGGTCTTGCCTACATCTTCTTTGTAGGTCCATACTATGACGCTTCACTTGCCAACATGGCAATGCGTATAAAAGCGCAGTACAATAACCTGACAGAAGACACCGCGTTTTAATTTAAACTAAAATATTTACAAATTTTGTTCCGGGTGTTACACTTTCAACAGCTTGATTTATCAAATAATCTATTTTCAGCAATTGAGGGAGAGAAATAATGGGATTAATAATATTTTTTGTAATCTGGTACTTCGCGTACGCGCGCAACAATCCAAAAATTTACAGTAAGCTGAAAAAAAAGAAGGGAATCATAATTTTCATACTTATCGCCCTCTTTTTTTCAAATGCTTCCGGAAGTCTTTTCAGCCTTTCACTCGGACTTGGTTCACTTCTTATTCCGGCTTATGTTATTTACCGGATTTTTAAGTCAATCTCTGATCCCGATGGAACAGCTAAAAATAAGGAATTTAAAAAAGAGACACGGAACAGCACAATTCCTAAGTCTGAGCAGCTTCCGAACGCAGTTCCGAAGAGAATCAAGATTGTAGAAAAATTCAATGATAAATACAATCTTACCCTGACTCCATCCCAGATTCAGACCATCGTTGATGCCTCTTATGTATCGACTGACTGGGAATATCTCATACTGTCAATGCAGAAGGAATACCAGACGATACACCAGTGGTACAAGGCTCCTATCGGTGGCTGGCTCCGTGTCTACCTGAAGGTATTCGATGTCCAGACTGTCTCATCTGATATGGCTCAGCAGAAGCGTATCTGCATCGACTCATTCGACCAGATATTCCGCTCAATTGATTTGACGTCCTACAACACACCTGCATGGGATATCAGCAGAATCAACAATACTTACATGACCAACTTTGATGACATCTCATTCATGATGGCATACCGCTTTCTCGAAGCAAACGGACGCAAGTACACCCTTGGTGAAGTCGAAATCCTGCACACCGATGATGAACTCTCAGACCTCAAGAAAAAGTATGACGCTGAGACTGCCGGAGCAGGCATCGGAGCACACTGAGTATTATATTTTAGTGCCGGTAATTCTCCTTCCGGTGTACATCTCGCATTTTTTTAAGCACAAAACCCCATAATTGCATTTTTGCTCAATGCAATTATGGGGTTTTCTATAATGGGTTTTCTATAATGGGGTTTCTATAATTCTTCCGTTACTTTTTCAGTATCGGCATTATCATTTTCTTTATCGGAAAGTTTCGCAATCATCTGTATGTCCTCGTTGCTGAATTTATACTCATATTGTGTAAAATCCTGATTATCAGCCTGCATCACATTTTCACTTTTATCTGCTTCATTCTTATTCGCTTCATTCACTTTACCGCTAGAGCTATCCGAATTCTCCTGTCTCACATCTTCGCCACCAGCCTGCCCCTTCTCAACAAACTTATGGACAGCAAGCCACCTTATTCCATGATATATACTGCGAATCACCGCAAAGACTGCGAACATCACAACAAATCCCATTACACCAAACATTATATCAGTAAATTCCATGTTGCCGGTATTGCTTATTTTCTGACCGATTTCGATTGCAAATGTGATTACAATAATAAGTGTAAATACATATATCCACGCAATCACCATAACATGCTTCTTGCCGGCAAGCCACTTAAACAGCGGATACACAACAAAAATCATCAGCATGCCCAGTATTCCTATAACCAGAAAATGTAAATCCTTGTCCGAAAAATCATATTCAAACCGGTCATTCATATGCATTATGTAATTATGTATTCTGGCAATTATCTCCGTAATGCCATATAATAGCTCTCTCATAAATACTTCCCCCCTTATCCTGTGGCATACAAAATAATATTTACTCGGTGAATATTTTACCATAGTTGGGGAGATTGTTCAATATGCAAGAAAGTATGTTGTTATTGTAAAACACCGAATTTTTATATACCTGTCTCTTATACACAACTGACGCTGCCGACGATCTTACGCGTG
>ENA-OXEE01000962-OXEE01000962.1-human-gut-metagenome-genome-assembly--contig:-NODE-962-length-10636-cov-17.7288_pt1 | contig 10636 bp, 14 predicted proteins | sample MGYA00249824_ERZ652242 | MGnify/ENA primary metagenome ERZ652242 (study PRJEB26925, sample SAMN05826943) | human gut metagenome | biome: ENVO:2100002; feature: ENVO:00000062; material: ENVO:00002003... | reverse complement strand
CCACTGGGTTTGTAATAGAAAAAGGTATCTTTGACAAAAATCTTTAATAAACTAAATACAAGTACCATGAAATTAAGACATTTATTCGTTTTGCCGTTTGTGGCGGCAATGGGCTGCCAGCCGATGCAGCGTGATTATGATTCGTATGACAATTATCCTGTAGTGGAAGGAGATTGGGAAGAAATGGTTTATACTCCCGAAGCGACTCAGTTTGCTCTTTGGGCTCCTACGGCAGAAGAGGTGAATTTGAAACTTTATACTAAAGGAGTAGGAGGTGAGCCTACTCAAACATTGCCGATGAAGGCTGCCGAAGACGGATTGTGGCGTACATCAGTCGATGGAGACCTCAACGGACAATTTTATACATTCGATGTAAAGGTGAAAGGAAATTGGTTGGGCGATACTCCGGGTGTATGGGCAAAAGCAGTCGGTGTCAATGGCAATCGAGGTGCAATTATTGATTTAAAAGCGACTGACCCGGAAGGGTGGGAACAAGATGTGCGTCCTGAGTTAAAGAGTTTTGCAGATATCGTGCTTTATGAAATGCATCATCGTGATTTTTCAATTGATTCGTTGTCGGGTATTACGCATCGCGGTAAGTTCTTGGCGTTGACAGAAGAAGGAACAAAGACGGTACGCGGGCAAAAGACAGGTATCGACCATTTGAAAGAATTAGGCGTGACGCATGTACATATTCTACCTTCCTTTGATTATTCATCGGTAGATGAAACCAAGTTGGATACGCCTCAATACAATTGGGGATATGACCCGAAGAACTACAATGTGCCCGATGGCTCTTATTCTACCGACCCTTATACTCCAGATGTACGTATCCGTGAATTTAAACAAATGGTCATGGCATTGCATGAGGCAGGCATCCGTGTTGTGATGGACGTGGTGTATAATCATACCGCAATAACCGATGGGGGTAATTTTGAACGTACCGTACCCGGTTATTTCTATCGTCAGAATCCGGAAGGAGGGTTTGCCAATGCTTCGGCTTGTGGCAATGAAACCGCTTCCGAACGGGCAATGGTACGCAAATTTATGGTAGAAAGCGTGAAATATTGGGTAGAGGAATACCATGTAGACGGTTTTCGTTTCGATTTGATGGGTATTCATGATTTGGAAACTATGCGTGCTATCCGTAAAGCGTTAGACGAGATAGACCCTACCATTTATATATATGGTGAAGGCTGGGCAGCCGGTGCACCTCAACTGCCTATGGATTCGTTGGCGATGAAGAACAACATAGACCGCTTGTCGCGTATCGCTGCATTTAGTGATGAGTTCCGGGATAGTTTGCGCGGACCTTTCGCTAATGATGCCCAAGGTGCTTTCCTTGCCGGATATAAAGGACACGAGGCAGGCATCCGTTTCGGTATCGCAGGTGGTGTCGAGCATCCGCAGGTCAATGGGGAAGGCGGTCATAAAGTGCCTAAGTTTTGGGCTTTACAGCCTACTCAGTTCATTAGTTATGTAAGTTGTCATGACGATATGTGCTTGGCAGACAGACTGAAAGCTACTATGCCGGATGCTTCGGTAAACGTGCGTAAGGATTTGCATAAATTAGCATTGACCGCTGTTTTGACTTCACAAGGCGTGCCTTTTATTTTTGCAGGCGATGAAGTGATGCGTGATAAGCAAGGAGTTCATAATTCATTCAATAGTCCGGATGAAATCAATGCCATCCGTTGGGAACTTAAAAAACAGAACCGGGATATATTCGATTATGTAAGTGGGCTGATTGCTATGCGTCGTGCTCATCCTGCTTTCCGCATGGGAGATGCGGATGCGGTGCGTAAGTATTTGGAGTTCTTGTCTGTAACCGAAGATAATGTGGTTGCTTTCCGTTTGAAAGGGCAACCTAATGGAGATGCATGGACCGATATAACGGTGATATTGAATGCACGCGATAGAGCTGTGTCTGTAGACTTGCCGGCAGGCACTTGGCAAGTGGTATGCCGTGACGGACTTATCAATCCGGATAAAGGCTTAGGTACGGTGCAAGGCGGAAAAGTAAATGTAGGTGCACGTTCGGCGTTGATTCTGCATCGCTGATAAGTGAAGAAATTGTTTAGAAATGCAGATTAACGCAGATTTTCGCAGATTAAACTAAAGATAATCTGAGGAAATCTGCGTTTCTTCTAAAACATAAAGAAATAATTCTCCGTGTTTTTGCGCCTTTGCGTTTCAGTCCGTATCTTTGCATTCTCAACTTAAACTATGATTTATGTTATCAAAAATTATTCTTCAAGCTAATATTGATAAGGCAGCTAAGTTTTTCGAGCATGCCGATAAGATAATCATCGTATCTCATGTGTCGCCCGATGGCGATGCGATAGGCTCTTCATTGGGCTTATCTCATTTCTTGGAAACTCAGGATAAGGACGTGCATGTGATTGTGCCGAATGCTTTTCCTGATTTTTTGCGTTGGATGCCCGGAGCGAAAGATGTGATTCGTTATGATAAGTACGGAGAATTTGCCGATAAGCTGATTGCCGAAGCCGATGTGATTTGTTGCCTCGATTTTAATGCGTTGTCACGCATTGATGCTGTAGCTAAGCCGGTGGCTGAAGCCAAGGCAAAGAAAATCCTGATAGACCATCATCTCAATCCGGAAGATTTTTGTCAGGTAGTTATTTCGCATCCGGAAATATCTTCTACCTCTGAATTGGTTTTCCGTTTGATTTGCCGCATGGGGTGTTTCGAGGATATAACTAAAGAGGGTGCCGAGTGTATCTATACAGGTATGATGACCGATACAGGCGGATTTACGTACAATTCGAATAATCAGGAGATTTATTTCATTATCAGCGAATTGTTGTCGAAAGGCATTGATAAGGATGAAATATACCGTAAAGTGTTTAATACGTATTCCGAAGATCGTTTGCGTCTGATGGGCTATGTATTGTACGACAAGATGCAGGTCTTTCCGCAATTCCGTTCCGCACTGATTACTTTGACTAAGAACGAGCAAAACAAGTTCCGTTATGTGAAGGGAGATACGGAAGGCTTTGTCAACATTCCGTTGCAGATAAAGAATATTTGTTTTTCAGCTTTCTTGCGTGAAGATACCGAGAAAGATATGATAAAGATTTCCCTTCGTTCGGTGGGTGCTTTCCCTTGCAATAAGGTTGCATCTGAGTTCTTTAATGGTGGAGGTCACCTGAATGCTTCGGGCGGAGAGTATTATGGCACAATGGACGAGGCTATCCAGTTATTTAAGCAAGCTTTGGTGAAGTATGAAGATTTATTATTGAAAAATTGATTTTTCATGTTTTAAACGATAAAAAAGAGTCTGCCTTCAAAGTGAACATCAGTTTTTATTTTGGAGGCAGACTCTTTTTTATTATTTACCATTAGGAAGTTGAATATCTATTCCTTTTCAGTTTTGGTTGCGGTATAGGTATTTCCAGTTTGGGGGCTGGAAGCAGAATTAGGTATTGTTTTATCAGTTGGCTTGCTTTTACCCAACAGTTCCAGCATTTTCATGCCGTAGCGTGTGCCCAACATCCGATAACCTTGTGCTGTAAAATGCAGGCTATCTTTGGCTGCAGGACATCCTGCAGAGGAAATGACATGAGCCGTAGGGATAGTACGAGGCAATGTGTCGATAATGGCATTCATTGAGGCGCATTTTCCGTGTTGGTCGGCATTGACCGTTTCTCCAGCCAATAACGGCACGTTCTTGGCTTTTAAGTTCAGGTCGGAAAGCAGTCTTTCATAAACCAGTTTCACTTTGTTGGGCCATTCCGGGTCACCGGTATTCGATTCGCCTTGGTGTAGAAGAATGCCTTTGATAACTCCGTCTTTTTGTGCCAGTTTAGCTAGTTCTACCAGACGTGCGTATGGATTCCCGTCGTATTCTTTTACCATATTCTGCAACCAATCGGGCGATGAAGCTACATAGTCTTGGTATTTGTCTTCATCGAACAGTTCGATGCGGCATCCTCCGATAGCTACATGGATAATGCCTACACGTACTTTCTCGGGCAGGTTCTTTATTAATGTACGTCCGAAATAATCGGCTGGAGTCAGTCCCGTATAGCATCGGCATAAGGGAGGAACGGCACGATACCATTTCCCTTTTTCACGTCCTAAGTCGGGGCAATCTACGGCGGACATTACTAAAAATCGGTCGCTTACATTACATGTGTCTTGCGGTTCAAACCGGGCATTGCCTTCCATGTTTGATTGGCCGAAACAGAGATAGATGTAGAAATTTTTGTCGCGGGCAGATGCTGATAGAACTGTTAGCGCCAACCCTAAAAATAAAAGTATTTTTCTCATGGTACTATTAGTTTAAAATGTTTACTTATACTAACCACGAGCAAAGTTAAACGATTTTTTGTTTTTGGGTGAGATATTCATTATAAAAGTTTGTTTATGAGGGGTATTTATTTGTGTAGTATATCATTATAATTTCCCGTTACAGAAATCCATATTCTCGTGATTGCATTTTGCCGCATCCCGAATTTCTCTCAGAAATAAGCGTGCGCACATTTCGGCATCGTCTCCCGCACGATGGTGCAGTCCGTAAGGTATTTCGAATTGGTTGCAGAGATAATCCAGTTTATTGCAATCAAAGTTATAAAGCTTCCGGGCAGCACGGAGCGAGCAATAATACGTGATGTCCGGTTTTTCGATATTATAAAACTCCAATGAATGGCGGATGCATCCGATATCGAAAGCGGCATTATGTGCCACGAGCACAGGGCACTCTTTCAAGTATTCAGCTATTTTTGCCCATATTTCAGGAAATTCTGGTGCATTTGCCGTATCGTTCGGACGTATCCCGTGAATCTGTATGTTCCAATAACTATAGTAATTGCCTTCCAGACGGACCAGCCACGAACGAGTTTCTGCAATCTTCCCATCACGTACCACACAAATGCCCGCTTCGCAAATGGAAGTCCGTTTCCCCGTAGCGGTTTCAAAATCAATGGCTATAAAGTTTATTCCTTGCATGAGGTATCAGCATGTTTTTCTAATACAAGTTTTAATCATTTGGGTATTTCAAGCTCATTTTGTGAATGGTTTCGGCAATATTTTCCCGTAGCCATAGGGGAGCGAGCACTTCCATATCGGTGCCTCTGGAGAGGATTTCCTGCTCGAAATCAAGGGTAGGTTTGATGTGATATTCGAATACGGAATAGGTGTCGGTTATTTCTGCTTCTTTCTGCGAATGATGTAGCGGGAGGGCACGTACATAGAGTCGTTGTTTGCCAAATACTTTGATGCGGACAGGTTCTACATCTATCTCATCGTCCGTGATGATTCCGAAGTAATCGGCAAAATAAGTATCTGGATCAAAATTTTTTGGATATGTAAAATGATTGTCCAATGTAGTCAATTGGTGAATACGGTCTAAGGAAAAGGTACGCATGTCATTCCGTTCCTTGCAGAAGCCGATGACGTACCAACGTTGGCGGAACACCTTCACGCAATAAGGCTGCACGGTGTACACGCCCGGCTTGTCATACCAATAGCTTTGGTGTACAAGTTCGAGTTCTAGCCCGTCGCGCATCGCTTCGATAACTGGGGTGAGGTATCGTTTTCCCGAAGGAATTTCCTCGAAAAGGATGCGCCGTTTCAGGTGATGGCTTTCGTTGATGAGGTTGTTTACGGCAAAGGTGTTGAGCAGCCAGTTGCGGATGCCGCCTTTTTCCATATCATCTGCATTCTCGATGTAATAATAATAGCCTGCCTTCCGGTTGCATCCGATGTTAATGTCGAACACTTGTTCGATGGCTGTACGCCAGTTGTGGAATGTCCTTAGCGGTAGGTCTGTCCCTCCGCTCAATGTAGAGCGCAACCATCGTTCGTTTATTTCTTCGAAGGTGATTTTCCCCGAGCGGTAGATGATGTCTACTAGCCAGATGTATTTGTCGAATAAGTCTTTTGTCATGCGAAATCGGTTTAAATGGTTAATACTCTAAGTTGACAGTCAGATAGAACCGTGTGATTTTCAGGATGTCCTGCCAGCCTAACTTGTATGCTTTCTTCAGTTGGCTAAGCGGTTCTTCCTCTTCGTCTGTGGTGGTATCGTATCTTTTGGGATGACGGTATTCTTTCAGTTCGCCTTCGCTGATATAGACGTGGTTTGACATAAGTCCCCAATAGGGGAAATATTCTCGTTCTTCTCCGAAAAGTACGTCCCATAAGTCGCTTTCTTCGTCTGAGTAGCATATATCTTCCGTGTCTTCCAAGTTCCATACTTCCAAGTGCAGGGACAGTTCATGGGCAGCCTTTTCTCCTTGTTCCCTTTTTTGTAGTTCGGTCTTTATAATCCGTTGGCATACATTTTCCATCCGCTCTTTTGAATCGGTGAAAAGGCGTTCCACCTTTTTCAGCTGCAATTGGTCGGCTTCGGTAGGCTGGTATATGCTGTCGAGGTAGCGCATCCGTTCTTCTTTGTATTGGTCCATCAAGTGGTCTTTGTCTCCCTCGCAAAGTGTTTTGTCCCAATACAGCGACAACATGGTGCGTTCGATGTCGTGGAGCGTGACTGCTTGTCCGTCCACTTTTATTTCTTCGGGATATCCTTTATAATATTTCATCGGTTATTTCTATTTCGGTTTTGAATTCTTTGATTTTGAATAAGTCGCTCATGGCGAAGCAACAGAAGTCGTAGATGTTATGATAGGGGCGAACGAAAAGAATGTCTTTCACCTTTTCGCGGTCGAGGCACATCACGTCTCCCCAACTGGTGAATTCTTCGTCTTTATCGCATCCGTACACACAATCGCAGATAACATCTTCGCAATTGGCATCGGGTTTGGATGTATAAAACGTTGCCGTCGAGCAAAGCATATCGAATATCCGGTAGTTTAGGTTGTATGGCGAGCAGAGTATGTCCCATAGCCGTTCTTCTTTTTCGGTGAAGATATAGTCCGACTTCTCCTTGTAGAGGTTATAGTAGATATCACTGGGCACTTTCAGCATCGGCTTGATTTCCACGTCCACATACGTGTCGGGATGAGTGGCTTTCTCTGCCAGTTCGTCTTGATAAATCCGGTAAGCCGTGCGGATGGCTTCGAGGCTTTGCCGTTCTATCAGCTCGTTCATCTCCCGCAGGCGGTTGATGTTTTCGTCGGTATACAGGAAAGCCTTGTCCAGTTTGCTTTTCCGTACATCCATGTAGTCTTTCAGCAAATCTAATTTCGCGTCGCGGCTTAAGTAACTGTCTTGGTAGATGCGGATGATGATGTCTTCTAATATGTCTACCGGTAGTTGCCACAAATCATCGTATTCGCATAAATATCCGTCTCTGTATTTCATGTGCATTCCTGTTCGTATTCGTTTCATATCGGTTATACATTATACATTTCTTGTAAATATTCGGCAAAGAGGTGCAAGCCCGTCTGCATCCGCTTAATGCTTTGCTCGTTGTGGTATCTCGCCGGATTTTCCAAATATTCAAAAGCGAATATCATTTCCTTTAAAGCCGCGTCCCAATGCAGGCATTGGTCTCTTATATCCATATAAATCCGGCAGAAGTAATCAGGCGGGAATTGGGTGCATACCGCAAAGTTTCTCAATGCGGGCAATATCCGGCGCGCTATCAGTCGGTTGGCTTGCGCATATATTTCGTCATGGCTGTCCACGGTGATGTATTCCGCATTGAGGGCAGGCAAGCATTCAGCCAGACAATGCAATCCCATGAGGACTTCAACGTACGTGTCTGCATCCGGATATTCATTATCATTCCTCAATATATAGCGCAAGGCATATATCGCTTTGTCATAAACGGGCTTCAGCTTTTCGGGAATCTGTGCGTGCCGCACGAAACCTTCTGTTAACGGAAGGCAGACTCCCGCCGCATAATTGCCGAAATACCACACCCGTTCCCGTTCGTCTAACTCTTCTCCCGGAAAAGTAACCGTTTGTTTTTTCATTTCTTCTTTCATATCTCCTCCTTTTGATTGCAAAGAAAAGGGGATGTTATGCCGGATGGTTGCAGAAGTTTGAAAAAAGTGATACAAGGATGTGATTTTTTTGAGCAGATGCACAGATTTTAATTCTGTTATTCAAAGCTGGATACAATGCATTATGGAATGTCTTCTTGTAGTAAGTCATGATATAAGGCTACCGGTCCTAAATGCCATAATTTCGTATCTTCATTTTCCATTTGACTATAAGTTTCCGATGAATAGATTTTCTTTATGGCATCCACCACGCTCATATTTTTGTTGGTTACAAGCATATCCGCTATCCAACTGATTTTAGACGGTAAAAACAAATAAAGATTGTCTTGTGTAACGTTCAAATTCATAATGTCACCTCCTCATATCCGATGAAATTCAATGCTTTTAGAGATTTTTCTGTATGAAATAACAACTGGTCGACCAATCTATACGTTTTTAACTCATTTATTAATGACTGTTTGTCAAGCACTCCGCCTTCATAAAGAGCAAATGCGGCATATACACGATCATTGGCTACAGGTCCATATACAATGTCGTATGGGTGTATAAATTTTATTTGTGTTCGGTTAGCCATTACAAAGTCTACCCATTTGTCTGTAGGGCTTTGAAACAGTAAACAATTGAATTTGTCGAAATTTGTTTCGTCAAATTCATAGATGTTTACATAGCCCTTATCTTTTTTGTATTCTTTCATTCTTCTTTTTACCCAAGCCGTAGCTTGTTCAAATGATGTGGTTGTATAAAAGCCGCTTCCATAATCAAGAGGGCGATTAGCATCTCTTATTTCCGGAGATGCTACTATTTCTGTGCTTCCGTGATATAGTTTCATTGTTCTTCATTTTTTCTGATGTTGATGTATTCATCTATATCGGCAAGCAGCCATTGCTTGCTTTGTGTATGTAGCACATCAAAATGCTCATAAAGGTAATCCAACACATTGTATTTGTTGAATAATTGCATGGCTTCTTCACCAGTCAGTCCTTTTTCATTTTTGTATTGTTCAATACAAAATGAAATGAAATATGCTTGGTCTTTGTAATCTTTATCCATACGCTACATTTTCTAAGAGGAAAGATATATAGTACAAATGTAATAAAAATATTCGATATTACTTATTCAACATCCCATATCTTGCTATCCAGTGTGCGCTTTTTTCTTTTACGAATGCATTCCGGTCTATGTCCGAATAATCGTCCAAATTGTGAAGAATAGAGAAATTCTCGCCTTCACGATGTTGTGCCCATGTTAGTTCTGCCAATGGTGAGTCGGTCCATTGACCGATGTGATGCAGTTCGTAAGGGTCTCCGTTTTCATCGTGTGGGGGATAGCCTTCCGCCATCAGGTCGCTATTACTCCAGTCGCGCCAGTTTTCCCCATATTCCTTTATCCACCACTCCGGCATCAGATAGTCGGGGTCAATGCGGGGTTGTATCAAGGCGGGTTTCCCATTAACAATGGCTTCTTTCAGTCCGGCATGGATATAAATGTCGGCTTCTTCTTTTGTCTGAATGGCTCGGACAATGGACTCCGACCATCCCGTTCTTTGTTGAATTATCTTTTGAAAGGTTTCCATATTAATCTGGATTTTATTGATTTATTCTATATTTAAAATAAAATGCTTTTTCCCTTATTCTTTATGCCACAATCAGCTTGTCCATCTTGTACATAAAAGAGTCATTTTAATTCCTTGTTCATAGTCTGTTGATACTTTAATTTATTGCTAAATATAGAGAGATATACATAAGGCAATAATAAAATATTTCTTTAATAACAGATTATTCATTAGATGTTTTCTATAACTTCATAGAATTTTTTTCCATCCACTTCATATTCAATATTAATCCATTTAGGACGTTCACTTGCATTTTCATATTTTAATTCAATCTTTACTTTTACATCCTTATTTTGGGAAGCATACTGTTTCCATTTATTTTCGATAGAGCGGTAGATAGATTTGTTGACGCGGGAAGTCATAGGGATAAGATTAATCATGTTAGAACTTCCCCGAATTCATCAGCTAATAAATGTCCAGCTTGGTCGTTTTCTAAACTTCCTTTTAAATTATGCATTTGTTGTTGAACATTTGAATCTCTATAAGATTGTTTTATAAGTGATTTGGGTGTTATGGTAAAATATGTTTGTGAAACTCGACCTGCATCGTCTATTATGTATTCAGCATCACCAATGATGTATTTACTATTGCATAGTGGTTTTAGTTGGGTAAACCAATTATTGATATTATCATCGATTATATTTATAACTTTTCCAGGATAAATCTTAGCATAAAGGATTTTTCCTTCTGCATCATATATTTCAACAACATTTCCAACTTCCTTATATATGTAATTTTGTATCTTATTTCCACCATATTTTGCATAATCGTCTGCATATATAAACATTCGAAGAAAATCTGGATCAAGACTTTTATTCGGAAGTTTTTGCGAAGATAATCCCAATTAGCTATAAAAGTCGGATGCTCATTGATAAAAATAAGTAATTTAGAATTTTTATTACATGCATCCAGTAATGCTTTTCGGGAAGATTCGGATAGAACGGAAAGCGAAAGCTCTAATTGTGGTGAAAGTTTAATATCTCTTTTTATAATTAGCTCTATAATTTGTTTAGAGGCTGATACAGTTTCTTTTTTAGCTGTTTGTTTACAAGAAGTTAATAGGCATAGCATGATGCTTAATCTGTCTCTTATA
>ENA-OXEE01000948-OXEE01000948.1-human-gut-metagenome-genome-assembly--contig:-NODE-948-length-10775-cov-9.79795_pt1 | contig 10775 bp, 8 predicted proteins | sample MGYA00249824_ERZ652242 | MGnify/ENA primary metagenome ERZ652242 (study PRJEB26925, sample SAMN05826943) | human gut metagenome | biome: ENVO:2100002; feature: ENVO:00000062; material: ENVO:00002003... | reverse complement strand
CCCACAGTATAGCACAATTTGATGGTCACGACCACCAGCCACGTCTTTTTCCTTCCTGTTGAAGGATCTCCTTCCGCATGTGATCCAGCGCATCTGCTGCCCAAAAACCACTCAACATGACTCCAAGAACCATCAGTAACAAAACGACATCCATATGATCCGTCCTATCTTTTCAGAGCCGGAAACACTTCTGGATCGATGCGTATTTTCCCAAAACCAGCATACTTTCATCCCGGCACAGCTGCGTATCCGGCGTGATGCTCATATCGAGCTTTCCGTCTTTTTTCAGCGCAAGAATGTTGATGTTATACTTTTTTCGGATATTGATCTCACCGATCGTGCGATCCATCCATTCCGGCGGAATGGTCACTTCCATGATAGCGTGGTCGTCCTGCAGCTCGATATAATCCAGAATGTGTTCGGAGCTGTATCGGATCGCCGCCCACTTTGCCAGCTGCTTTTCCGGGTAGACCACTTCATCCGCACCGTTGCGCAGCAGAAACTTGGCTTGTACATCCCGCTCTGCACGCGAGACCACAAGCTTTGCGCCCAGCTCCTTGAGCAGTGATGTTGTTTCCAGTGAGCTTTGAAAATTGCCGCCGATGGTTACGATACACACATCAAAATTGCCGACACCAAGGGAGCGCAGAAAGTATTCGCTGGTGCTGTCACCGATCTGTGCATTCGTCACATAGGAAAGCACGGCGTTCACACGGTCTTCGTTGCTGTCGATCGCCATGACCTGATGACCCAGCTCATTCAGTTCCTGCGCAATATGGCGGCCAAAACGGCCAAGCCCGATCAAAAGAATCGATTTCATACTTGTCTCCTTTATCCGATTGCGATCTTCTCCTGCGGCAGACGAGAGTGGGCAGGGCTGCTGCCAAATGCCGCATAGATCAACGTCAATCCGCCAACACGTCCCAAAAACATCAGTGCAATCAGCACCCCCTGCGAAAGGATGCCCAACTGCGGCGTGATGCCCAATGTCAGACCTACCGTTGCCACAGCCGATGCGGTCTCATACAGACAGACCGACATCGGCAGCTGCTCAGCCGCAGCAATGACAAAGGCTCCGAGGAAGAACAGCGTCAAATACATCCCTGCGATCGTGGCAGCATTCTTGACCGCGGAACCATCTATGCGCCGCCCGAAAAATTCGGCATCTTCTCTGCGGCGGAAGGTCGCCCACATATTGGCCAGCAGAACGGCAAATGTTGTGGTTTTCATGCCGCCTGCCGTAGAGCCAGGCGAACCGCCCAACAGCATCAGAACCACCATCAATGCCTGTGAAGTGCTGCCCATCGCAGCAAGATCAGCGGTGTTAAAACCGGCAGTACGGGGGGTAACGGATTGGAACATCGACAATAAAATGCGCTGCCGGGCAGAGCCTGCCGTGAACTCGAAGCAATAAAAGTACAGCGTCGGCAGTACCAGAAGAAACGCCGTTGTGACAAGGATCACCTTGCTCTGCATCCGGTAACGGTGAAGCTCAAGGCGGTATGTACAAATATCCTCCCATGTCAGAAAGCCAAGGCCGCCAAAGACGATCAGGGCTGCGATCACTGTGGTAAGCAATGGGTCACCTGCATACCGTGTCAGCGAAACAAATTTTGCACCCTCTGTTCCCAGCAGGTCAAAACCGGCATTGCAGAACGCCGAAATGGAATGAAACAGCGCGTACCAAATCCCGCGCAAACCATAATCGGCGCAGAACGTCGGCAGCAGCAGTGCAGCACCGACCAATTCAAACAGGGCGGTGATCCGCAGAATAAAGCCTGTCAGCCGCACGATGCCGCCCATCTGCGGGGCAGCCGTAGCTTCCTGCATCGTGCTGCGCTGCTTGAGGGAGATCTTTCGCCCGGAAAGCAGCGCAAAGGCAGCGCCCACTGTAATGACGCCCAATCCTCCGATCTGGATCAGAAGAAGGATCACGCTCTGCCCGAATGCCGACCAGTAGCTGCCGGTATCTTGAACCACCAGTCCGGTCACACAAAGGGCAGAAGTGGAGGTAAACAGTGCCTCATGGAACGGTGTAACGCACCGCTGCTGTGCAGCAATCGGAAGCATCAGAAGTAATGCCCCCACCAGATCAACTGCCGCAAAACCTGCAATAATGACCTGAAAAGAAGAAAAACGGTGCTGCCTGTAACGAGGATATTGAATCATAAAAGCTCCTTTACCTGTCCGTGTATATAAAGTTTAGCATGGAATAGATAAAGGAGCTGTAAAGAAAATTGTAGAAATATAAAGATTCCATTAAAATTGATCAGTCAACACTAAATAACAAATGCCGGACATCACCAGCTCAAAAAAGCGGTAATGGCCAGCATTCATTAGAAAACAAATAATCCGAACCCATCTCCTATCGGAAACAAGTTCGGATTATTTTTGTTTGGTCCGAGTGGCGAGAATCGAACTCACGGCCTCTTGAACCCCATTCAAGCGCGCTACCAAAACTGCGCTACACCCGGATATTTGTTGTGGCTCATCGCTCACAGCTCCATTAGTATACCCGCTGCAGGCCGTTTTGTCAAGCGCTTTTTTTATTTTTCTTGGATTTTTTCTGGATTTTTCGCTCATCGTCCAGAAGCTCTCGATGGTGCGTCCATTTCATTTTCGGTGACTGCCATTGCCACGGCAAAGACGCTGTGGGCGCCCGCATCCAGCAGTGCCTGCGCACAGGCTGCGGCGGTAGCGCCGGTGGTGATGACGTCATCCACCAGCAGCACCCGCTTCCCTTCCACGAGCTCCGGCTCCTGCGCCCGGAAGGCACCGGCCGCATTTGCCAGACGCTCGTCCAGCGAGAGTCCTGCCTGATGGCGTCCGGCCCGGACGCGGCAGAGCGCCTTTGGCAGCAGCGGGAGGCCCAGTGCATGGGCCAGAGGCTGCGCCATCCGTTCCGGCACATTGTAGCCGCGCCGCCGGCTGGTGGCAGGCACCGGAACGATGCAGTCGTAACCGATGGCCGCACCGGAGACCAGACCCGGCACCGGCTCTGCAAAGTGCATTTCCACTTCTGCCCCGAACAGCCGGGCCGTCATCTCCACGCCAAGCTCCACCGCCGTCCAGCTTTCGCCTTCGTATTTGGCGCGGAGGATGGCGCTGCGGACGACGCCCTCGTACCGGTAGGGCGCAGCCGCCCCGTCCAGAGCGCCCAGATAGTGGCGGCTCGCGTCCAGCCGCATGACCGGGCCGCGGCGCAGCTCTTCCAGCCGCGGTGTACACACCTCACAGAACGGCAGCGTTCCCAGCACCCTGCGGCAGCAGGGACACCGCCTCGGGAAAAGCAGCTGGCGCATCTGCCGGGCAAGCCGCGCGGGGCGGCTGTAGTAGCCCGTCATCAGTCTTTCTTGACGGCGACGATGATACGAACCTTTTTGCCGGCCGCGCAGCCAAAGTTGTCGTACCAGCCGGTAAGGTAGTAATCATCGGAGTTGACGGAAGTGAGCTTGGTGTAGTAATACTGGCCCTTGTACCACAGGTAGACCTGCGTATCATCGGCCATTTCAAACCTTTCGCCCTTGGAGGAAAGGACGCTGGCCGCGCCCACCTTGTCGATCTTCATGGGCATCAGCTGCACCATGTTGCGGACAGCGCCGGTCGTCTCCTGGCAGACCGCGATGCCGCCGGCCAGCACAGGATACTTGATGGAAGTGCTCAGACTGACCTGCTGGCCGCTGACGTAGCCGATATAGGTCGCACCGCTGCCGATGAAGTCGAATATCTGGCTGAAGGGAGTGCCGGTGATCTTGGCGATCTGCTGGAAGCCGAGGCCCAGAAGTGCGCCGGTGTTGCTGGTCAGGCGTTCCCACGCGGTGCTGAGGATGTCGCCGGAGATAACGCCCCACAGGATCTCTGTGGTGGTGGGTACCATGATGCTCTTCACCTGACTGACGACTGCATCGGTATCAATGGTGCCGTCACCCGGCTGAGCCTTGATGGCGCTGAGAAGGGTGCTGTAGTTGGCGGCGACATTCTTCACATCGTCCAGCACACCGTAGTACCACAGGTCACCGGTCACATCGTTCAGGATGAGCTTGTCGATCTGCCCCTGCGGATTGGTGGTGTAGTAGCGGACATCGGAAGCCTTTAAGTTTACCCCCGATAGGCGGCTGGGACGAACCGTCCCAGCCACACCCCCTGTACTCGTATCAAGGATCTGCACGTCATCCGCCAGAGCTCTATCGCCCAGCGCGGTGGCGTTCTCGTTCACAGTGCCGCTGACGGAGCGCTCATCGATCGTTTCCACGCTCTCGCCTTCGGGGCTGACCCGCACTTCCACCAGCCAGCCGGTGGGAAAGTTCAGGCTTTTGTCTACGTTCACCTCGCGGGCAAGGCCGTCGGTACACAGGACCTTGACGGTCTGAAGCACATCGGCGCTGTTGTCCTCGTCGATGAGGTTGCGGGCGGACGACTGCACCACGCCGTAAAAGACCTCGTCGGCCTCCTCACCGGTGATGATGCCTGCGGCCACATTGTTCATGCCCAGCAGCAGAGTGACCACCTGGCCGACACCGCCGCCGTTGAGGGAGGACACCTGGGAAGCAATGGCCGTGCTGCCCAGCGTGTAGGACGTGCCTGCCACCGTAATGGAAGCGGGAGCGCTGGCCGAGGGAGACACCTCGGTGATGCGGCCTGCGGCACGGCGGGTATAGACCCACAGGGTCTTGAGGCTCTCGCTGTAGTAGTAGACGTCGTATTTGTTCAGCTCTGCGGAGCCGGAGACCTTATCGTTGCGGTAGACGCTGGCAGGGACGAAAGGCAGCACTGTGCTCTCCGAAGCCACGAAGGGGCCTTCCAGGCTGCTGAGCAGGATGGTGGAGCCGTCCACCTGACCATTGCTCACGGTAAAGCCCAAGGTCGTGCCGTAGGCCGAACCGCTGGCGTTGTTGGCGGTGAGGGCATTGTAGAGCAGGACGGCGCAGTCCTCGTAGTTCATCGCTTCGCCCTGACGGCGGTCGAGGCCGGCACGCAGGCCGAGCTCGCCGGCCTTGTTGAGCTGGGCGTTGGGGAACGCGCCGCTCAGGTCGGTCATCTTATAGCCCATCAGCTTGAGCACTGCGGTGCAGGCTTCTTCCAGCGTGACGGCATTGTTCGGACGGAAGCTGCCGTCGGTGTAGCCATTCATCCAGCCCTGCTGCACGGCGATGCGGACATAGGGCGCCCATGCCGAGGAGCCGGGCAGGTCGGTGTAGAGGGTCCCCACTGCCCCCTGGGAAGAGACGCTCTCCCGGTAGGTAGAGTAAGAGGTCAGCATTCTGGCAAATGCGCCGCGGGTCACGGCTGCATCCAGTGCGCCGGACTGCTCGGAATCCATGGCACCCAGCGTGATGGCAAACTGGACGGCGGTGTTGTTGCCCGCAGCCGATGCCGGCATCACCAGCATCGACACTGCGATGCTGACCGCCAGCAGAAATGCGAGAAGACGTTTTTTCATTGTGATCTCCTTCATATTTGGCTCCCCTATCAGGGGAGCTGTCGAGCCAAACCGCCATAGGCGGTTTGGTGAGACTGAGAGGTTTTCTTTGAAGTCTGCTCGCTCCACCAAAGGGGCAGAGTGAACAGTTCAGAACACTTTAGTCATATCTGAGTGCGTCAATGGGGTTGAGCCGCGCGGCGCGTTTTGCGGGCAGATAGCCGAACAGCACTCCGATGAACACCGAGATGCCGAAAGCTGCCACGATGGAGTTGAAGGACGGGCTGACCGTAACGTCCATGCCGTCGGTGAACATGGGAAGCACCTGATTGGCGATGGCCGACACGATATAGCCAAGGACGATGCCCAGCGTGCCGCCGAGGGCCGAAGTGGTAGCTGCCTCGGTGACGAACTGGGCCAAGATGGTCCTTTCCTTCGCGCCCATGGCCTTGCGGATGCCGATCTCGCGGGTGCGCTCGGTGACGGACACCAGCATGATGTTCATGATGCCGATGCCGCCCACCAGCAGCGAGATGCTGGCGATGCCGGTGAGGATGACGATGACCATGTTGATCATCTTGTTCATCTCTTCCAGCCACTCGCTGGCGCTGTAGACGTAGTAAGCACTGTCGCTCTTGAAGATGTCATACAGTCCCTGCTCCACCGCAGCCTTGGCCTCGTTGGCCTGGCCCTCGTCCACCATGATGGCAGAGTAGGAGTCCGGCGAGCTTTCGTTGGAAAGGCGCATGGCTGTGGTGTAGGGCAGGTAGACGCTGTCGTCGTCGCTGCCCTCCTGCTGGTCGTGATTGGAGATCTTGGCCTTCAGCACGCCCACGATGCGGAACTTGTACGCGCCGAGCTTGATGGTCTGGCCCACCGCATTGCCGCCGTAGGCCGTGCGGTTGATGTAATCGCCGATGACGCAGATCTGCTTGTTGTCTGTGATGTCCATATACTGGATGTTCCGGCCCTTGGCGAGGGTGTAGCCCTTCGACTTGATGTAGTTCTCATCCACGCCGTACACCGTACCGTAACGGTATTGCGTCGTGCCCACCTTGGGGGTGTTGTCGCTGAAATCCAGCTGCGGCGAGATGGAGGAAAGCAGTTCAGGGTTCTTTTTGACGATGTCGTACAGATCATCCACCGTCGCGGTGCGGGAACCATAGCCCCATATCTGGATGGAGAGGGTGTTGGTTCCCATTGCGGAAAAGCTGTCCCGCATGCTTCTGGTCATGCCGTTGCCCAGACCGACGATGACGATGACCGCCATGACGCCGATAATGATGCCCAGCATGGTCAGGAAGGTGCGCAGCTTATTGCTCCAGACGTTCTGCAGTGCCTGGCGGAAAGTCTCTAATACCATTATTTTGCTTCCTCCTGTGCCGCTTCGCCGGACAGAGTGGGCTGCACGATGGCCTCGGGCGCGTGGGCGTCGCCGTCGTACACCACCTGACCGTCCTCCAGACGGATGATACGCTCCGCCTGCACGGCGATGGAATTGTCGTGGGTAATGAGCACCACGGTATGGCCCTCTCTGTGGAGCTGCTGAAGCATCCCGATGACCTCGCGGCCGGTGTGGGAGTCCAGAGCGCCGGTGGGTTCGTCGGCAAGGATGACCGCCGGGTTGCGCACCAGAGCCCGTGCGATGGAAACGCGCTGCTGCTGGCCGCCGGAAAGCTGGTTGGGTAGGTTCTTGAGCTTGTCGCCCAGTCCCACCTTTTCCAGCACATCCCTGGCCAGCTTGTGGCGCTCGGCGCGGGAGATGTTGGCGTAGACCAGCGGCACCTCCACGTTTTCCAGAAGGTTCAGCCGGGGCAGAAGGTTATACTGCTGGAAGATGAAGCCCAGCATCTCGTTGCGGACATCCGCCAGCTCGTCCCGGTTCATCCTGCCCACGTCCCGGCCATTGAGCCGGTAGACGCCGTGGGTGGGGACATCCAGACAGCCGATGATGTTCATGCAGGTAGACTTGCCCGAACCAGACTGGCCCACGATGGCCACGAACTCCCCCTTCTCGATCTTCATCGTGATGTGGTCGGCGGCCTTTACCAGCGTATCGCCCATCTGATAATACTTGCACACCTGCTCAAATTCGATCAGAGCGCTCATGGGGCACCTCCTTACCAGATACTGTCGCTGTAATAGTCATCCGACACAGAGCTGGTGTCGTAGGCCACCGTGTCGTCCTCCTGCAGGCCGCTCTTGATCTCGGTGTAGCTGTCGTCGCTGACGCCGGTCTCGACCTTGACGTAGACATAGCCCTCCGGTGCGTCCATGTCTTCCACCGCATTGGCTGCGCTGGGAGACTTCTTGCTCACCAGCACATAGCCGCCGCGGATAACGGCAGCATTCGGCACGACGAGGGCGTTGCTGGCCTCGGCCACGACGATCTCAGCGTTGGCGTTCATGCCGGGGCGCAGGCCGTCGGTGTTGTCGATGCGGATGGTGATGGGGTAAGTCGTGGTGCCGCCGCTGGAGCTGCCCTTCATGGACACACGGGTGACTGTGCCGACATAGGTCTTGTCCGTCACAGCGTCAGCGGTGAGCTGGACTTTCTGGCCCACGGACAGTGCGCCGATCTGCAGCTCATCCACATTGATGACCATTTCCAGATAGCTCAGGTCGTAGATGACGCAGAGGGTGCTGCCGGAGGTCAGGGCGTCGCCCTGCTTGGCGTCCTTCTCAATGATGGTGCCGCTGATGGGCGAGGTGATGGTGTAGTTGGACATATTGTCCTGCTGGTTCTGCATCGAGATCTCGGCGCTGCGCAGGGACTCGGAAGCAGACTGGATGGATTCGGTCAGATCGTCGCCGGTCAGCTCGATGAGGATGTCGCCCTTGGAGACCGTGTCGCCCTCCTGCACATTGATGGCGGAAACGGTGCCGCTGGCCAGAGCGGTCAGGGTGCGCTCTGCCTGATAGGCAAAGGTGGCAGAGGCGATAGAGCTGACGCCGTTGATGCTGGCGGTAGCGGCCTGAGCGGTGGTCAGACCGCCGGCGTTGTTGACCCGGATGGTGACGGTGCGCACCAGCAGGTTGCCGGTGCTCAGCTCGTCGGTGCCGGTGACGGCGGTGACGGTGCCTTTCAGCGTCTCAAAGGTGCCGTCCAGCACCACGTCGGCGCTCTGGCCCACCGAGAAGTTGGCGGCGTCGGCTGCCGGGAACAGCAGGTTCAGCAGCATCTTGGAGCTGTCGCGGATGACCGCCACCTCCTGGCCGCTGGTCACTTGGTCGCCCTTTGCGACCTTGAGACTGCTGACCGTACCGTCCACCTCTGCGCGGACATACTGGAGGTCTACGGTCTTGTCGTAGCTGCGCTGGGCCTGCTGCAGGGCGATGCTGGCCTTTTCCAGATTGGTGGAGGCGTCCGAGCTGTCGATGGTGTAGAGCACATCGCCCTCTTCCACCTTATCGCCCTCTTCAAAGTCGCCGGTGAGGATCTTGCCGTCCACCAGAGACTTGACGGTATATGTATTGGCCGGGTTCAGCGTGCCGGTGCCGCTCAGGGAGTTGGAGACATCCTGACGGATGGGCGTCGTCTCGGCGTAGGTCACATCGCCGCTGGCAGCTTTATTCCCGCCGCCTATGAGAAAGACAGCGCCCGCTGCCGCCACGACGACCACCGGCACGAGCCATTTCCAGTTCTTTTTGGCGAATGCAGACACACCGGACTTGGCTTCTGTGGTTTCAGCAGCCTCAGCGGACGCATCCTTTTTCTTTTTCCAGATCATGCTTTTCCTCCTATGGTATGCAAAAGGGCAGCGTGACCCCTTTGCACGAAAAATCCGTTATTGCTAGTGTATCGCATTTTTCTGAAATACACAAGCGTCCAAATTTCATTTCACCTTTTATTTACAAAATTATTTCCGGTTTTTATGCAAAAAAGACACCCGCAGTGTCCTTTGCAGAACATTGCGGGTGTCTCAGATGATCTTGTCTTGTCAGGATGCGGCTTCGGCCTCGCTCAGCGGAGCCAGCTGCACATACACCCCGGCAGGGACGCAGGCCGCCCATGCACCTTCCTCGCTCAGCTGGCCGAACTGCTCACAGACATGGTCCGGGCATTGGCTGTCCTGAAACGAGATGGTGCCGTCTTTTACCTGTAAATGAACGACATAGCTGCCCACATCGTACAGGTAATCGTAGTCCTTATCCAGCGGCAGCACCTCGGTGATGCCGCCGCCGAAGTCCACGACTGCTGCCAGCGGTTCCGCCTTGCTGCGCGGACGCAGCAAAAAGACCAGCAGGACAGCTGCCGTCAGGATGACGGCTGCGAAGAGGAGGTTCGCCTTCCAGCTCAGGCGTTTTGCGCCTTTTGCCGGTTGAGGCTGCTTGCGGGTGCTCATGCGGCGTAGTCGCTGGCAGCAGCACCGGCAATGCGGCCAAAGACGGTGAAGTCAGCAACAGCGTTGCCGCCCAGACGGTTTGCACCGTGGACGCCGCCAGTCACCTCACCTGCTGCGAACAGGCCGGGGATGACCTCGCCCTTCTCGTTCAGCACCTCGGTGTTGGCGTTGATCTTCAGGCCGCCCATGGTGTGATGGACACCGGCGGTGACCTTCACAGCGTAGTAGGGAGCGGTGTTCAGGGGGTTGGCGAAGCTGGTACGGCCGAAGTCGGGGTCATTCTTGGCCTCAACGTAGCCGTTCCACTTGTCCATGGTCTCTGCGAAGGCAGCGGCATCGACGCCCATAGCCTTGCCCAGCTCCTCGTAGGTCTCGCCGGTGACGGTGTAGCCCTTCTTGATGTAGCCCTGGATGACGCTGGAAGCATCGACCATGGCCTGATCGACGACCAGCCAGCTGTAGCTGCCGGTCTGGGCGATCTCAGCGGCGGAGACGACATCGCGGGTGCCGACCTCGTCGATGAAGCGCTTGCCTTCCTCGTTGATGAGGATAGCGCCGTCGCCGCGCAGGCCCTCGGTGATCAGGGCAGCGGTGTTGGCCTCAACGGTGGGGTGGATCTGGATCTGGTCCATGTCCACGGTAGCAGCGCCGATGGCCTGTGCCATCTCGATGCCCTGGCCCTGGATGCCGGGGGCGTTGGTGGTCATGAAGCCCTTCAGCTCGGGCTTGTACTTGACGACCATGTCGAGGTTTGCGCCGAAGCCGCCGGTAGCCAGAACGACTGCCTTGGCGTTGACGGTGACGGTCTCACCGGAAGCACCGGTGGCCTTGACGCCCACGGCAGCGCCGTTGGCATCGGTCAGGATCTCCGTTGCGGTGGTGTCCAGCATCATCTTGACGCCGGCCTTCTCGCAGTTCTCCTGCAGCAGGGGGATCATGTAGGAGCCGACGGAAACGGTCTTGCCCTCTGCGTTCACAGGGCGATGGATGCGCTTGACGGATGCACCGCC
>ENA-OXEE01000946-OXEE01000946.1-human-gut-metagenome-genome-assembly--contig:-NODE-946-length-10790-cov-31.2872_pt1 | contig 10790 bp, 10 predicted proteins | sample MGYA00249824_ERZ652242 | MGnify/ENA primary metagenome ERZ652242 (study PRJEB26925, sample SAMN05826943) | human gut metagenome | biome: ENVO:2100002; feature: ENVO:00000062; material: ENVO:00002003... | reverse complement strand
TCGTCGGCAGCGTCAGATGTGTATAAGAGACAGCTAAAGCTCAGAAAATATTGCTAAATATCTCTTATAATGGAGAATTGACAATGGATGAAATGTTAGATTTTAAAATAGCTATGACTCAATTTGATGAACATTCAGAAATAATTTGGGGATTAACGACAGATTTAAAATTAGATTCTAATGAAGTTAAAGTTTCGGCTATCATAACAGGTATAACAGACGAAGAAGAAATCATCGAATATGTTAAACTTAATGAATTGTCAATAGAAAAACAACTTCCTAAAGAAATTGAGAAAGAGGCATTACGGATAAGAAAAGATTTTAAAGGTAAAAAAGTCGCATTTTTAATTATGCAATTTGGAACGAGCAAGTTTCATAATGAAATATATAATCATCTTCAGAAGAGTTTAATTAAGAAAAATATAATTGTTTTAAGAGCTGATTATAAAGAATATCATCCCGATTTATATTATAATATTTTATCATATATTTACGCTTCTGATTTTGGGATTGCTGTTTTTGAACGAATTGATGATGATTTATTTAATCCAAATGTTGCATTTGAAGTCGGTTATATGTTTGCTTTAAACAAACCAGTTTGTCTACTTAAAGAAAAAACGATGAAAAATTTGCCAACAGATATAATCGGGAAATTATATAAAACATTCGATTTGAATGATTTGGAAAAGAGTATAGAAAACAGCATAAATAAATGGATAAATGATAGATTGTAAAAAGGCACTGGGATATTTCTCGCACGGTTTCTTTGCTACTTTATTTTCCGGCACTCATGAAAGAAAGTAGCGGCGGCATTTCTGCCGCCTTTGTATCAACTGATTTTAAGGCTCTGCATGGGTATATTTTTCTCTAACCACACCTTTACCTGTTCAAAGTTGTATTCTCCCGTTATGACCGCCGTATGGTCGTTTATGGCTACAAACCTGACACTTTCATAGCTGTTTATCCAACCTTGCAAAGAAGAAACACCCCAAGTGGAAACATCTTCAAAAACGCTGCGGTCTATCTGGCTGATAGGCTCACCGAAAACTACTGTCATCGTCTGAAAGTCCGGTTCGTCTGCCAACAGTCGCAAATGGTGCAGCGTGCCGAACTCGTCCGTCTTGCGTCCCCATGCCCAATCTTCCGTGTACAAATCATCGCCCCACTGCTGCGGCTTATCGAAATGCACTTTCACATTTACAGAATACTTGTTTTCCTCGATGTCCTCAATAACGCCCGTTACCATCATGCCCGTAAAAATACACTCGCAACGTCTGCCGATTAGGTTCTTGTTTACTTCTGTCGTTTTCATACCCTTAAAATTTATCTGTTATTACCCTGTTCTTTCTTTTCTATCCATTTATCCCGCCTGTGGCGGCACTCTGCCAGCGTTTTAGCCACTGTGGAAAACAGTTCCCCGTCCGTGTGGCAGTAGTCGTATTGGTAAAATATCCGTCCCTTGAATGCGACCGGACGGTATTTTACAGACTTTTCCTCTCCCGGTGCGTGGGTGATGCTCACCCCGTTTCTGTTCAATGATTGCATGATATTCTGTTTTTTATTCGTTATATACTCAATAGGGAAAGCAACAGCAGGAAAAGCAGAGCCACGCACAACGCATAAAAAGCCGACAGGCAGACCCGGAGCAGGAAACAGGCGGCACGAAATACAAGATATGCCGTTACCGCCGTGATTGCTCCGGCTGTGCAGGCGAGCCGCCACACAAGGCAGAACAATAACACCCGTAGGATGATTGTATAAGTGCTTTTCCGTTTCATCGTTTCTCTGTTTATGCGGGCAGGGCTTTTAACCCCGCCCGAATGGTCGTTTAAGCCGCCCGGAATACAAACCCGTCATCAAACCAGTAGTCGCACATGAACAAATCACGGGCAAACTGTTTGTAGTCGAAATAGGTTTTTGCGAACTCCGGCAGGTCGTAACATTCTTCCACGATTTGGTAGGCGAAATCTTCTTCATCGTCATATTGTCCCTGATATTCGTCCTGAAAGTCCCGTACAAGGTCGTCCGCATCTTCCTCGCTCAAATCATGGCTTTTGTAGTTGCACCACACGAAAAAGGCTTCCTGTTCGGTGTCGCCCAACTTTTCCACCGCATTCCGCAAGGTGAAGAAGTTCTCGGAAATCCAGCTTTCGCCGATTAGGTTTTCCGGTACGTTCTCCCAGTCCTGAAACATATACTCCGCATCTTCCTCGTCCTTGTGAAGCTCCCGGCAGGCTTCGTAAAAATCTTCCTTGTCCGAATAGTCCGACAGGTCAAGCCATGCCCCGAACAATGAACCGTTGTTGTACTTGCCATAAGTGCCTACATAAACTCTTGCTTCCGATAATGTTGCTGCTTCCATATCCTGTAATTTTTAAGTTTTTAATTTTATGCGGATTTGAGAGGTGAGGGAGTTGAAGTTTCACTGAACTTTTTTCCTGTTTCCCGTAAATCCGACTTTTTTTTTATGCGTCTTCCGGTCGGGTCGGTCGTTTTCGTTTCACATAGGCTAAAAAGGGCAGTGTTTAGAGTTTGCAGGGTTTTGTGGAAAAAATACCTCGCAACGAATGTCGCAGGGAAGATTTTTTCGCCAAACCTGAAAAGGCTTGACCTTGCAAACCCGTGAAGAACACGTAACTACCTTTGCCTATTGAAATGATAAAAACGACCTCCCGGCTGGAGGACTGCTTAATGAGGAAGATTTACAGGTTGGGAAACAGGGGAAAAGTTCTTGTTCCCCATTCAGTCCATTAGGGAATTGCCTATGCGGGCGGGAAAAACAAGTGTGTCGGGAGTTCACCTTCCGATACTCTTGTGCGGGTTTCCAAAGGCTCTTTTCACGAAAAACAGTCTGCGATGCCATGCACCGCTGGCGTTTCGGGGAATGTGGCTTTGGAAAAGGATATAAAAAATACGGGTAGTCCACAGACTGCCCGCATGATGGATGATAGCCATTGGCGAAGTAGGCGTATGACGAATATTGTCAGGAGTTATCACAAATTGTGATAGCTCCCGATCATCACTCGTCTTTGCCCAACTCAAACATGAAATAACCGGGAAAGTATCTGCAAGCCCATAATTGTATATTTCAAGGATTAAGTAATGTTGGAATAATGCAGCAAGAACAGGTCGCAGTTTACGACCTGTTCCCTATAATCAAAATCACATGGCGACTTCCTTATAAATCTTTTCGATACCGACAAATTTCTTGTCAAGCCCCTGCATATCGCTGCTAATCTTGTTGTTAGTGATGCGGGCGTAAATTTGTGTTGTTTCAATGTTAGTATGTCCCAGCATCTTGCTGACGGTTTCAATGGGCACACCCTTTGCCAGCGTGGTGGTCGTGGCGAACGTGTGCCGGGCAAGATGTACATGTACCCTGTGCTTGATGCCCGCACGTTGTGCAGCTTCTTTTAGCACTTTTACCAATGCGCTTGCCGAGTATTGAACTCCGGGCGTTTCGCCTTCAAACAACCATTTTTTCGGGCGGTATTCACGAAAATACAGCCGCAGTTCTTCCAGCAGTTTGGGCGAAAGCAGCGAATAGCGGCATTTCTTTCCCTTACCCATGATACGCACAGACATCGTTTCACTGTTGATGTCTTTGGGTGTGAGGTTCAGCAGTTCACTACGCCGCAATCCGGCAGAATAAACTAAGGAAATCATACAGCGATGCTTGATGTTGGATAGCTGGTCAAGAATGCGTTTTATCTCGTTCTTGCTCAATACCTCCGGGATTGTCTTATACTCTTTTGCCCGTGTTATGCCACCGTAGTATTGCCGTTTTCCGCCTTTCACTTGCTCGTAATAGAACTTGATGGCGTTGATGCGCATATTCTGTTGTGATACGGAAATTTTCTTTTCGTTCACGAGGTAGAGAATGTACCTGTTGATGTCTGCCACTTTCAGACGGTCAATGTTACGTCCTTTGTGGTATTCCATGAAGTCGCTGAAATAGGCTCGATAGGTTTTTATGGTTGATGGGCTGTACCGTTTCTGTTCCAGAAGTTCAAGATAGCCTTCCGGTAGCGTGTATTCTCTTGTGGGTTTGGGATGCCGCACGTACACCCGGCTGTAATCAATGTAAGCATAGGGAGAATAACGGTCGTAGAAATCCGATAGCTTGAATGTTTCCGCCGTTATGTAGGCAGAACCGTTGCCAGCCATTTCCACGGCTTTATCTTGGGAGAGTAGTAAGGAGATTTCCCCGTTTTCTGCATACTCTACCCGTATGTAGTCCGTACCGTCCTTTTGCTCCTTGTAAAGCACGACATTTCCTCTCTGTTTTTGAACATTGTCCATGTAGCTGAAAATAAAATCGTTGCTACAAATATAGAGAAAATGAAAATAAAAACAAATCGGTCGGTTGGTTTTGTTGTGTTAAAACTGCTTACAAGAATGATATGCGGTTGTAGGTTTGCATTGAAAGCCCGGTTTCAGGCTTTCAACAAAGAGTAAATGGAATGTAGTTTTTGTTCCAGTTGCTTTATGTTCACCCCTTGAAAGAATGACTGTTCAAAAGAAAAACCGAAAAAGACTTGCCAGAACACCGAAGCGGTTTCTTCCACATTTACATCCTGTCGGATTTCTCCCTTTTCTTTTGCTCTTTGGATGGCAGACTTCCATAACTGATAGTTCTGTTCAAATATGGAGGCTATCTTCTTTTCTGCATTGGGATAATATAACCGTACCTGCATCAGCAAGTGGTAGTAGTAGAAATTGAAGCTGCACCCATAGGGATTGTTTCCGTCATCGAGCAGGCTTACAAGGCTGTTCATGGTATTTTCCACTCCGGTTACATACTGGTCGATAAATTCCGAGAACGAACTTGCCGTGAACTGGAACTTGTTTTCTAACTGTTGGATGTGGAATATATATTTGTCCACGACCGCCACGAACAAGTCCAGCTTGAACGGGTAATAATAGACCAGTCCTGCTTTTGACAGACCGCAGGCTTTGGCTATTTCCATCTGGCTTGCTTTCTCATAGTTCATTTTTGCGAATACTCGCAAAGCATTTTCCAATACTTCTTCCCTGTTGGTAAACATATGCATCCATTTTCAATTTCAATCACGAAGATACGGATTTTCTGTTTTCAAACATTTGTGTGCCAGTAATTTTTTAGTGCAAGGTGCAAGCTATATATATAAATATAGACTTGCACCTTGCACTAACTGGGAAATAATTATTATCAGATATTTGCGCGAATCAAAAACAAATTGTATCTTTGAACCGAAGTTTTAGGCAGACAACTAAAAGCCAAGAACAGACAAAATTCAGTCTTTTTTGTAACCTAAGTTGTACCCCCTAAGGCATTGACATTTTGATAATGAATTGAATTTCAAGGATATAGGAGAGTAGGTTCATAATCCTGTCTCTCCGCTTCCAATAAGAAGAACCGCTGAAAGTTCAGCGGTTTTTTTGTTTTTATATCCTATGTTTATTCCGCCCGAATCGGAGATCAACGTAAAAACGGCTATTCTTGAACAGGACGTAGACCGTACCCGGTAGAACGGTAGTAGTTGCCCAAAGGATTCACATACGACGACCTGAAGTTCAGGCGCCACCCGCTACTTTGGTTGTGCGGTCCAGTCGACCAATAGAAGCCGTCGCTGTTAATGAGGCTAACCTTGCCGTCGATATAGTTTCGAGTACCCGATGCAGGAAAGAAAATCTGTTGCCCGGTCCTATTGGCTTGGGCGTAGAAGTTCCAACCATTGCGCGTACTGTCCCAAGTACCATTGGCTGGATAATCAGTAGAGCTGCTGCTTCCTGTTGTTGTAAATCCCGTAAATGCATTGCTGGCAGGAAGTTTGAAACCGACAGGGCAGGGATCGTAAATGGTTTTGACGACCTGATTGTCATTGGTAGAATACGTATTGTTGTCGGCGTCCCATAGGTTGTAGTAGGCATTGTCTCCCTCTTTATTCTTTTGCATTACATCAGGCTTAAGTATATAGTTCCTAATACATTCTGCCCCATACGAGAATGACTCCACTTTTACATTATTGGCAGAAGATGTGCCGTTTGCATCATACCATATTTTATTGCCGTTCACACCGTTGGACGGACGGAACGGGTCCTTGCGTCCCCATTGGTAATAGGGATGATTACCACCGATTGTGACGATTGAGCTTTTTTGGGAAACGACAATATCAGATGTCTGTTCACCGGCTGTAAAACGCACTTTGCAGTTACGCGCCTCATAGGTGACGGTCTCTCCATCACACCATCCGAGGGGAACCGGCATGAAGCTGTATTCCACATTCTGGTGATTGGTCACTTCAATAACATTGTCTACATCTTCGTCTGTCACCCAAATGTGCCAAGACCAGAGGACGTCGCCCGAGGCATCCTTGACTGCAATCACCGCATTGCCTTGCTGTATGGTGTTCTGGTCCACCTTGAAAGAGATGTTACCGCCATTGCTTCCGGCATTGTATTTTATTTCGCTGACCAGCGAGGGGGCATCTTGCCAAACCAGTTCCGCTTTTGCGGGAACACATCCGTTGTCCGTGAGATAAGGACCGGTAATACCGGCTCCTGCATGGTTGATGAGCGGGTTCAGAATGTTGGGGCTTGATGGGGCAGCAGAGCTATACGCGGAACTATTGGTCGATCCGTCTTTGATCGCATTGCCATAAACCAGCGGGAATGAATAATATCCCGGAGCATCTATCACATAACAGTTGGCAGTATTTTCAATCGCGGGTCCACCTTGCCCGTTTGCCAAGTTGTACGGTGCTTTTTCCGTTCCCTGCCCGACCCTCTGTTCTCTTAATATCCTTGTATGCGGACTATCCGTTGTGCCTGTCTGTGCGCCAACCGTCGCGTTGAGGGATGCTGCGGTCGTGCTGCCCACACCACTTGCCGTGAATGCGGTGAGCCAGTCGGGTCTTGCATCGCTCCACGTCTTTCCATCATCGGTAGAGAACTGTGACTTCCATTCTACGGGTTCTTTTTTCCCCTGACTGTTTTGCCGGTAACTGGTCACTCTGTAGGTTTTCGTCTCTCCGGCATAGGTAAAGTCGGCAGGACCGTTGACGGTGAGCACGTAGTCCCAGTTGACAGAAGTGGTGGATATTTTGTAGGTTACAGTTTTTCCCATCGGCCACACTTGTTTTCCTATATTCCCGGTCAGGGTATGTTCTGTTCCGTCGTTGAAAACCACCTCGATCACCGCACCGTCGGGGAGCGTCTGCGGAACCATCATGAAGGTTTGCGCCTCTGTGGTGATGGCTTCGTCCGGTGTTCCACTGGAAGCCTTGCCCAGCGTTTGGGAAAAGTCCTTCACCGCACCGATACCGCTCCATGTATGTGTGCCGAAGTTATAAGTACCTGTGGAATTCACTCCTTTCAGCGTTACGCTTTTTATAGTACCCGCCTTCATGTCGCTACCGCATACGAATCTCACGGCAGTCAATGCGTGACGGAAAGTAAGAGCGACCGAAGTGTTGGAATTGCCCGGGAGCTCATCGGATGCTGCCACAAGCAGATCCTGTTGGTTGGTCACATCATCAGGTATCGTACAAGTAATGATCGGTGCTCCGGATGCTTCCCGACCGGAAAGGCGGTAAGCCTCATTACCCTTCGGAGCATAGGCAAAGAATTTCATCTTATAGGCACTGCCGGGCCAGTAATTGCTGGATGATGGCATCCACGAGTCTCCGGTTTTGCTGACAAGAACGTCATACATGTAATTAGGGGTTTGCGTGCCGTTCCATTCACCCGTATAGGAATAGGCCGACACTCCGAACGTTTCATACATGTTGCCGACATTTACCAGAGTGGCACGGGTGGACGGGATTGTATTATTCGCAGACAGAGGCTCTATGCTGTCAGTATAGAGGGTGTGCAGGTAAAGGAGATTCATGCCGTCAGTCTTCAAGAGAGAGGCAGACGGATGCGTGTCTTCTGTTGTTCCCCTTGTTCCGACGGAAAACCATGTATTCTGAACATCCGATATAAACCTGATACTGTCTAAGACACGTATCATCTCGTCGTCATCTGTACAAGAAATCATGAAGCACAAACCTAAAAAGACAAGTGAGAAAAAGTAATGTTTTATAAGATTATTCATACAGTCAGTCATATTTGATTTTATCGTAACAAATATAAACCGATATAAGAATCTCTTAAAATATGGAGTATGTACATTTTCTTTTGTTATATCTCTAAAAATAAGAATGTTATATTGTTTTACGATGTACATCTGACAGCACCCTTATACTCAAGATTCTAATTCAAGGTTTAAAGGAGCTGCGTTCAGCAGCTGTCTTGGCTCGTTATCATGTGAAGCACACACGAAAATGAAAACAGTTTATTAAGCCTTCTCCAGCCTATCCGGAGGCTCGAAAAATTCTATAGGTAGAACCGGGCAACGCTATGTAAATCCGGAAAAACGAAAGGCGATACTTGAGAAAAACGAAATGTAATTTTTGATGCAAAAACGAAAAGCGATTAAAATTCAGAGTGAAAACTATTTTTAAGTGTAGAAAGAGTAATAAAAAAGCATTGAGTATTTCCAATTTTATCAATGCTTTCTTATTACTCTTTTTTTGCATATCTCGCTAAAATTCACTATCTTTACGTCAAATATTAGGAACTATTCATAATAAGGTTGACGCTTTAAGTGTTCAGCTCAAAGCGAATATTTTCTTCCCCTGACAACAGTTTCCGCGTCTTTTCGATATTGTTCTCATAAAGATGTATGTTACCGAAATTCAAGGTAACGGACTTCAGGGGAAGGTCTATCAGGCGGGATATTTGGTAGAGGTGATAAATGTCAGCCGGCAATCCTAAGTTGGCGTCAGAACTGCGCTGATAGGCGGATAATACCAGTTCGCCGTCCTCTATCTGGAACTGCACAAGGCTCAGGCAGGGGGCTTGGTTGGTTTCTGCCCCGGTTTCTCCGAGGTGCAGCACATAGTTTTTGCTGTTGCGCTTTTCCCGGTTAATTCGGGCTATGAGGGGCGGCAACCTCTCCATGTAGGTCGGGTAGCTATTCACGAGCGTATGACCGCAATAATCCCACCACGCAATGCCGGCTTCGCGGTATCTCTCTATATTACGCTCCCCCTGCATGAAAAGTCTCAGTTCATCCTTCAGTTTTTTCCGGGCGATTCCATGTTCCTCGAATATCTCCAGTAAGTCCGATGGGGTAAGGGTCAGGCATTGGTTCAGCAGGTAGCGGATGTTCCCTTTCCGGTTACTTTGATGTCTTCCTTCAGACAGTATCTTTTCTAAAATGGTATGGTATTTATTGGTTCGTTTCATTGATATTTAAAGCTATTTGAACGATATTTGAATAGGATTGAACATTATACAGCCGGACTGTACAGCATCATGTCTGTATAAGATGATTGATAATTCATGTGCGCGTTGAATTCTACGACGCTTGCATTCCGGAATGGGTCTCCCATGCCCGGATGCCTGCCCATCCACCGACACAACTCGACAAGGGATGATTTGTTCGATGTGAAATAAATAAAGGGATGTCCGTGCAGGATGGTCAGCACATCCAGATAGTCGGATAACCCCCAACTCATGGTGTATGTACTAACGTCTGTACTCAGGTAAGGCGGGTCAACGAGGAACACCACGCCGGGTACATCCTTATAGCGGTTGAATACTTCCCGGTAATCCTGTCCGGTGATTTCCAATCCGTCCAAATAGCCTTCCGCAGCTGGGTAGTCCGTTTTCCTGATGTTGTTGTAGAGTGCCTCCTTGCGCATTTCATCCACGCTCATCTTATACTTCATCGAGAACATGAGGGAGGACGATATTGTGATAAAGTCCACGTAGCCCCATTCCTTTTCCTCCTGCTCGATACGGCAAAATATTCTTTCCCTTGCATCCCCGGTTATTTTCTTGCCACGCGGTATGCCCTCTGCTATTTGGCGGAAGTCCGACAGCAGCATGTTTGTCCGGGAAATGTTATCCAAGCGTTTGCGGTAGTTGTCATAATCATTATATACAACCGTTGCGTCGGGCTTCTCATGTTTGACGATATGAGACAGCAGCCCTGAGCCTCCGAAAAGGTCGACATAGACCGCATCGTCAGGGTATTGTTTCAATACTTCTTTAAATTTTGAGGCAAACATCCGCTTTTGCCCCACGAATGGAAGCGGGGCTGATAAATATTCTTTTTTCATGTCTTATTGGTTTGTGTTGTGTCCGACAAAGTTCCTGATAATATCCCGTAATACGAAAAAGGAATGGTACGTCATACTGCAGGCTCCGTACAGTCCTTTTTAAACCGTTTGATTATCCCATATACTTTGCGTTCTGATACCTTGTATTTGGTGGAAAGGAAAGACACGATATAAGTCATCTTTTCGCCTTTACGGTGCATTCGCTCATACTCTGCGTAAAGGTCTATATACTTACAATCGTCCGGTTTGAAGCCTATAACGACCAAACGATTTAATAGCTCCCGGTTAAAGTTCAATATCTCAAATACTGTCATAATCGAATATTTTAATTATCTTTGCCAAGTCTCACTTATTTATGTACAATAAACGCAGCAATCGCGAACGAGGGTATTTGCCCCCGGTCGCGCGATTGCTGCGTGAACATGTTAAATAAGTAAGTGAGACGACTTTTTTTAACAGGCCGGGGGCTTTCTTTTTCTTTCCAATTCCGACCTTGCTTGATGATAATAACAAATTTACTTCTTTCCTCTTTCCGGCACAAGAAAAGCCGGGTATAAATTAAGTATATTCTTTGGGGATTTACCTATAATATACCGAATTATGCTAAACTTCCAATTTGCCTGGAAAGATGTTTAC
>ENA-OXEE01000945-OXEE01000945.1-human-gut-metagenome-genome-assembly--contig:-NODE-945-length-10793-cov-20.0471_pt1 | contig 10793 bp, 8 predicted proteins | sample MGYA00249824_ERZ652242 | MGnify/ENA primary metagenome ERZ652242 (study PRJEB26925, sample SAMN05826943) | human gut metagenome | biome: ENVO:2100002; feature: ENVO:00000062; material: ENVO:00002003... | reverse complement strand
GTAAGATCGTCGGCGGCGTCAGATGTGTATAAGAGACAGGGTAATATTGGTAGAGAAACATAAAACCAATAAGTGGTTAGCTGAGCAATTAAGTAAGGACCAAGCGACTATTTCAAAATGGTGCACAAATTCCTCTCAGCCCTCTCTTGAAACCATGATTGAGATAGCGAAGGTTTTGGATGTCGATGTGAGAGATCTGATTGTTCCGACTCAAACTTCAAAGAATCAATAATAATATTAAACTTATAAATAATCTTACTAATATGGCAAAAACAATTGGAATTGACCTTGGTACAACCAACTCTGTTGTTGCTTTTAAAGATGCAACTGTCAGAGTGATTTCAACAGGTCCAAACAACGAGGACTTATGTCGTTCATGTGTAGCAGTGGACAAGAGCGGAAGCTTTATCGTAGGTAACGCCCCATACAAAAATTGGAAACGTTATGCTCCTAACATTGTAGTTTCGGTAAAGCGTCTCATGGGTGCTGCCATTTCTGACCCCCAGGTGCAAAAAATGAAAGCTGATAAGGATATGTATCCTTATGGCATTTCTAAATATTCTGGAGGTACAGAAGATTCTGTTGCTATTATTATGAATGGCCAAGAATATACTCCAGAACAGATTAGTGCAGAAATTCTTCGTCAACTTAAAAATGATGCATCGGTAAAACTTGGTGATGAAGTTACACATGCAGTCATTACAGTTCCAGCATACTTTAATGAAAAACAAAAGTCTGCAACAAGAAAAGCAGCAGAACTTGCAGGATTAAAAGTTCAACGCCTTCTCGCTGAGCCAACAGCGGCCGCAATTTCATATGGAGCTGATAAAATGTCTGAGAATGAAGATAAAATATTCTTAGTCTATGATTTTGGTGGTGGTACCTTTGACTTGTCAATACTTGTTGCATCTGGAGGAAACTTTATAGAATCTGGTACTGGAGGTGATAGATGGCTTGGAGGTGATGACATAGACCGTTTGTTATCAGAATATGTGTTAAGTGAAGCGGGTAAAGCAAATGATGTTGATATTCATGATATAATAAATCTTTTGCCGGAAAAGAAAAAACATGCTTTTCAGGGTGAGTTTAAAAATGAAATAGAAAGTGCTAAGAAAACACTTAGCCAGACAGAATCTGCCACCATTTCTGTTTTTGATTACCTCGAAACAGAAGATGGAGATCCTATAGACATTGAAATAACTGTTACTAGACAACAGTTCAACAACCTGATACGCCCACTTATACAAAGGACCATCGACTTGATAGAGGATCTTCTTGTGAAAACGGCATATCCGATTGAAACTATAGACAATATTTTATTGGTGGGAGGTTCATCATGCATACCTTTAGTTAGAGAAATGCTTTGTGCAAAGTATGGAAAGGAAAAAATTTTATCATCTGAAAAGCCTATGCTTGCTATTGCAGAAGGTGCTGCTATTCTTTCACATGCTATGGGGGCAGATGATATTGAATGTCGTTTTTGTGGGAATATGATACCAATAAATACTGACGTTTGTCCTTATTGTCATAATTATATAGGTGATATAAATGAAGCTTCTAAAGAAAATGAGGGACCAATTTTCTCTACCAAGCATAAATATTTCATAGAGACTCGTGATGATGCAGATAATGTACAATATTCGATGATCATTGATGAAAATGAAGTCCTTCCTAAGGAAGCTGATCATAAATTTTATACTTTAGTTGAAAATCAGAAAATTGTTGCGATAAATATTTTTAGTGATGCTGAAAATGGGCGCAAAGAAAAAATTTGTACTGGATACTTTACGATAAGCGAAAGTTTGCCAGTTCATAGTGAACTTTTATTTTCTTTTCGTCTTTCAGAAGATGAAATATTGAGTATAAAAGTGCATGTCACATCTACCGGAAAAACTGAAAAAATTGTTTTAGGACGAGGATCTTATGATACTCATTGTTTATCAGCTATTCAATCTTCTTTTGATAGAGTTATGAATGACCCTAATATCAGCGAAGACAAAAAAGCAAATTTTATTGAAAAGTTACAGAAAACGATCGATTCTATACAATCTGGATGTCTAATTCCAGAAAGTAGTGAATGGCAAAACTATGAGACAGCCATTCAGAATGCAACAACAGTAGCTACGACTCAAGAAGAAGGAGAGGATGTAAATGTAATCATTTCTAAGATCCTTCTTGACTTCTTTGGCAGATTTATGATTAGCGAGCATAAAGATGCTATGCGAAGAGAGCTTACAAATTATGAGAATGCTACAAGTCCTATGCAAAAGAATGAAATCTCAAATAAACTTGAAGCACTCAATGATCATTACGGATTATTTACACATGCTTTCTTACTCAACATATCTGGGCATGACAGCAGCGATCCTGTAAGAGCTAATAAAGCACTTGTTGCATACAATCAATTTATGACTGCATTAAATAAAGGTAATGTACAAAAAGCAAGAGATATACTTGAAGCTAACGAAAATCTTATTGGCGAAGTTAAACTGCCTACAGGAGGTGGTACGACAGGACTTGGTTCATAAACATTATATTATATGAAAGAAGAAGTAAAATGCCCTGTATGTGGCAAAGCTGGTATAAAGAATTATCACAACGAGGACATAGTTTGTCCTTGTTGTGGTAGTGACCTATCCATATTTAGAGTAATTGATAAGATTCCAGGGAAGAGCTCAAAAGTGAACTTGATTTGGAAAATCTTTAGTGGTGCTATCTGTATTTTAGCAGTAGTTCTGTCTGTAACTATTTTCGACCTTCGCCATTCGATAGAGTGTAGTGAAAATGAATTATCACAAGTAAGGGATTCTGTAATGACGATGGAGAATACTATATCAGATTTGAATATTAAGCTAAAACAGCAAAATCAAATTTCAAGTCAATATCATAAGCATATAGTATTACCAGGCGATAATCTGTGGAAGATAAGTCGTCGGTTTTATGGTACAGGCACAAGATATACGGATATAGCTAAATGGAATAACATGTCTATAGATGCTAATATAGCTCCAGGTGATACAATCTTAATAAAATAGTCTTATGGGATTAATAAAGTGGGTCAAAGACCAATATTATAATAATCAATTAAAGAAGGCTGACAATAAAGTCAGTTCTGGACAACTTAACGAAGCTGAGATGATTTATACTGACATTCTTGGAAAACAAGAATGGGCAGTAGTTCATCTCGTAAAGATGCTGAGAGTTAATGCCGATACAGTTGAGAAACAACTGCATTGCCTGAATCGTATGTCTGAACTGGCTATATATAAGACAGAAGAAAATAGCATGTCTTACCAAGATGAAATTAACAGCCATCTGGTTAACATGGAAAAAAATGCAGATATACAGTTTAATCAAAAGAACTACAATTCTGCGAAACGTCTTATAGTAGCATTAGCTAATTTTCTGAAAGGACAATCCTTTAAAGACAAATTACATAGATATAAAGCTTATGATGCTTATGTAACATCAAAAAACTATTCTTATACCAGCTGTAGAAGTGAACTTAACACAATCGTAGAAGAACTGAATCTTATTTCTTCGTTCCCTAAGAATGATATTCTGCAAATAAAAAATTTACTTTGTGCAGATTCAAAATATGCACGTGCAATTATTTTGTTATTACCTTTTGAAGGAAAAGCACAGGAAATTGAAGATGAAGTTATATCTTGCATAATAAACATCATTTTGTCTAAAGACAAAGATGTAAGAAGTATAAAGAGTATTGCCAATATATGTTCTTCCTCTTCAATTGCCCAAAAAGCAGCAATTAAACTGGCTACTTTATCAAATGAAGCAGCAAAAAAGTTAGATTATAAAACATGCGTTTTGTATGATAAATATGCTGCTGACTATCTTTCTAATGACAATAGCTTTAATAACAATAGATGCACTCACTTATTAGAAAATATTAGTTCAAAGGCAACCGCGAGTGAAATCAAAAAGATACTATCAAATGCCAAGCAATTGGGCCTTAGTGAAACACAGATCAACACATTGATAGCGAGAATTAAGGTAATAGCCAATCAGACAGAAGCCTCAGAAGCAATATTAATTTGCAAATTATTTGTGAACGATAAAGACTTTGGTAAAATATACATATCAAAGGCTTTAGAGTTGTGCCAACAGCAAAAGGAATCATCTATTGATAAATATGAGCTACTGAGAATCATAAAATCAACAACATTAGAGATTGATTACCCTTACTATTTAGGTAAATTTGTAAACTATTTTAAAGAATTTGATGATGAGTTCTTTAGTTCATCAATTGCGCAAATTATAAAAAACAACGATACTCGCCTTTTAAAAAAATATTGGAATATAAAACCAAGCTCCAGATTCTTTGAAAAGCTCGTTTCCACTTCTGTTAAGGAGTTTGATGTCTTTGTTTCTTATATCATAGAAAATCATAACTTATTTCTTAAAAACAAAACATTTAAACAGGCATTTTGTAGTGCACTATGCTCAATAAACGATGAAGAATATATTCTTAACGTTTCAGAAATACTACTTAAGAATGCTTGTGATATAAGAGATTTCTATAGAACAACTATATTAAAATATACAAATGAAAAAGATGGTGAAGAAGCAATAGCTTTGCTAAACCACGCATTGACCATTTTAAATGAACCAGAATTCATAAAGGCAAAAAAAATAATAATAAGGAGACTTATATCAACTAATAAATACGAGCTTGCTGAACAAGCGGCAGAATCGCTAATTGGTATTGATGAAGAATCATGGACTCTTCTATCTGAAGTATATTTTGCCAATGCAAATGCACAGAATGATAGCAATATTCAAATAGAGTTATTTGAAAAAATAATTAAGCTCAACAGCTCGCATAATTTATATTCTGAATTCAAGCCCAAACTTGAAGCGACTTTTGATGAACTTACAAGAATATCAATTAGTCTCTTTGATGAAAATCAACATGATAAGGCTTACTCTATATGTGATTATATTTCTTGTAATCAAGCAGCATGGTTAAATCTTTACATTTTGCTTCGCAATAAAGAAGGAGAAGTCTTGAAAACTATCGGGAAAAAGATTAAACATATCGAAGATACTCTTGAAAAAATTAAAAGCTCCGTTGAAATAGGAATCGCTGCATCAAGTGAAAAGTACAATAACCTGTGGCATGAACTTTCTTCTCTGAATATTGAGAAATCAAAATCTCAACCTAAGAATAAAGCTATAGAAAATCTTGATAAATTACGTACAAATATTAATACCCATTGTGGCCATGCAACAAAACTGGAGGAAGTAAACAACTTAACAAGCCTGATAGTTAAATTAAAATGGTCTTATGCTTTGGATTTGGAGCATGAAAATGCTTATGATAATGCCGTAGCAGTGTACGAAAGTACTGCAAATGAGCACGTTGTGTCTTATCAAAAACGTGCATTATTTAGGTCCTTGATTTGTCGGTTAAAAGGAAATAACCTTGACGCAAATTCAGAAAACTCAATCAAAGAGGCTTTAAAAGAAAAATCTTACGAAGCTTTAAGAGAGGACATTGCGTATAGATATGTTTGTTATTTAATTAAAGATATTCGCCCAGCTGATGCTGAGGACATAATAAACAAATATTTACCGGGGGAAACAGATCTTCTAGATTTATGTAAAAATCTCCATATCAAAGAAGCAGAAAAGTGCTTAGCAGAATTCAACGAAAAGGTAAAAATGATAAGTAACGGAACCTTATCTACGAATGAAGCAATAAACTTCTTTAAAGAGATTGATAATTATAAGTCTATCATTTCTAGTCAACTTACTGATACGTCTGCAAAGTTCAGCAAATATAAGATACAAGTAAAAGCTTATATCATTAAGAGCCTCTTTAACGATGAGAATTATGAGGGAGCTTTTAAAATTCTTAAAAGAATGCATCCTAAATTTATTGACAATGAAGTAGCATTCCGTAACATTGCTGTTGCATCTATAGGCATAATAGAATCTGAAGCAAGCAGTGACACTCTTCTACGAACTGCAATATCTATTGCACTATCCGCTGTCTATACAGATAAGCTATTTGTTAATAGCCTTGATCAAACATCTTGGGATGACCAGTTTGAATTTACATTAGATGAAAGCCTTGGTCACTCTACAGATGAAGATTATGAGGAACTACCAGAGAATGTTAATTTTGATTCGCCTATAGATAATCAGATTGTTTCCATCAAAGATGTGCAAAACAATCTTCTGACTCGTATTGAAACAGCAATAAGGTCCAAACATGACTCTTTAGAAAGCTTTTATCAAAATGAGAAGGATGCTCTCGACCAGTTGCTGGCTTTAAATCTTGACGAACATTGTTATATAGCTACTCCTGGCTTTGCAACTACTGATGAAACAATTCAAACAAATATAAAGGAGGCTTTAGACTATGAATATAACCAAGGCTATGGTAATCAAGAAGATGTATTGGTTGTTGGATTAAAATATAGCTTTAGAGATGGCAAATATTACACATATGAGTTAGCTATAAAAGCACTCGAAAAGTGTAAACAGGCCTTATCAAGCACAAACTCAACAACACTTCTTAAAACTGCCTTCAGCTCATCCAATGTTACAAGCATAAAGGAATATGATAAACTTTTCTCTGATTTGCAGGCTTCCTGTTCCAATGCTATGAACAATTCTATAAGAGCAAAGATGGCTTATGGAACATTTCTTGACTACTATGAGATTGTCTGTAAGGCTGTAAATGATATTAGGATGTCCATGTCATGTGCAAATTACATTAATGGTGAAATAGTTCAGCGATTGAATAATAAAACCATGAAATTACGCGAAGGCATTGGTTATATGGTTAGAATATATAATCTGGCACCATCAAATGTTCAAGTAAAAAACAATTTGGAAGGTATCTTGGGCAATCTTATTCATGAGGCGGAAGAATCAAATAGTACATTAGATCGAAATGCCCTAAATCAAGCACTGCGAGATACAAATGGAGTATTTAATTCAAAAATGGAACTTCCTACCATTATTGCTAAACTAGAATTTGAACGTATTGAAGCATATGTTGCATTGCAGCAGCTTTACACTCTTTACACAAAGCAACCTTCTAATGATGAAGTATGTGAAGTCCTTGCCGCCATTGTTAAAGTTTGCATTCATAAATATATAATAGACACTGGTATTTATAAGGGTAAGTCTGAAGTACGAACTGTACTTAACAGATTAAAAGTAAATAAAAGCTCAACATTTAAAAAACATGGAAGAATCCTTGCAGCAGAATATTTACAGATTATGGCTAAACTCCCAGATGATTCAAGATTTCTATTAATGACCGGTCTTGAGTTAGGTAGTAAAAGTTTAAATGCTAATGGACTTGCCCTTAAAGAGGGATTAGATTTCATGAAAGATTTAGGAGATGTAAATGACTTAATAAAAAATAGACATTAATATGAAGAATCCATATAAAGTTCTTGGTTTAAATCAGGATGCAAGTATAGCAGAAATAGCTCGTTCTCAGATAACAGCTCTAAGAGCAAGAAAGTATAGCAACAAAGAAATCTCTGAGGCTCAGTCCACACTGCGAAAGCCGGCTTCTCGGTTAGCTGCCGACTTCACGTTCCCGATTATAGATCGTGGCGAGATTAAACCTCTTACATCTTCCATCATGAGTGAAGAAGTAGATCTCAATTCAATAAATCCTGATAAGTATGACTCATTGAAATAATAACATCATGGACAATAATTCTAAGAAAACAATAGCTGATTATACCGCTTCTATTATGAAAGAGGTGATAACCTTAAAAAATGAAAAGGAGCAGATAATAAAAAGTCACGAACAAGCGATGGACGATGTATTCTATGATTTTATCACTGTAATCGATACCTTTGAACGCTCTGAACAGATAATTAAAGAGAAAGGGTACGAACAAATTGATGAAGCCAGTAAAAGTATCAGACGTCTGCTAAATGCCAAGAAAAAAGCCCTTGCAGTTTTGGAAAAGTATTCCGTCCAGCAGATAACGTTTCCAGACAATCATATTGTAGATGAACTTTGTATTACTGTCGGAACTGAGCCGGATCCTTCTCGAAACAATGGAGATATAATTTCAATTGAGAAAGTTGGCTATACCCGAAAAGGTAGAGTTATAAGACCCGCAGAGGTTATTATCGTTAAAAATTAAGATTATGTTTCTCTATAACAAAAATCAATCCATAGGAGAATATGTGGTTGTATTTCCACATAAGGAAGGTTCCTATGCACAAACTTATCGTGTTAAGGATAAAGATGGCAAGGTAAAGTTTCTTAAATTGATTTTAAAAGAAGAATTAGAATTCTTTCAGTATGATAAAAGTGGAGAGATAATAGAAGTTGAGATTGCGAAAATTTTAAAACATAAGAATCTTTGCACTTACGTTGATTCCGGATCACTTGAAAAAGATGGACATCAATTGGAGTATATTGTAACTGAATATATAAAAGGTGAAAACTTAAATGACCATATTGCCCGAAATAAAGAATTGAGCCAATTGGAGATCAAGCAAATTATGGCAGCATTGCTTTCTGCGTTAGATTATATTCACACATTACCTCGGCCAATAATACACAATGAAGTCTGCGTTGAAAATATTTTGTTGGATGTTATTGGAAATTACAATAATCTGAAGTTGATTGATTTTGGAGCATCTCGTTTCTTAGATCTTAAGGCAGATAATCAAAGTTGGCATAATCAAAATTTATTATATGTAGCTACAGAACGTCTTTTAGGGAAAAGCTGTGTACAATCAGATTTGTTTTCTGCTGGTGTCGTTCTATACAAATTAATGTTTGGAGTTATGCCATGGGATGTCAACCTAGCAGGCTTAACACTACAACAACAGGTTCAGGCTATTATTGAAAAAAGAAGCACCCCATTAACTGTTCCAAATATTCAAATAATGGAAATGGATCAGAATCTTTTAAAAATAATGGTAAAAGCATTGGCACCTGAATCAAATCAACGATTTGCTTCTGCTAAAGATTTTTTAGATGCCATTGAGGGAAAAACGGAAAGCGATTCTGTTCCTCTTTCTATGACAAGAATGCAGAAGGTGGAAAGCGAATCCTCATTATCTCCTAAAAAAGGAAATGGCTTTGCAGATGTAGCAGGTATGTCCCAAATAAAGGAAATGATGAAAAAGAAAATTATCAATATTCTTAAAGATCCAGAGAGAGCAGAAAAATTCAAAATACAAATACCAAATGGAATGCTTCTATATGGACCTCCTGGATGTGGTAAAAGTTTTATAGCAGAGAAATTTGCTGAAGAAGCAGGATACAATTATATGTTTGTTAAATCATCTGATTTGGCAAGTATATATGTTCATGGTTCACAGGAAAAAATCGGTAAACTTTTCGATGATGCAAGAAAAAATGCGCCAGCAATAATCAATTTTGATGAGTTTGAAGCGTTAGTACCAGATAGAAGTAAAGTAAACAATGCAAGTGAATCTGGAGAAGTAAATGAATTTCTTTCTCAGATGAACAACTGTGGAAAAGACAGGGTCTTTGTTATAGCGAGTTCAAATAGACCTGACCTTATTGATCCTGCAGTTCGTAGGAAAGGTAGACTTGACCAGATTATATACATACCTGTTCCTGATAAGGAAGCGCGCAAAGAAATATTCAAAATTCACATGTCTGGAAGACCAGCAAAAAAAAATATAGACTATATAAAATTAGCTGGCATGACAGAAAACTATGTGGCATCAGATATTGCATATATAGTGAATGATGCTGCTGTTCGCGCATTTGAAGATGACGTCGAAATATCTCAAGATTTATTAGAGGAAGTTATTAAAGAGAATACACCTTCAATAAGTGCAAAAGATTTACAATTTTATGAAAACATCAGAAAACAATTAGAAAACAACCAGAATATAGAAACAAGGAGACCTATTGGTTTCAAATAAAATTTATATTTATGAGTCAAAGAGTAGAAGTTACAGCAACATGTCCTAATTGTGGTAAGCAATATCAAGGTAACTTATTCAGAACTGTGTAGGGCGAGCATGAATCTCTACGTTCTGCTGTTATGAACAATAATATTAATATACTTGAATACCCTCATTGTGGTCATAAATTTCATGTTCCATTAGCAATGTTGTATGTTGATGCAGTAAAACAATTTGCCGTTTGGTGGGAACCTGTATACGACCCTCAAATCGATGAAATGACTGTAGGTTTTAGCAAAATGCTTGGTCATGGTAATTATTATGAAACTGCACCAAGAATTGTAAGCATTCGAAGAAATGCACCTTTTACACTTTGAGGTTTGGTTGTAGCTTTGCGGCAGTGAATACAATCAAACCTCAATTATTATGAACAGACAAGAATTTGAAGAATTAGAATTACAGGTGCAACAAAGCGACCTGCCGTTGAAGTCGTACCTTCAACAGATAGGTGTAAGTTATTCAACCTATCATTACTGGCGTAGAAAATGTTCCGTTGACAGGAACGGTATCAAGCAAGAGTTGGCTCCCATCAGTTTCAAACAGGCAGCTACGGAATCTTCCCTTGAAGAACAAGTACCTCATGGTGTTGCACTGCTGTTTCCTAATGGCCTTCGTGCCCACTTCGGGAACGGTTCTGAAGAGATACTGATGGAATTATTGACCCAAAGTCTTCGAGGCGGCCATGTTTAACCTGAACGACACAATGCGCTACTTCCTGTGTCCTGGCAGGACAGATATGCGCAAAGGTATCAGTTCGCTATGCGGAGTGGTACATGAGAAGATGAACAGTGAAGTGAGGAACGGTGATGTCTTCATCTTCATCGGTTCCAGCCGCA
>ENA-OXEE01000935-OXEE01000935.1-human-gut-metagenome-genome-assembly--contig:-NODE-935-length-10919-cov-19.7562_pt1 | contig 10919 bp, 9 predicted proteins | sample MGYA00249824_ERZ652242 | MGnify/ENA primary metagenome ERZ652242 (study PRJEB26925, sample SAMN05826943) | human gut metagenome | biome: ENVO:2100002; feature: ENVO:00000062; material: ENVO:00002003... | reverse complement strand
GGCTTTGTGGCGGAAGCCGCTTAGCCGATATGTTGAATTTTTAACGGACTATTAATATTATTCATAAGGCTGATATTTTACAGATAACAAACAATATATTATTTATAGAAAGAAAGCAATAATTTGAACAGAAAAAGAAATAATACTTCCTTTTCTGTACAGAATATTACTACTTAGGTAATCTTGAAAAATAGCGACCGCTGTCACATAGGTCTGTTGTTTGTAACAATCACCGAAACACTGACCACACACAGCAATTGAACTATTTCAAAGCTCTTATTGCCGGCGAAAAGGCCATCAGCTCGACCGAAGTGATGCATCGCTATCAAATCTCTTCAACAACCTCAATATTCCGTTCAAAGGCAGTCCTTATCAAGAATGATATATTGGATAATAAAGCCGGTGAAATCTCGTTCCAAGACCCGATTTATGCCTATTGGTTGAAGACTGAATATTTCGCAAAATAATAAGGCTATGAATAAGTGTAACCGTACTTGGATTGCTTTCGCCAATAAGAAAAGATGTAGGCATGCTGATGCTATAAATACCATAGGATTTATTTCTTGGAGAATGGGGAGAGCTCGTTTCGCCATAGGCGATATAGTATATCTGTTTATGTCCGATGAACGTTATGTCCGTTTCAAAATGATTGTAACAGCAGAGAACTGCAAACGTGAGGATAAGGAGTTTTGGATAGAAAAGGCTCCTAATGATAGAACTTACAAACTGGAATTGCTTGCAGAATCAAATCGTTCTCGATTGACAGAATCTGATTTATTGCAACATGGATTTAAGGGAGGTAAAAGTTTAGAAATTCCCAATTGCAACAATATGGAATTGATAAACTATATTAAATCTGTATTTTAATATTACTTTCTTATCAGCAGACTTAAGTTCCGAATATAACAATTCTATGATTGATTTCTATTTCACTTAATTGTCTATTCATAGTGCAAAATATAGCAATAATTTGAACAGAAAAAGAAATAATACTTCCTTTTCTGTTCAGAATATTACTACTTTGGCAATCTTAAAAATAGCGACTGCTGTCACATAAGTCTGTTGTTTGTAACCATCACCGAAACACTGACCACACAGCAACTTGAACTACCTCAAGGCTCTTATAATCGGAGAAAAGGCCATCAGTTCGACTGAAGTGATGCATCGCTATCAAATCTTTTCAATGACCTCAATATCCCGTTTAAAGGCTACCCTTATCAAGAATGATATATTGGATAATAAGGCTGATGCAATCTCATTCCAGGACTCGATTTATGCTAATTGGTTGAAGACAGAGTACTTTATGGGATAACAGAAACTTCCAAATTTATTTCAGAGCTATTTTTATAACTTTTATCACCTATAATCGACATTTTTCGTAAGTATTTGTACCGTACATTTTGATATTCTGCAAATTACACTTACTTTTACTTTCCAAAATGGAGATACAAGTCGAAAATGGTGCTAAAATCACCAACTTATATGTTATATGATACTTGATAACATATAAGTTACACCTTTCAAACAATAAATATATTATGCAATGAGCAGATATTATGTAATCAGTCCGAATGTCGAAAACGATGGAAATATACAAGATTATCTGGAACAAATGTTTCAGACACATACTATAATGATGGGATGGTCGCCTCAAGAGCACAAAGGTAAGATGTTTGATGAAATGCAAATTGGAGACTATGTTATTTGTGCCCGTGGAGCGAACAAAAATAAGCAGATTTTTTTTGCAGGAATGGTTTCTTCTGAAAACTCACATGAATGGCCTTATACTAGAAAGTTAACCGGATTTGTGGATTTAGGAAAGGAGAAAATTGAGTTTGGAAACAACAATGCATTTGGCAGTTCGGCTAGGATACCAGCTATTTATGAATTAAAAAAAGATAATGAAGCTGACTATGAAATCTGTAAATATATTAAATTAAAAGTTGACGCTATGATATCGAAGGAGAATTTATATGCCATCATAAATGTTTTGAAGATAAAGAAGAACATTATTCTTCAAGGAGCTCCAGGAACGGGCAAGACGTATAGTACTATCGAAATCGCACTTAATATTTGTGGAGTAAACACTTTGTCATTAAGTCGTGAAGATATGATAAAAATATACAATGACTTGAGTCAAAAGGGGCAGATAGCATTCTCTACTTTTCATCAAACAATGGATTATGATGATTTTATTGAAGGCTTAAAGCCGCAATTGGAGAATGGGCAAGTCACATACGATATTGAGGATGGCATATTTAAGAAAATTTGCCAAGATGCAAGTATCAAAGGCGACTCAAATTTTGATGAATGTTACGATAAGTTATTGGCTGAAATTCAGAATGCTGATTTTTACCCTATAAAAAGTTCTGGTGGTGCTATTTTTCATGTAGCAGTAAATTCAAAGCAAAATCTTACACTTTATACTGGCAAAGAGAAAAAAATGAACGGAGTCCTTACAAAAGAAAATATTCGCCTTGAATATTTTGGGCATGGTTCCAAATATTGGGTAGGATATAATAAGGGGGTTGTAAACAAACTATATACTGATTTTGGGCTGAAATCTCCAGTGCTATGTAAGGATAAGAATTATGTACTTATTATTGATGAAATTAATCGAGGAAATATATCAAAGATATTTGGAGAACTCATCACTTTGATTGAATCAGACAAAAGAGAAGGAAAGACAAATTGCATTTCTGCTAAGCTATCTTATTCTAAAATGGATTTCTCAGTTCCTGATAATTTGTATATTATTGGAACAATGAATACTACAGACCGAAGCGTCGGAAACATTGACTATGCCATTCGCAGGCGTTTTGCTTTCTGCACGCTTGAATCTTTGTGGGAAGTTGCGGAAAATAGCTATTCTGATGATGCCCAAAAGGACGAAGCGAAGAAACTATATCTTGCCGTTCAGAACTATATTAAACAAAGTGCTGTGGATATGGATTATGAAGATTTGATGGTAGGTCATAGCTACTTTATGTACAAGGAAGAAGAAAGTCTGGAACAACGGTGGAAATTTGAGATACTACCTCTACTGAACGAATATTATAAGGATGGTATTTGCTGCAAAAGTCCGCTTGAAGACATTCGCAAAAAATCAGATGGCAAAGAAGAAAAAAGTCTGTATATGCAGAAATTTATAGAGAAATATAATACAGATTATTAATTATGTTGAGGACCCCAATAGTTATCACCGAGCACCAAACCTATGTTCCTTCGGAGGATTTTGATATATATTCTTTTCTTACGGCACACAATGTGGAATTACCGGGAATCCCTGCTGATTATATGGGGACACCTCAATGCCTTGCTATCGATTCTACTCTTACGGCAAGCTATTACATTGGTGCCACGTGGCTGGTTGAACGGGAACTTCCTGTGATAGTTCTTCCTAAGATTCCCAATATAGACTATTTGGAGATGTTCATGGCTGCGCTTTCAGTGGATTCAAAACATGGAGAGGGATATTTTTCAAAATGTTATGGCATTGACTTTGACAAGTCGCCTATTGAGACTACAGAGAATCTCAGCCAACTTACGCCATTGCTTCTGGTACATTACGTGACTTTAATGGAGCAACTAGTCAGATATGGACTCAAAAGGGATTATGTGATAATAACAAAGAATCTGAAGAACAAAGTCAAAGGTAGCCTTGTCATTTCGCAGCAAATAAAGAAGAATATTATATATCAAAGAAAAAATCGAAATGTATGCACGTATCAGGTTTACACCACAGATATTCCGGTCAATCGGTTATTAAAACGTGCACTATTGTTTGCCCAAGCTATGCTCTTGAAACTGTTGCCCTCAAACAAACGTACGGGTGAATTGCAAGCTCGCATCAATAAAATAATGACTGCCTTCGTTGATGTATCTGACAATATAGAAGTTTCTGCCGTTAAATATTGTGGAGGAAGCAAGCTATTTAGGTACTATGAACAAGCAATCAAAGTGGCGAAAGATATACTTCATAGATACGACTACTCTTTGTCTAATATCAGTAAGGAGAATCATTTTACTCCATGTTTTTGGATAGATATGTCAAGGTTGTTTGAATTGTACGTATATAGTAAGTTGTATCACGCATACCAAGATAATATCCGTTATCAAGTACCTGGTTATCGAAAGACAGCTGTTGACTTTATCCATATCGGAGAACGGTTGATTATTGATGCGAAATATAAACCCAGGTATGAAATGTCTTATACCGGGATAGTACCAGATATTAGAGAAATCAGTGGTTATAGCAGAGATCTTTCTATTTTGAAAAATTTTGGTTCAGACTTTATCGTATCGAATAAGGAGGTCAGATGCCTGATTATCTATCCGCAAAATGCCTTTATCAATTTGGCGAGGAACGAGAATGATAATATGCTTCAAGAATTGCAAGAGATGGATTCTATGAACGAGTTTCTGACAACAAATACATCTCTGTGGAATCAAGCAAGTCCTATGAAGTATTTTAGAAATTTCAGAAAACTGAGAATTCCATTACCAACTGTTGTATGATTGCTTCGAGAGAAGAATTAAACGTAAAACTCGTAAGTGTCATTGAGTTCAGAAGTGTATATTTAGAATTTAAAATATAAAACTATAGCTTATATAGAATAACTCAAAGATGGTTGTTGCAGGTGCTTGTAGAGCATAACATATATTGTTACTGAGTCACAGATACTCTCCTGCTACCATCCTTTTTGCCCCGTTCAATGTATTTTTCTGTATGAGTTGATGGAGTATTTTTGAATGGTTGTTATGTTGATTCCTGTAATTTTTTTTACATCAGCCAAGTAAATGTCGGTTCAGTTCACATAACATTCATACCCTATGTATAATTGGGAAAAGATCTTAGTTCTTAAAGCTGTTGCATTACTCCATTCTTACCATCCCGGTTAGCTACACGAAATAATCATTTGACCAAACATAAATTTACTTTGGATTGTGTATGAATGGCAATACATCTTCTTTCACTTGTTTTATATTCAGCTGTAGATAGACGCGCAATGAGTTTCTCCTTAAACAACTCTGGAGTAATATTCTCATTGTTAAACTGCTTGCATCGTTCTGCCAAATAAGTAAAATCCAACAGAACATTATGGTGTACGTACCATTCAAAGTCATACCAATCACGACCTTTGACTCTATTCTTCCATGCACGATATACTAGTGCGTGCATCTTGCCTGCAAACAAGTCCGGAAGTGTGAAACAATGGGGCATAAATGAATGTGGTTGAAGCACTAGCTTTTGTTCCGTTTTGAAGTTCAACGGTTGGCAAGTATCTACTTCAATCTTTATCTTTATTAACTTTTCTGTCTGGAAAGTCACATCATACACATCGGTATTATCTTTAAGAAATGCCGATTCGACCTTTCCTAAATTCTTCTTATCTTTTTTTATTTCAACTTCACGGCCTACTATTGTAAAGGAGTCAATGATAGCTGGAAAATATTTCGTAAAATTGAAATTATCATTTTACGTAAGCAGATCCAGTTGTTTATTTTTTCCACATTATCAATAAAGTAGAAAACTAATTAAAGAATAGAATTATGTGTAAGCGTCCAATTTTGATGTACCCCATAGGGAAAGCCCCTTTGGGAAGATTTCCTCTTAAAGTTTTCAAAAACCGGACTTGATTTTTAAAGTTTGTTAGTATTGATTCCGATGGTCATCGGCAGCAGATTCTCATAATCCCTGCGGCCTTTGACCACTTCACGAAAAAATTTCTTCAAATAAGCCAGGGCGGAGATATCGTTGGCCCGGCAAGTAGATATTAAAGTATGATAGGCAGCCGATACATTCGCCATACGGTTGCTGCCAAAGAACAACGAGTTTTTCCGCTCACCCGCCAAGGGACGGATGAAACGCTCCGCAATGGTATTGTCGATACTGTAGCGGCCGTCTTTCAAGTAGGCGAACAGCTGATTCCAGAAGTTCTTCAGGTAATTGACCGCCTTTTCCATCAGATCTCCACGGGGAGGATGACCCTCCGAAGTCAGCACATTCAGAAAACTGCGCATGCGGCCGATGACTTCCTTTGTCCGCAGGGAGTTCCGTTGTCGGGTTATCTCTTCAGCTGTCAGACCGGACTGACGATAACTGTCTTCCTGACCGTACAACCAGCCGATGTATTCCAGCATCTGTTTCGCATTCAGGTCACCGCCCTGCTCGTAGGCATACACGAACTTGGCACGCGCATGGGCCAGGCAGCAGAGGTGTTCCGTGTCGTACAGCCTGTCTTCCAGATACATGTACACATTGTAACCGTCCGACTGCAGCGCCCTGATCTGCCGGTCGCCCAAAATGTTCTTCAGGGCATCACGGCTGCGGGAACCTTCCTCATAACAATAGATGACAATCTTCTCTTCACGGTTGACCAGACACCAGATATATCTTTTGCGATAACGGTCCTGTACCTTCACCTTGCACCAGGTCTCGTCGCAGTTCACGACGGCATCTTTCTCCATGGCCATATTCTTGAGCGTTTCAACCAGTCTCTTGGTAAACCCTGCACCTTTCTCAAGCCAGTTGGTCAGGGTCATGCGGCTCAGGAACATACCATGGTCATTCAGACGGTACATCTCACGGTAATAAGGTACATTCAGCACAAAATGGTTGAAGGCCAGATGGGCCAGGAAATCAGCGGATGCGTGGGTCCCCGGAACTACATCCATGTAATCGGGGCCTCCATCTTTGGAAAGGTAGCCTTCGCAGATTCTACCGTCCGGCAGCTTGTAACGGACAACCTGATACCTGTGCTCCAGAATATAGCTCACTTGCTCGTAGGAATACTTGTGGAATGTCTTGATAATAACAGCTTCTTTCGGCAAACGGCAGAAATCGAAATCATGGCACACGGACTTATCTGCCTTCATACGTTTGTAAGAAATTCCCTGGCGGTATGGCCGTTCCTGTTTACTACCGACAGATGACGGAATGTCCGTTCCCCTCTCCTCCGAAGGAAGGTTGGGAGTGGAACTGCCGTCAAAATCTTCCTTGTCAGCTTCGCGGGAATCGGAACCACGGTTCTTGGACGAAAGTTTCTGGGTCTTGCCGTCGAAGCGGTTCTTGTCTGAAAGCTTCTTCTGTTCCTTCAAGGCGGCATTCTCCTTCCGGAGCTTTTCTATCAAGGCATCACGATCCGACAGCATACGTTTCAGCTCATCATTTTGTCTCAGTAATCGCTGGGAATTTTCATTCAGAGCCAGCAGCTGCTCGGTCATACGGTCAAGCTTTTCCAGAAGCTTTGCTTCACGTTCCTTGTCAGCCTTGCGTAAGGCAAAAAGTTCGTCAAGCAACATTGATTTTTCCATGGAATTCATATCGGAATAACGGTCAGCCCAAGGCTCCGGCTCTTTTTCACGGAGCCTCAATTGTTCGGCCGAAGCCAATATCTTTTCAAATTCACGATCGTCCATGTCACTCTTTTTTATACCATAAAGATACTCATTTCCAGTGACATAAACAAATTATTTCACATTTATTTATCTGATATTCAACGAGTTGATCACAGGATTCTGTAACAGCACAACCACATCTTTCCATTGGATGCTATATACCGTCTCTTCACCCTGCCTGTATACCTGCATGAACTTGTAACCCGAAGCGAAACGCTTCTCATACAGGCTGAAGGAACGGCAGTCATAAGCAAACAGCCTGACTTTCCGCCGGTCCTTGGACATCACAATGAAAACTTCATCTTCCTCCGGCTCGCGGTTCAATTGCTGGTGGATGACGGAAAGCACACGCTCATATTTGCAGCGCATATCATGGAAGTTTCGCAGGTAATAAAACCTGTTCATGCCTGTAACGTTCAGCATAGCACCTCCAGCTTCTCTACCAGGTTCTTCAAACCCTCGTAACTTAAGTTCCGTTGCTGGATGCGCATTCCACCCGTTATACGGATGTCTATCATGAATCTTACCGGAGCGGATGACAAGGCACCTCCCATCAATGGGACGGAAGCTGAAAGATCCTTTTCCGCTTCTTGTGCCGCCTGTTGTCCTTCTACCTGTACCGGGACAATGCGATGTCGGGTATCCTTGTACCATTTGTGAAACAGATTGTAGGGTACTTTGTTTTTCAAACAGAAGTCCTGGATGGACTCACCTTCCGGCATAGCCTCCGCTTTGTAACGGATGAACAGATGCTCAAAATCACTGCTGCTATACATGTTTACTAAGTTTTTGATTACAGCAGCGAAGATCGACTTTTCTATGCTTGGGGGCAAGACGTCAAAATTGGACGCTTACGAATTATGTTATCACATAAAGTTTTTAGATTCGTTAAAGAATGAGCCAAAATTGCTTCCGGAAAACCAAGCAAAGTACAAAAAGATTTTAGATAGAAACGGTTTTAAAAAGATTCCGACTTTTATGTATTTATGCCTTAATATAGTGGAGATATGGACAGCAGTCTCGGCTATATGATAAATGCATCAGAAGATTTATCTGATACAGATATAGGTAACATATTATTTTCAACAAAATAAAGGAGTACTCCTCTCTTAGTTTGATTTTGAGTACAAGGATTATCTACTATATAACCTTGTAGATGATTCAGTCATACTTTTGCCGGACGGAAATATTGAGTGTCTGAACAATAATACATTTTATAAAAAAGGATAGCTTTAATAGTTTTCTTGAAGATCTCTTAGGATAGAATACTTCACAACTATTGATAACAAGCCGGGATAACGGACTTACGCTATCCCACGTCCAGCCATTATAATAACACTCATTTATGCCGCATTTTTATTCCATAAATGCAGACCTCTTTGCTCCATCCACATATTTAAATCATGGAATAGGTTGGTTCTTTTAAACATTTCTTTTGAGCATTTACTTCTCAATATTACACATAAACCATTGTATCCTAATGGCTCTTTTCCACAAATCTGCTTCAAACGTACTTGTAGAGCATAAATTAAATCATGTCCTCTAGTCAGTTGCTTTAGATCAAGCCCAGCATGTTTAGTTGCAAAATCTTCCATAATTTCGATGGTTGGGAAATGTTTAAGTTTTGCATTGTTACATTTCGATTTGACGTGAGGAAGACAATGCTCCCATGTAATTGCATTTTTCCCATCGTACAATTCAGAGTAAGTAATCTTACTGAAATTTATTCCATCTAGCACTACCCCCTCTGTAATAATCACTTCATTATACAACCTCAAGTAAGACAAAGTTATAAGAGCTTTCGCCACAATTTCAATAAGTGGAGTGGCGTTTGGTATTTTATATTCAGCTTTTAGAAAATCTTCAAAATCTTTTGAGACTATAGTCATCTCAATATCATGATAGTCTGTTAGAAATAAATTGTCCAGATCTGGATAGTTTCTATGTAGAATATGATCAAAGTCCGCATCTTTAATACCAATAAGCTTATCTTTAAAAACTTGGTTTATTTTTAAAGATCTTAAAAGTTCTACTACATATAAACAATTATTCGCTACATAAAATACTACCTTCTGTTCATCCAAAAAATTCCGAAATATCTTTTCATCATCAGAACCTTCAACAATTATAAATACTTTGCCTTCATTGGCCGCATGATTACTCATTCCGATGATTTCTGTTATTTTTTCTTGTAACCCAGAAGCCTCCAAGATTGTATTTCCCATAATCTACTTTTTTTGAAGATAATATAAGTCAATAGCATTCTCTTGCCCCCTTGAAACTATACTGATAGAATGTGTAGATATTATCACTTGCAGATTTTTTATCCTAGCTATCTCCTGAATATCATCAAGAAAGTTTTGCTGCCAAACCACATGCAATGAATTTTCTGGTTCATCAATTAAAAGAACCGAGTTGTCTGAAACTTCAAATATTAGGAGAAAAAGCAACACTATTTCGTTTTGTTCTCCACTTGATAAAAGACTTTCATTCAGCATATCTCCATTATCAGAAATAATTTGGAAACCATGTTGAGGTGAAAATTTAATATCTTTTCGGGAAAATTTTTTTGTTTGAAGAAGTTTATTAAATAAATTCAATTTTTCAGCCCAATTGCCATAATTAGCAAATTTTTCTCCTAATCCTTTAATATAATTATATAATATAAAACTGTCTTCTTTATCATATGCTGGAATAGCAATATTGTCAGTTAGTCTAAAGTAAAACAATTCATCACGTTTCTTTATTACTTCCTTTGCCAGTTTATTGTATTCTTCTTCAGGAATAACAGATTTCTCTTTTGAAATAACACGTTTTATAAACTGACTGTCAATCCGTTGTGATTGTTGTAGATAATCTTGATAAGCTAAGCTAAGTTCTTTTTGTAACTTTTGTCGAATCCTCTGGATTGGTAGAATATCATTTTTTTCATAAGCTTCATTATAAATACGATTAGCATGAATGAATTTTGTCTGCAAACTTTCTAATTGCATTAGAAACATATCTTGCCCTATATCGTGTGCTATGTATTCATTGAATCGTTTGTTTTTCAGAAAATCCTTGTCTACACCTTGTTCACACGTTTCAGATAGATACATATGATGGAATCCAATATTTCTTTTAGCTTTTCGCAAGACGGAATTATTATAGATAAAACTACATAATATAGAGCCGTCCTTATTTTGCCAACTAAAACGTACCTCCTTTACTGATGCTTGCTTCGTGTCATTTACTTTATCTTTCTCATGGCTTTGTTCATCCGTAAAAAACTGATTAATAAGTATACACGTGCCATCGCTCAGTCCAATTTCAATTATTTCATATTTCAGTAAGTAGAAATAATACAAAGATTCAGGAGAAAGACTATCAAGAATAGTCAAGACAGTAGTTTTTCCATATCCGTTAGGACCAGTAAGAATAGTCAATTTATTTTCATTCTCATGAAAAAAATTAATATCATAATTTTTAGTAGATGACAAAATATAAATTATGTTGTTATATGCCTAATTATTAGGTGT
>ENA-OXEE01000934-OXEE01000934.1-human-gut-metagenome-genome-assembly--contig:-NODE-934-length-10977-cov-20.8211_pt1 | contig 10977 bp, 8 predicted proteins | sample MGYA00249824_ERZ652242 | MGnify/ENA primary metagenome ERZ652242 (study PRJEB26925, sample SAMN05826943) | human gut metagenome | biome: ENVO:2100002; feature: ENVO:00000062; material: ENVO:00002003... | reverse complement strand
CATTGCTCTCACTGTCCCTGTAATCGTATGCAATGCTGTAGCGGGTATCCTGCCACAAAGCAGTGAATGTGACGGTTCCGCCATCATCCGCCCTGAGACCTGTGACATTTATGCTGGTCTTACCCCTGCCGACACCACTGCTGCTGACAAGTCCCGTATCAGTAAGCTTTCCGTCAATGATGTGCTTGTTCCCGTCCATGCCGGTTATGTCCCATCCCAGGAACGTGCTGCCGTCCTTTGTAGGGCTGTTTATGGTTATCTCTTTATAATAATTGATGTATTCTTTCGGGTTCTCGTGTGAAACCGAACCGCCGTCAAGGTTGTAATTTATCGTGTACCATGTAGGCTCCCACTGCGCGTAGAGTGTATCGTATGAGCCGTCATAGAGTGTGCCCGAATACACAGGGACGTTCACCTGCTTTTCCTCACCATTATCATCTATTATATTCGGCTTGGTCGACCACCCATCGGAACGGATGCTTTCACTTGTGCTGGTGTTCAGCCTGTATCCTGTGAGTGTAGGTGCCGGCAGAGGACCGAGGGCTTCCATAAGCTGCACCGTTTTCGATGTAACATCGTTGCCTGTAATTACATATCCAAGCGTGCTTGTTGTTGCTGTCTTAGGCAGGTTGTAATCAAATGAAATCTTCATGTCTGCCTTAGACCACTTAGCATACAGTATCCTTGTCTCTGAATTTTCCGAGGCTAACAAAGTCAATGTATCCCCGGCACCTCCGACACGGCTGCCAAAGGTTCCACTATTACTGTCATAGGAATCATACCAACCCTCAAAGTTATAACCATCAGACCTGGTAGAAGGAAGTATCAGGCTGACATTATCATAGACTGCCGTGGCTGTGAGGGTATCTCCCTTTGCCGCATTGGGGTTAGAATACGTGTCGCCGCTGTCATACAGCGTGCCACCAATCCTCCACCCGGAGAACGGAAAGCGTCCGATCACCGGCTGGATAATGCCGGCAGCCTGGTTTCCGTTGTTGGTGTATACTTTAAAGTCAACAATGTAGTCACTGCCTGTGATGTATGAGCCGTCGGCAAGCACTGTGTGCCCGGTGTTCACAGTAATCGCATCGTCTTCCGGCATGCTTATATAATTGTTGGATTCACCCTTATCATAGTGCAGGGTGTAAAATCCAGCCTCCTCCCACTTTGCGCAGGCGGTGACATTGCCTTTGTAAATCCATCTGCCGTTACTGTCAAAGTAAGGCGAGGCTTTCGTCTGCCCGCTGCTGTCCGTGTAGGTAAGTACAGCCCTGCCGTCCGTGTCATAGACCGGGACATCGGAGAGCTTGATTGTGCCGTCGCTCTTGTAAATAAAGTTTCCGGAACTGTCAAGCTCAGGGGCGTACCAGCCTAGGAAGGAGTAGCCCGGTCGGATCGGAGCTTTGACTGAGGCAGTACCGTATGGTGTGGCTGCCTGCGGTGCAGCAACATCAATATCTGAGTACCATCTGCTTTTGTCGAGATTACTGTACCACGGAATAAGCTTGCCTTTACTACTGCCGTTATATACCTGCATATTATAGACAGAACCATCTGCAAGCGTTCCTCCGTTTGCATCAAATTCAAGTGAATGGTAAAACACAAGACCGATGAGCGCATAGACATGTCCGCCGTAACCATCCGGCACACCGGTGTCCTGCTGGTCCCTGTGGTTATTTGCTGCGGCTGACTTATCATTCTTTGTTATATCATAGAAGCCTCCGTCTGCACCCACCATCTTTGTTCCCTCTAGGAGATAGAGAAACTGCTGTCCGTTCTCGCCATATTTCTGGGTCATGACAAAAGACTTCTTATCCTGGAATGCTTCATGGTCACCGACTGTCTCCCACGTCTGCTGACTGAGCGCATGATTTATGGTAGGATAACACATACCCTTGAAGTCAAACCAGCCAATGTCACCATCCGTTCCGGGTATCACATGTCCACTATCATTCGGGTCTTCGATGTACGCATCCTTAAGCTTCGTAATTGATTCATCGTACTCACCTACCCAGTACATCCTGACATGGTCCTCTCTAAGCCCAGGGTATTTGGCACGCTCACTGTCGCTGTAGTGTGTAATCTCCGGCTGTGTGATGACAGCGTAATCAACCTGCTCGCTCTCGTCATAGGACATCTCGTATTCATAGATGTACTTGTTGGCGTCGATGAGTGCGGTACCGGCGGCGGTGTCATTGTTGACACGGGGACTTCTTGTAATTGTCTTTACTGCAGACGACCCATTTTTATTATTTTCACTATCATCCTTCCATTCTTCTCTATCCTGCTTAATCGCCTCACTGCTTAGAACATGATTACCATTACTATCATAATGCTTTGAATACTCAGGGTCTTTTTTGTCTTTGTGGTAGCATTTCATAAGTTCAATGGTTATCGTTGCAGCTGGTCGATATGTTCCATCTTCAGGGTTGTCAGCATTCCAGAATGCTGAAACATTCTCAATGCCAATACCTGTCACCATAAGTACTACTGTAAGAAACAATGCGAGTATTCTTATTGTTGTTTTTCTTTTCCTTTTCATTGAATTATTCCTCCTTACTTTGAAAATTTTTGTTTGTCGTATAAAGTTTGTCATATAAGATATGACAGAAGTGTTTGACGCATAATAAAAAGACGTGTGTAAACTATTTACATACGTCTTAAATACAAAAGAGCTATTTGATTTATTTAACTATTTATACAGATAGCCATGATATATGTGTCCTTCTGCATAAATTCCTACATACTCCATAGTAGCATTATAATCGAAATTCCAACAGCCATCTGCATATGAATCCCAATTAAATTGTCCCGGGTCAAAGTACGCCTCCAGCGACCCATCAATCTGATTTCCCGTAGCCACATTAAGTGGTATCCCCGGGTGCTCGTCATACCAGCTAGGCAGTGTCTTCTTGGTTCCCTCAGCGGTTACAGTGTCCGTCTTACCACATACGGAGCAGGTGGCTGTCCTGGTGCCGTCCTTCTCGGTAGTGGCATCGTCATTGTAGATGTAATCACCGAAGCTGTGTGCAATGACAGGAACCGCCTCGGTGTAGGAACTGCCGCATGAGCAGGTATAAGTCTTAACGCCTTCCTCTGCACAGGTGGATGCCTTTGTTACTACGGCTGTGTAATTATGTACGTGTGCTATCTTTGTTCCGGCTGCCGTCCTTGTGTCCTTTGCACCGCATATGGTGCATGCTGCTGTCTCTGTGCCGTCCGCAGCTTCCGTGGCATCGTTGTTATAAACGTATGCTCCGAAGACATGTCCTGCTGCAGAAATTGCTTCTGTATACGAATCACCACAGGAACACCTGAAGGTCTTAACTCCCTCTGCCGTGCAGGTTGGCTGCTTGGTGATTGTGGCAGTGTAGTTATGGGTGTGTGCCTGTGTGGCAGGTTCGGTCGGCTTCTGGGCTGGGTGCTCGGTTGGCTTCTCCGTCTGCTTCTCAGCAGCCTTCTCTGTCTGCTTCTCTGTTGCTTTCTCAGTTGGCGCCTGTGTTGCGGCTGTTGTGGACTCCGTTACCTTTGATGTTGTGGTCTCGGTTACGGTTGCAGCTGCCTTTGAGGTCTCGGCATTAGTTGTTGTGGCTGTTGTCACTGAGCTGTCGCTGCCTGCCTTTGTAGCTGCTTCACTGTCCTTAGCGGTTTCGCCTGATACGTCACCTTCGCCGGACTTTTCGGTGGCATCAGATTCCTTTGTGCCGGTATCCTTGCCTGTACTGGTATCCTTTGAGGCATTGCCACTTTCCTTTGTAGTCCCAGTTTCCTTAGTATTGCCGCCCTTATTTGTGGTGCTGTCCTGCTTTGTGGATGCCGCCTCAGTGCTTGTCGATGTGTCAGCTGGCAGCTCCGTACCCACCGGAAGGGTATCTACAGGGGCGAATGTTTTGCTGCAGGCAGTGGCTGTGAGCAGTGTGGACGCTATCACGGCGGCTGTCATAAAGCTGTTAAATCTATGTTTTCTCATATATCTTTTCTCCGTTTCCGGGCTGTCCGGTGCAGAACATGCAGGCGGTTGACCTGATTAGTGCACTTACAGCTCATCATTTGTTTTTTTATATAGATATATTATAACCGATATTCTCATTTACAACAATATGAATTCCTGTATGAATTTAAATTTTTCATTAATTCGGATTAGTGCATGTGGCATAAAATGAAATAGGTTTAATATCTTGACGTATTATTGTGATGTGGGGTTAAAACACGCCAGCTTAATATAATATGTTATACGCGCTAAGCTTATAGAGTGTGTTTTGACTCCGACATCTTATTATTTAATTGTCAAAGAACCGTGAAAAGAGGTATTAGCTAATATAGCGATGTTACATGGTCGGAGTAGATTTTTGTACCTCATTGTGATATACTACCTGTGTTTTATTTTTTAGATAATATTATTGCCGGTTACGGCAGAATGAGAGGAAATTTATTGTGAGAGCATACGAACGTTTACTTAAATATGTTAGCTATGAAACAACATCTGATGAAAACAGTCAGACATGTCCAAGCTCGGCTAAGGAACTGGTACTAGCGGATGAGCTTGTCGAGGAGCTTAAGGCGATAGGTGTTGCGGACGCGCATGTGGACAAGGACGGCTATGTGTACGGAAGCATTCCGGCGACCAAGGGGGCAGAGAATGAGAAGACGATAGGTCTTATCGCACACATGGATACAGCACCGGCAATGTCGGGAGCAGATATCAAGCCGCGTATTATCAATGATTATGATGGAGCAGATATAGTTCTCAATGAGAAGCTTGGGGTGGTCATGGATACCGTTACATTTCCACAGCTTAGAAATTATGTCGGACAGGACCTTATAGTGACGGACGGAACCACACTCTTAGGGGCAGACGATAAGGCAGGTATCGCTGAGATTATGACGGCGGCGGCTCAGATTATAGAAGCTGATAAAGCCTGTGAAGGCAATACTGCTGAGCATATTGCACATGGTAAAATCTGCATAGCGTTTACACCTGATGAGGAGATAGGAAGAGGAGCGGACAGATTCAATGTTGAGAAATTTGGCGCCGATTATGCGTATACGGTTGATGGCGGTATGCTGGGAGAGATAGAGTTCGAGAACTTCAACGCGGCATCTGCTAAGGTTCATATCAAGGGCGAGAATATTCATCCGGGTGAAGCTAAGAATAAGATGAAGAATGCTTCCTTACTTGCAATGGAGTTTAACTCCATGCTGCCTCCGGCAGAGATTCCGGCGCATACGGAAGGATATGAGGGCTTCTTCCACCTCTGCGGCATGAGCGGTGATGAGGAGAATGCGTATCTTGATTATATCGTGCGTGATCATAATATGGACAAGTTCCTTGAAAGAAAGGCGATGCTTGAACATATCACAGCATATCTTAATACAAAATACGGTGCCGGAACGGTTAACCTTGACATGAAGGATTCTTACTATAATATGAGGGAAAAGCTTGAGGCTGACATGTATATTGTGGACAGGGCAGTTGAGGCGATGAGGGAGAATGGTGTTGAGCCGATTATCCAGCCTATCCGCGGGGGTACCGATGGCGCACGTCTGTCATTCATGGGACTTCTGTGTCCGAATCTGAGCACAGGGGGACATAACTTTCATGGAAAGTATGAATATATCTGCATACAGTCGATGGATAAGATGGTAGAAATTATAAAGTCTATTGTCTGCAAAGTCAATTAGTTATGCTTTAAGATAACATAAACCAATGGAGAATATTTATGGGAAATATAAGAATTATAACGGACAGCGCTTCAGATATGCCTGTCGACTATAGAGAGGATGTGACGGTTGTACCGCTCCATGTGAGATTTGGTACGGAGGAATACCTTGATGGTGTGAATTTAAGTCATAGGGAGTTTTACGAGAAGCTTATTGAGAATGAGGAGCTGCCTACAACGAGCCAGGTGGCACCATATGCTTTTGAGGATGTTTATGAAAAGGCCAGACAGGCGGGGGAGCAGGTTATAGTGATAACCATTTCAGGCAAGCTCTCAGGGACATACCAGAGTGCGTGCATTGCCGCTTCTGATTACGAGGACATGGTTCATGTGATTGACAGTGAGAATGTCACGGTAGGTGAGAGGGCGCTTGTCGAGTATGCCATAAGACTTAAGGATGCGGGAGACGACATAGATACTATCGTAAATACGATTAACAGGGAGAAGAAGAATATTCATGTTGTCGGTCTTTTAGACACCCTTGAGTACCTTAAAAAGGGCGGACGTATATCAAAGACTGTTGCATTTGTGGGAGGAATGTTATCAATTAAGCCGGTTATTTCCATAGAAGCCGGTGAGGTTGCCATGCTCGGAAAGGCAAGGGGCTCTAAGCAGGGAAATAATCTCCTTGTACAGCAGATTGAGAAGGCGGGAGGAATAGATTTCTCAAGGCCGCTGTATCTTGGTTATGCAGGCCTGGATGATACACTTTTACAAAAGTATATCACGGATAGCGCACATCTGTGGAAGGAGCATGTAGACAGTCTGGATATAATGTCAGTCGGAGGAGCCATCGGAACACATGTGGGTCCGGGTGCCATTGCGGTTGCATTCTTTGCACTCTGATGTACTGATACTTTGAAGGTGAAGAAAAAAGTCCCCCTCAGGCATTTTCCTCGTCAGGAATGACCTTGCTTTCAAGGTGCCGATAAGGGGGGCTTGATTGAAATATTGATTTTAGTAAAAACGTGTTATTTTGGTAAAATCCAATTCTTCCTCAGCCTCCTGGGCAACGCGCTTGTTTGTGATGGCTATATGGTCGAGGTATGTTATGAAAAGGTCGGATACATCAAGAGCATATTCCTCAGCAATCCTGTTGAGCTCAGGCATCATCAGGGTAGTATCAGGCACACCCGGCTGGTTGGCGCGTTCGCTCTCTACGAAGTCATCGATTCTTTTCATGAGTGCAATTTTTGTATTTGTATCGAGGTCTTTCATGGGTATTCCTTTCTAAAAAAGATAATAATAATATAGTATAGCACAGGAAAATGGAAAGTCAATCTATGCGGACGGAACCGCCACAACCATGATATGGCGGCGCGGTATACACTTAAGGCCGGATTACAGTATTAAAAAGATATATGGGATTTGATTATGAATAAGAAAAAATTTATTTGGAATATGTTGGGAAGCGGAATATACTCGCTGGCAACCGTTATTTTTGTCATGCTTGCCAAGAGAATTGTCGGTGAGGAGGCCGGAGCTAAGTTCTATATGGCATTCACAACCGGACAGATGCTTTTGACAATAGGATACTTTGAGATACGCCCATTTCAGGTGACGGATGTCAAGGGGCAGTACAGGGCGGAGGTGTATTTCGGCTTCAGAGGTCTAAGCTGTCTTGCAATGCTTATATGTGGTCTTATTGTCGGCGTGGTGTATGTCGCAAATGGAAAAGCGGATGGGTCAGGCTTCGGGCTTATCATGGCAATGTGTATGCTTAAGATGTTCGATGGTATTGCGGATGTGTTCGAGGGCGAATTTCAGCGCAATGACAGGATAGATATATCCGGTATGTCCATGACGTTTCGAACCATCGCGGTAATGGCGGCGTTCTCTGCAGCGGCATGGATGACGAGGAATATATATATCGCCTCAGCAGCGGCAACAGTGGCAGGTCTTATCGGGGTTGTCTGTGTGGCACTGGTATGGAGCAGAAGGTTCTCTAAGCTGTCCATATCTTTTGCGGCGGACAAGATGAAGTCGCTTTTTAAAAACACGGTTCTTCTGTTCATAGGTTCAGCAATGTGCATGTGGCTGTGGAACGGAACTAAGTATGTGGTAGAGTGGACGCTCACGGACAAGGAGACGCTTGTGTACGGCATAGTGTTCATGCCTACGATGGTGATTAATCTTGGAAGCAGCTTCGTGTTCAAGCCGATGCTCACCACGCTTGCAAGGCATTACGAGGATAAGAACCTGAAAAAATTCGCAGGTCTTATGGGCACACTTGTCGCGATAGCCTGTGGGCTTACGATAGTGACATTTGCGGCGGGGGCATGGCTTGGGATACCTGTGCTTTCGTGGCTGTATGACATAGACCTTGCACCCTACAGGGCGGTCATGCTGGTACTTATAGCGGCAGGCGGCTTCAATGCGGTGAGCATGCTTTTCTACTATGCCCTCACAGTCATGAGGCTTCAGAAGGAGATTTTTGCAGGCTATACCATCAACTTCATCGTGTCCATAGTGCTGCCTGTCATAATGGTGAAAAATATGGGAATTATGGGGGCAGGATGGTCATATCTCATTGTCATGCTGCTTCTTACGCTGCTGTTTGCGGGAATGTTTTATATAAGACTTATAAGTGAAAAAAGAAAATAAACCGAATACACCATAAAAAAGGAGGAGCCCTGATATATTATATCAGGGCTTATTATGAAAAAAATTCTTAAGTACTTGTGTTCCTTAATCATTTATCTTTATGTCACTTATTATATTGTGGATAAGTGAAGAAAACGTGATAATCCTGTTAATGTTTATTTAAATATAAATGAACGATTTATGAACACGGTACTTTTCATCCTCCATGATAATTACACAACTTCAACACACAATAACCGCGTTGTGCAATTATCTATACACTACACGGTCTCAGGCTCCGGATATTCAACCCCGAAGGTGTCAACGGTAACGGACTCAATGCGCTGCTCCTCCATAGGGCGGTCGCTCCAGTCGGTAGGTGTCTCGGCAATTGCATTGACAACCTCCTGACCCTCGATAACCTTGCCGAAGGCTGCGTAAGCGCCGTCAAGATGAGGAGCTGCTGCATGCATGATGAAGAACTGTGAGCCAGCCGAGTCAGGGTTCATGGCGCGCGCCATCGAGAGAACACCCGGTGTGTGTTTTAAGTTGTTCTCAAAGCCGTTCTGTGAAAACTCACCCTTGATTGAATAACCCGGACCACCCATGCCCGTACCCTCAGGACATCCTCCCTGAATCATGAATCCGCTTATGATACGGTGGAAGATAAGACCATCGTAGAAGCCTTTATTTACGAGGCTGATGAAGTTGTTGACTGTATTAGGGGCAGCCTCCGGATAGAGCTCTGCCTTGATGGTGCCGCGCCCTGCGACTGTAAATGTAACTATTGGATTCTGTGACATTGTAAAATTCCTTTCTATGATTTAATATATATGATTATAACTTTATCGGGGTGTTTTAGTCAATGGACAAGTCTATGAATAATATTCATGTGTTCCACACAGTCGTGCTTGTGCTGAAGCAGATGAATGAGGACGTGGAAAAATATATTGAGGCTTCGGTTTCGGAGGGGCTTAGGGTGGAGGTGTGCATGGAGACATCAGGTTTCGGAGTGGAGTGTCTCCACGAATCAGAGAATTTATCAAGAATATTAAATAAATCAATTAAAAATAATGAGAAGCTTGATGCTGAGGGCATTAAAGCAGCGTCGGAGGATACCGCAAAGACTATGGGGTGCAAAGAAGAAGCACTGGGGCTTCTGGTTATAACGGATGATGATGAGGCAGCAGGATATTTAGAGAAGCTTGGGGTGGCGGTGGCAGGCTATAGGGCACCGGGGCATGAATGCGAGAGCTTTTCGGCAAAATATGTTGTTGAGGAGCTTCCGATGGTAGATGATGATTATTTTAATCTTGTCTATATGAGGGCACATCATATCCCGGTGGAGATAGCCCGTACATCAAGAACCTTAATCAGGGAGATGACGGAAAAAGACCTTCCGGATATGTATGGGCTGTATGCGGACCCTGCTGTGGCAAGGTGGACTGAGCCGTTGTATGCTTATGAGGAGGAGCTGGAATTTACAAGGGCGTATATAGACAATATGTATACCTTTTACGGGTATGGTCTGTGGCTTGTATTTGACAGAACCTCGGGAGAGCTTATCGGGCGTGCCGGAATAAGCCGGAGAGTTATAGATGACAATGAATGCTGTGAGCTTGGCTATATCATAAAGGGGAGCCGCCAGAGACAGGGGCTTGGGTATGAGGTGGGCAGCGAAATAGTAAAATATGCACGGGATACGCTTGGAATAGCTGAGCTATGGCTGTGTACAGAGAAAAAAAACACTGCCTCCATAGCGCTCGCAGGTAAGCTTGGCTTCACGCTGTATGGAAGCAGTGTGTATGATTCCGGAAACAAGGGAGCACAGCAGTGTTATCTGTACAAAAAAGAGCTGTAATATACGCCTAAGTGCATAAAAATACACAGTAATATATGTCAAAGTGCATAAAATACGCAGCTCAATTTTATTTGTAATCAAGAATATGTTCGAGGAAGGTTATACAGTTGTCCGGATTAGGGGCGTTTACAACAACAGAGAATATAGGATGTTCGATTCCTATTCCCAGTACATCTGTCATAAACGGAAGCCCGGCAAGGTCTATACCCACAACACGCTTGAACCCGCTCTCAGTATCGGTATAGTACACAAGCCTGTCGGAGACCTTAGTGAGAAGCTCTGCAGGAAGAAGTACGGATAAATCTCTTAAGTATTCAGATTTAGCCCACAGGTTCGTGAACACATCATCACCGATATAGCAGTCGCTTGTCTGTGTGACAACCATTATATTGAGCTTCTCGGAAGATGTATAGGTTTCTTCGGTGAAGCTGTCCGGATTGATGGTGTAGTAACCGTCAACCCTTACGCGGTTTTTCCTGCCGTCAATTCCAAGCCATTCTGTCAGAGAATTGTCGAGTATCTTCGTGTCATCCCTTAAGTCCACGGAGATGCAGTTAACGTATGATACATAAAGGCTGGTGTTATAGTTGTTGGATATTATTGCCCTCACGATTGATACAATGGCGGCTATTCCGATGACTATGGCGAGTATCGGAACTTTATAGTAATCCCAGATATAGGATAGTTTTCCCTTTAGTCCTTTCTGATTCTTAATTTTTTCTCTTTCTTTTTTTACGCGCACAGAAAATTTATCTGTAAAACCTGAAGCCATGTTATTCTCCGTTTTATATTATTTCTGTCTCTTATACACAT
>ENA-OXEE01000924-OXEE01000924.1-human-gut-metagenome-genome-assembly--contig:-NODE-924-length-11116-cov-16.837_pt1 | contig 11116 bp, 8 predicted proteins | sample MGYA00249824_ERZ652242 | MGnify/ENA primary metagenome ERZ652242 (study PRJEB26925, sample SAMN05826943) | human gut metagenome | biome: ENVO:2100002; feature: ENVO:00000062; material: ENVO:00002003... | reverse complement strand
GATGTAGCTCCGTCTCGTGGGCTCGGAGATGTGTATAAGAGACAGATACAGATATTTCTCATATTTAATTATCACACACTTTGCAAACAATTAATTCAATTCGTAAATGTATATTTATTTAACCCCAACATCAGCTTTGTAGTAAAATTAGACATTTGCGAAATTTATATTACAGTTTTCCCATGCGCAGTTCGTCAACCAGTCCAAGGTACATACTCTCATTACCCTCTGATTTGAAGCCTCCGCCGATTTTTCCGCTCTTTATCAATGGGTATGCACGCATGAGTTCATCTATCTTGTCCTGACTGCTTCCCGGAAGCTGCTCAACAATATATCTAAATGCCCATATGTCAAGTGAAAAGACTTTCAGATAATGGACAGCAAGTCCGTCACAGTGCGTACAGCCACATTTTTTCAGAGCTGTGAAATATTTCACCGGCTTCCCCTTTGAAGTGTATGTGAGCACTCTCTTGTACAGATACTCCTCCACTTTTTCACACAACTCCTTATTTTCCTCACATACCATTCCTATAATGATATCATCAAAGTAACCTGCGCCATCTATAAGCATATCGGTGAAATTTCCTTCAAGCCTCTGCGGTATAGACTGGATATATTTAATCTCTCTGCCGATAATCACATTGTAAAACACGCTCTCCGTACTCCAGCCTTCTGCCGTACATTTTATCCCGGTAGCTGCCTGTAGAAGCTGTCTCATTCTGCCTGAACCTTCCGTGTTCTTTGCCCCGGTAAAGCTCTGTATAATCTGTCCCACAATGCCTGAACGCCGTCCGCTTCCGAATGCTGCATGTGCTCTTATCCATTCTGTGCAGTCACCGTTCTCATACAGCTTTGCAAGCACCACAGCACCAAAATAGGTATTCCTCTCATCGTTCTCGCCGTTCATATCAAACAGCTTAAGTGCAAGACGGCAAAGTCCCGCATCAGGATTTACCCTGAGCATAAGCTGTAAGGTACGCGAAAGCTCATTCCCGAACTTCTCCCCTTTTCCTATAACCGCTCCTCTGCCGTACACCGAACTGACAATACTTCGCTGTGCGTTGTCCGCATCGAACGCACCATTAGTATAGAGTCCCAATCTGTCTGCAAACACTGCCGCTTCCATAATAGCGTCCTCAATCTGTGTGCCTGACTTTCCTATTAATGCAGGCAGAAGATTCTCCAAGTATTTTATATCTTCATCTTCAAGGATAAGCTGCCCTGCATCCGCCGCTTTCTGCGTAAGCTGTGCAAGCTTATCCCTCATGCACTCAGCTATAAGCTGCGATGCCCAGCCTGTCCTTGAAAGATAAAGCAGCTCAAATGCATGCACCGGCTTCTTTTTCAGGAGTTTTCTAAACGGCTCCGCAGCCGCCTCATTATCATTGCACGCTAACGTATACAGCACTTTATCCTTCATTCCTCTGCTCTCTGTCTGCGCAAGCTCAAGCAGAAGGTCGATATTTGACGGCTCATGTCCGAGTGCAAGTATAAGCTCCTCTCGCACCTCCTTCTCAGCCTGCAAAAGCATGCTCACATAGAAATCGTTCTCCTTCGCACCGCATATTGCTTCAATCACATGCACGCGGCGTACCATTTCCTTCTTCCCCTTAGGGTCAAAGTCCTTTTTTAACAGCCACACAACATCACTGCCGCCCTCCTTAAGCCACCGCTCGGCAGAATCGGCAAGCTCACTATACGCTGCTCCGAGTGCCTGCACCATAGCCGCCCTGACACGGTAGTCCAAAAATATCTCCGGGTGTTTATTATGCTGCTCTAAAACGTACGCATAATGACCTGCACCGCTTGTAGTGAGCGCCTCAATGAGTGGGCAAAGCTGTGAATACGGTATATTTTTCACGCTGTATGTACCGCCATGCTGTGGAAGTCTTTTTACCGGCTCGCCTGCATTGGCATCCGCTGTACTGCCTGCCGGCACCGGTTCGTCCGCTCTAACCATCGCCTGTGTGCACAGCAGTGCATCTAAAAGAGTGATGGCATCTAAAAGAAGCTCCTCCCTATCATCCCTGTCAGGCTCTAAAAGCTGTCCGGTAAGCTCGGCAAGCTTTGCAAACACAGGAGCTGCCTTGGCATATGGCTTTATATCCTCAACCGCACGTCTCAGCCTGAAATCCTCCATTACAAGGTTAGTTCCCGCTATCATACAATTTCTTAATCTGCTGCTAAGTTCATATAATGGTGTAATGTTCATTATCTATCCTCTTTCTGCTCTAATATGCGATGCGTACAATCTCATTGTCTGTCAGAATACTAAGAACCATAAGCTTTATTCTGTTCTCTGTACGATCATAGAAAAATCCGCCAGATAAAACCTTGTCTTCAAGCAATGAAGTGTCAGGAAGAAGTCTTATCATGTCTGTCGTCTTTTCCTTTCCCGGTGCATCACCTAACATAATGCTTGCGCCTGTCTTGTCAAGAAGTGCCAGTCTTTCACCACATTCTCCTATTCGCTCATAACGTATAAGTGTATAATAAATTTCAGGAGCAAGTGCATTTTTTAAGATATTCTTTGCCTTTTTCACCTCATCCGACAAATAGTCAGCGGCAAATGAGCGTACCTTATCAATATCCTCCTTTGTGACTGCCCTTGTAGTGCTTCCATTCCAGCGCACTCTCTTATTTCCCTGTCCGGGATACATCGCCAGCTCCCCAACCTGTGTCACATGAAAAACAGAATCATCCTGCCTGATATATTTTAAAGCTTTCACAGGACGATAATTGTATGTACAGACTAACTCGCCCGAACCTAAATCAATATAACAGCCCTCATCAATGTACTGCTTTCCTGCATCATCATAGCTCACGTCAAATGAGAGCTGCAAAAGCTCTGCATTGCTACGGCAAAGCCCCAGTGCCCGAAGCTCTTCAAGCTTCCACACACCTCCAAGCTGCTCATAAAGCTGTGTATCATCAAGCTGTGTGTCATCAAGCTGTGTGTCATCGCTCTCAAGCTTGGCTGTAAGATACTCTCTCGACTTTTTTATGAGAGTCCAAAGTCTCTCAAGCTTGACCGCAGCCGCATCATAATGCTCATCCTTTCCATCCACGTCAAATGCCTTCATCTCTATTATAAGTTCATTTACAAGATGCTGCATCCCTGAAAGGTAGTAGTCTCCAAGCTGCTTTGAGAGCTGCTCATAGGTCTTAACTCCACCGGCTCCCATGGTTGCAAGACCTGACTTTAGTATATTTTTTACCATCTGAGCTGCAAGCTCTATGCCTTCAAGCTGCTTTTTTATCTTCTTGCTCTTAGCTGCTTTCGATGCCTTTGATGCCGTTTTTGCCTTTTTCGGCTCATCGGCACTGTCTGCATCAGCTTCACCTGCCGATGATGCGATGTCTGCTTCTTTCTTATCCCTGCTCTGCTTCTTCTCACGCTTCTTTATGATGTCATCAGGAATCGCACATGTTCCGAACTCCCTTTTTGCAGCTATCTCATACAAAAGGGCAAGCCCATGTTTACACGGAAACTGTCTGCTCGGACACGAACAGCGGCACACCGGCGCATCCGGCTCAATAAAATCCACCGATGTGATATAGTTGCTCTTTCCGCTTCCCTTGCACTCTCCCATGTAAAAGGTATCGTCTGCGGAGTGCTCAAGCCTCACAAAGCCTCCTCCTCTTGAAATCTTCTTTCCGTTGGCTGCCGCCGCCTGATTAGGTGCCATAGCCGCAATCTTTTCCTCTGTTATCTCCTGCACAGTATAACTCCTCCTTTAAATATATTGTCTTGCCAATCATATAAACAATATTTTATTCCTTATTGCACTATTTTACAATCCTTTGTGCCTGCAATCTGAATATATACCTTGTATTTTAATGATGAAGAACGTACAATAGGTGAAGTAGATATTTGAAAAGGAGGCTTATCATGTACACACTTCCAAAAGACCCTGTAATGCTTTTAAGCTTTGTAAATATGAAGCTCCGTGACGAATTTTCAAGTCTTGACGAGCTCGCCGCAGCCTGCTCTGCCACAGTGCAGGAGATTAAGGATGCTTTAGGAAAAATCAATTATGAATATAATGAAGCGCAGAACCAGTTCAAGTAATGCATGAGCTGCTTCATTTAATACATTTGAATATGATTTCAACAGATTTTTCCAATTATGCTTCGGGTGTAAAAAGACTGCTGTCACGACCTATATAATCATCGTGACAGCAGTCTTTTATTCTAAATCAATATTCGAGGTAGGCACCCTTCATAGGACTTGCGGCATGTTCGCTGAATAATCTCAAAACACCTTTTTTGTATTTAGGCTCTCTAGGCTTCCAGTTCTTTCTTCGCTCCTTTAGTATCTCGTCTATCTCTTCCATGGATTTTCTCTCTCCATTAATGCCTACAATGTTAAGCTTTCTCTCCATAACATCAATCTCAATCAAATCCCCTTCCTCGACGAGTGCTATAGGACCACCGTCAACAGCCTCCGGGCTGCAATGCCCTATAACCGGACCTGTTGATGCACCTGAAAATCTTCCGTCGGTGATAAGCGCAATGCTCTTTCCAAGCTCCGCATCGCTGCTGATTGCCTCCGAGGTGTAGAACATCTCAGGCATGCCGCTTCCCTTAGGTCCCTCATACCTTATGAAAACAGCGTCACCCTTCTGTACTTTATGCTTTAAAACAGCGTCTAAGCATTCCTCCTCACTGTCAAACGGTCTCGCTCTTAAAACCGACTTAAACATCTCCTTCGGACACGCTGTATGCTTTATTACGGCTCCCTCAGGTGCAAGGTTTCCTCTCAGGATTGCAATGCTTCCGTCTGTGCCGATTGCCTTATCATAAGGATGTATGATATCCTGCCTTGTAAGCTTTATTCCGTATCTCTTATTAAATTCATCAAGCCACTTCTCACATTTCTCATAAAAGCCATTATTTTTAAGCTCGTCAAGATTTTCACCGAGTGTCTTACCTGTAACCGTCATCACATCAAGATGGAGATGCTGCTTAATCTCCTCCATGATAGCCGGAACTCCGCCCGCATAGTAGAAACACTCGGCAGGCCACTTCCCGGCAGGGCGCACATCGAGAAGATATCTTGCGTTTCTGTGCAGTCTGTCAAAGGTGTCACCCGTGATTTCAATTCCGAACTCATGTGCAAGTGCCGGAATGTGAAGGAGACAGTTAGTGCTTCCCGATATCGCGGCATGGACAAGAATAGCATTCTCAAAGCTCTCATAGGTAACTATGTCGCTCGGCTTCATGTTCTCTGATCCTGCAAGCCTTACAGCCTGTTTTCCTGCCTCCCTCGCATACTCAAGAAGGTCGGGACTAGTAGCAGGCATAAGAGCGCTGCCCGGAAGTGCAAGACCCAGAGCCTCCGCCATAATCTGCATGGTTGACGCAGTTCCTATAAATGAACATGCACCACAGCTTGGACACGCGTTACACTTTGCCCAGTCTAACTTTTCCTTGTCAATCTCACCTCTCTCATATTTTGCGCTGTACATGCCAAGCTGCTCTAATGTAAGCAGCTCCGGTCCCGCATTCATCGTTCCGCCCGGAACGACAATAGCCGGAATGTCAACTCTTGCAAGTCCCATCAGATTTCCCGGAAGTCCCTTATCACAGCTTGAAAGATATACCCCTGCATCAAAAGGCGTGGCATTGGCATGTATCTCAATCATGTTTGCAATCATCTCGCGGCTTGCAAGGCTGTAATTAATTCCGTCCGTTCCCTGGCTCTCACCGTCACATATATCCGTACAGAAATATCTCGCTCCATATCCGCCTGCCTCAGCAACTCCCTTTCTCACCTCATCAACAAGAATGTTGAGGTGTCCGCTTCCCGGATGGCTGTCGCCGAATGTGCTCTCTATCATAACCTGCGGCTTCTCAAGGTCTTCCTTCTTCCAGCCCGTTCCAATTCTAAGCGGATCAAGCTCCGGTGCAAGCTTACGCATTTCCTGACTCTTTAATTCCATAATAATTTCCTCCTAAAATTTTTATTATTATGACACCACGAACCACACAATAGTGGCTCCCACAATTCCTACCATACCAACAATCGTCTCCATGACAGTCCAGGTCTTAAAATTCGTCTTTTCATCTACCTCAAACAATGACTTTGAAAGCCAGAAGCCGGAATCATTTACATGGCTGAACGCTGTTCCGCCTGATGCTATGGCTATGGTAAGTGTAGCAAGCTGCAGCTGTGACAAATCTGCAACCATCGGCATTGATGCAATGATTCCTGCCGCCATGGTCATCGAAACGGTTGCTGAGCCAACCGATATTCTTACAACTGCGGCAACCAGAAATGCCACAAGCACCATAGGAAGCGGTAAAGCACCTACAAAATTTCCGAAAAGCTCTCCGATTCCGGAATTCTGAAGTATAAATCTGAGCATTCCGCCGCCGGATATCAGAAGTATTATATTTCCGCATGAATGAAGCGAGTTTGTCATAACATTTGTTATCTCTTTAACGCTGAAGCCTGCCGGTAGTCCCAAAAACAGCATTGCACAGATTGTTGACAATAAGAGCGCAATCACCGGTGTTCCAAGGAACTCCAGAATCGGCTGTACAGGCTTCATAAAAGGAACAATAGATGACAATGTATTTAATATGATAAGGAATAAAGGAAGCAGTATTATGCATACTATTACCCAGAAGTTAGGTGTCCTTCCCTTATTCTTTTCCTGTCCCTCCTTCTCATTTTCAAGATAGGAGCTTGGAACCGGGCAGTTAAATCTGCTGCCGGCAAACTTTCCGAAAACAGGGCCTGCCAATATCATCGCAGGTATTCCGATTATAATTCCAAGCATAATCACATAGCTCAACTCAACATTAAGCATCTCCGCCACGAGCACCGGTCCCGGTGTTGGCGGCACAAAAGCATGTCCTATTGCAAGTCCGGCTAAAAGCGGAATTGAATAACAGAACACGGACTTCTTTGTCTTTCTTGCTATTCCAAAAGCAACAGGAATAAGTATCAGCAGACCTGACTCGAAAAATACAGGCATTCCGACAATGAGTCCCGTAATTCCAAGTGCCCATGGTGCTTTTTTCTCTCCGAACACCCGAAGAAGCGTGTCCGCGATAACCTCAACACCGCCGGATACCTGCAAAATGGCACCGAACATAGAGCCAAGACCAATAAGTATCGCTATTGTCTGTAATGTTGTCCCGACTCCCTCAGCCAGGGTATCCGTAATCATTCCGAACGGCATTCCGACTACCAGTCCAATGATAAGCGCCGATGACATAATAGCGATAAACGGCTGGATTTTAGCCTTGATTATCAAAAACAACAGCACGGCAAAGCCCAGTGCAGCTCCAATAATCAGCCTTTCCGGCGAAGCAGTAAACATCTCCATATCATATCCTCCTAAATCCAGATGTAAAGCAGACATTCGCAATCCGCTTTTGCTACTTGCTCATGAACGCAGTCGCTTTGCGAACACCCACTGCTTAGTGCTCTACACACTTGAAGCGGGGGATTGCTTATTCTGCGTTCAAATATCTGCATGTAAATATAATTAGTATCAGCTTTATTAATACGGCGCCTTGTATTAACTTAGGTACAATATAGCAAGCGTGTTTTTTTCTTTCAACAAATGTGATGTATATATTTATTTTTCCCCAATATGCGTAAAAAAATGTAGTAATTTCGATGAAATCACTACATTTTTTATGCATATTTACCATATTAAATTATAAAACATCCACGATAAACATTATACGTCCGATGTATTTTTCTTCATGTTATTCTTGCTTTTCTGCTCTGTTATAAGCTCCATTATAGCCTGTCTGTTGTAGGTAAGGTGCATGTTCATCGCACATTTAGCACCTACCGCATCACGCTTTTCTATACAGCCCACAATAGCCCTGTGAGTCTCTATTGTCTCGTTCATCAGCCGTCTGTAGGTTATATTGGCAAAAATGACAACAGATGTATTAATCACAGGGATAAGTCTCTCAACAACCATATTTCCGCTTATCTTGGCAATATAGCTGTGAAATTCCACATCCTTCTGAATATGGTCATGTCCTTGTGTATACAGCATTTCAACCTCATCACACAACACCTTAAGCTGTGCAAGCTGTCCTGCTGTTGCATTCGCACACGCAAGAGCAGCAATATCCGGCTCAATCATCAGACGGACTTCAAAAAGGTCAAGCGCAAGCCTGTATCTGTCCTTGACATAAAAAGACTGCCGACATCAGCGATAAACCTTTTTAAGATTTAACCGCTGATGCGACAGTCTGTTTAATACTTATTCTTCTTTTTTTAACAGTGGAATTGTCCATGTCAAGGACATTCCCCCTGATTCTTCAGGCTTACGCCACAGGCTTCTCCGTTCTCGCAACAAGTCCCTCCGTCCGGTCGACATCAATCACTATCTCATCTCCGGCATCCACATTACCCGAGAGAATAAGCTTTGCCGAAAGTGTCTCGACCGTCTTCTGAAGATATCTTCTGAGAGGTCGTGCGCCGTACATAGGGTCATAGCCGTTCTCTACAATGTAGTCCTTGGCGGCCGATGTAAGCTTAATCGTAACCTCCCTGTCAGCAAGTCGCTTGTTGAGGTCAGCAACCATGAGATCAATGATGCCTGTGATGTTATCCTTGGTGAGAGGCTTGAACATGATTATCTCATCAAGTCTGTTTAAAAACTCAGGTCTGAAGCTTGCCCTGAGTTCACCCATTACAGCCTTCTCACACTCCGGACTGAAATTGCCGTTCTCGTCGATACCGTCAAGCATGTGGACGGAGCCGATATTGGAGGTAAGAATTATAATCGTGTTCTTAAAGTCCACGGTACGTCCCTGTGAATCGGTGATACGTCCGTCATCAAGCACCTGTAAAAGCACATTGAACACATCAGGGTGTGCCTTCTCAATCTCATCAAAGAGCACAACCGAGTAAGGTTTTCTTCTGACAGCCTCGGTGAGCTGACCGCCCTCCTCATAACCAACATATCCTGGAGGCGCTCCGATAAGACGCGATACGGAATATTTCTCCATGTACTCACTCATATCAAGTCTCACGATATTCTTCTCGTCGTCAAACAGGCTCTCGGCGAGTGCCTTGGCAAGCTCCGTCTTACCTACACCGGTAGGTCCGAGGAACAGGAATGAACCGATAGGCTTCGACGGATCCTTTATGCCCGCCTTTGAACGGATGATTGCCTCTGTAACCTTAGTTACACCCTCATCCTGTCCTATGACACGCTTATGAAGTATATCTGCTAAGTGGAGTGTCTTGTTTCTCTCACTCTCATTTAACTTTGATACAGGAATACCTGTCCAGCGGGAGATAATCTTCGCAATCTCCTCGTCAGTAACGCTCTCATGTACAAGAGAGAGCTCCTTCTGCTTTACAATATTCTCCTCAGCCTCTATCTGCTTCTTGAGCTCAGGCAGGCGGCCATACTGTAGCTGTGCTGCCTTCTCCAGATCATAATTTCTCTGTGCAAGCTCAATCTGGCGATTCACATCGTCTAACTCCTCACGAAGCTTGCTGATGCGGTCAACCGCTGCCTTCTCGTTGTCCCACTGAGCCTTGCCCGACGCGAACTGCTCTCTGAGTGTGGCCAGCTCTTTCTGAAGATTCTCAAGACGTTCACGGCTTAGATTGTCGTCCTCCTTCTTAAGTGCAGCCTCCTCAATCTCTAGCTGCATAATCTTACGCTTTAGCTCATCAAGCTCGGCAGGCATGGAGTCAAGCTCGGTCTTAATCATCGCACACGCCTCATCCACAAGGTCAATAGCCTTATCCGGCAGGAATCTGTCCGTGATGTACCTGTTCGAGAGTGTTGCTGCCGCAACAAGCGCACCATCGGTAATCTTAACCCCATGGTAGAGCTCATAGCGCTCCTTGATACCACGAAGGATTGATATTGTATCCTCAACCGTCGGCTCATCAACCATTACCGGCTGGAAACGACGTTCAAGTGCCGCATCCTTCTCAATGTACTTGCGGTACTCATCAAGTGTGGTGGCACCGATACAGTGAAGCTCACCTCTTGCGAGCATAGGCTTTAACATATTGCCTGCGTCCATGGCACCCTCAGTCTTACCGGCACCGACAATTATATGGAGCTCATCGATAAAGAGAATTATCTTGCCCTCGCTCTTTTTTACTTCCTCAAGAACAGCCTTAAGACGTTCCTCAAACTCACCACGGTACTTAGCACCTGCAACAAGTGCACCCATATCAAGTGAGAACACTGTCTTATCCTTGAGTCCGTCCGGAACATCACCACGCACAATACGCTGTGCAAGTCCCTCTACAACAGCAGTCTTACCGACACCCGGCTCACCGATAAGAACAGGATTGTTCTTCGTCTTACGGGAGAGAATACGAATGACATTTCTTATCTCATTATCCCTTCCGATAACCGGGTCAAGCTTCTGCTGCCTTGCCCTCTCGACAAGATCAACACCGTACTTTTTAAGTGTGTCGTAGGTCGCCTCCGGGTTATCGCTTGTAACCTGCTGATTCCCCCTGACACTCTGAAGTGCTGTGAGGAATCTGTCTCTTGTTATGCCGTATTCCTTAAAAATCGCCTTCACCGCATTGTTAGGATATGCGATAAGCGTGAGGAAGATATGCTCAACGGACACATACTCATCACCCATCTTCTTAGCTTCATCTTCTGCCGACACAAGCACCTTGTTGAGCGACTGGCTTATCATAAGCTGAACGTCACCCGATACCTTGGTCTTCTGCTCAAGTGCCTTCTTCGCACGCTCTATGAATGACGGAAGATGTATTTCCATCTTCTCCACGAGCTTTGCAATAAGACTATCCTCTATGGTAAGAAGGGAGTACAAAAGATGTTCCTGGTCTACTTCCTGATTACCGTATTCATAGGCAAGCTTCTCACAGTTGTTGAGAGCTTCCGCTGATTTCTGTGTAAACTTATTAATGTTCATAGTGAATACTCCTTTCATTGTAAACATTCTAATCTATCTGTAAAAACATCTGCAATGAGTATGTGCACTGCTTACGTTTGTTATGTACACCTGCACAACTGCTTTGCATTTGTTCTAGTTGTAATATAACATCTCTTATTAGCACTGTCAATAGGTGAGTGCCTGTCTCTTATACACATCTCCGAGCCCACGAGACGGAGCTACATCTCGT
>ENA-OXEE01000917-OXEE01000917.1-human-gut-metagenome-genome-assembly--contig:-NODE-917-length-11176-cov-16.0526_pt1 | contig 11176 bp, 8 predicted proteins | sample MGYA00249824_ERZ652242 | MGnify/ENA primary metagenome ERZ652242 (study PRJEB26925, sample SAMN05826943) | human gut metagenome | biome: ENVO:2100002; feature: ENVO:00000062; material: ENVO:00002003... | reverse complement strand
TCGGCAGCGTCAGATGTGTATAAGAGACAGATGTAACATACTTGGGTTTTGTAACCTTTCTTATTATTTATAGATAAAGGAGATGTATTCTCATGATGACATCCGAATACAGACTTGGAATTGACATTGGTTCCACTACAGTCAAAATAGCAATTATTGATAAAGCTAACAATATATTGTTTTCAGATTACGAAAGACATTTCGCCAATATCCAGGAGACTCTTGCAGGTCTTCTTGTCAAGGCTAAGGATAAGCTTGGCGCAATAAGCGTACACCCTGTCATAACCGGTTCCGGTGGTCTTACACTTGCAAGCCACCTTGAGGTTCCGTTTACCCAGGAGGTCGTAGCCGTATCAACAGCGCTAAGCGACTACGCTCCTCAGACAGATGTTGCCATAGAGCTTGGCGGCGAGGATGCCAAGATAATCTATTTTACCAACGGTATCGACCAGCGTATGAACGGTATCTGTGCCGGTGGTACAGGCTCATTCATCGACCAGATGGCTACCCTTTTGCAGACCGATGCAACCGGTCTTAATGAGTATGCCAAAAATTATCAGGCAATATACCCTATAGCTGCCCGATGCGGAGTATTTGCAAAGTCCGATATACAGCCTCTCATCAATGAAGGAGCAACCAAGGAGGACTTATCCGCTTCCATTTTTCAGGCCGTTGTAAACCAGACCATAAGCGGACTTGCCTGCGGTAAGCCTATCCGCGGAAATGTTGCCTTCTTAGGCGGACCTCTTCACTTCCTGTCCGAGCTTAAGAATGCTTTTATCCGCACGCTTAATCTTGGTCCTGAGAACATCATTGCACCTGAGCACTCACATCTTTTTGCGGCTGTAGGTTCGGCAATGACCGCCAAAGATGAGATTGCCATTGATATTGACGCTCTCATCACCAAGCTTCACAATAAGATTAAGATGGACTTTGAGGTAGAGCGTATGGAGCCTCTGTTCGCCACGCAGGATGCCTACAAGGAATTCCGCGCACGCCATGACAGCCACCGCGTTATCAAGGGCAGTCTTGAGAGCTACTCCGGCAACTGCTATCTCGGAATAGATGCCGGCTCTACCACAACGAAGGCTGCAGTGGTAGCAGAGGACGGAACACTTCTCTACTCCTTCTACAGCAGCAACAACGGAAGCCCTCTCGCGACATCCATAAAGGCGATAAAGGAGATATATTCCATCCTTCCTGCCAATGCGCATATCGTGCGCTCATGTTCAACAGGCTACGGTGAGGCACTTATAAAGGCAGCACTCATGCTCGATGAGGGTGAGGTTGAGACTGTATCCCACTATTATGCCGCCGCATTTTTTGACCCTGAGGTTGACTGTATCCTCGATATAGGCGGTCAGGATATGAAATGTATCAAGATTAAAAATAACACCGTTGACAGTGTCCAGCTCAATGAGGCATGCTCCTCAGGCTGCGGTTCTTTCATAGAGACATTTGCAAAGTCGCTGAACTACTCTGTTGAGGATTTCGCAAAAGAGGCTCTCTTTGCGCCTCACCCTATAGACCTCGGTACAAGATGTACCGTATTCATGAACTCCAAGGTTAAGCAGGCGCAGAAGGAGGGTGCAAGCGTGGCGGATATATCTGCCGGACTTGCCTACTCTGTTATCAAGAACGCGCTTTACAAGGTTATCAAGATTTCAGACCCTAAGGATTTAGGTCACCAGATTGTTGTCCAGGGTGGTACCTTCTACAATGACGCTGTCCTTAGAAGCCTTGAAAAAATTACAGGTGTTGAGGTTATACGTCCTGATATTGCAGGAATCATGGGCGCCTTCGGTGCCGCCCTTGTAGCAAGAGAGCGCTACGAAGGTCAGGATACCACTATGCTTTCTATTGAGAAAATCAATGAGCTTACATACGAGACAAGAATGGCACGCTGCAAGGGCTGTACCAACAGCTGTCTCCTCACAATCAACCGTTTCTCCGGCGGAAGGCAGTTCATATCCGGAAACCGCTGCGAACGTGGTATAGGCAAGGAAAAGAATAAAGACCATGTGCCAAATCTTTTTGAGTACAAGAACAAGCGTCTTTTCTCTTATGAACCTCTTGAGATAACAGATGCACCACGCGGTGTTGTAGGTATCCCGCGTGTACTCAATATGTACGAGAACTATCCATTCTGGTTCACATTCTTTACAAAGCTCGGCTTCCGCGTTGTTCTCTCGCCTGAGTCAAGCCGTAAGATATATGAGCTTGGAATTGAATCCATCCCTAGTGAGTCTGAGTGTTATCCTGCCAAGCTCGCACATGGTCATGTAACGTGGCTTATCAAGCAGGGAATAAAATTTATCTTCTATCCTTGCATACCTTATGAGCGCAGGGAAATAGAGAACACTAACAACCACTACAACTGCCCTATCGTAACCTCCTACGCTGAGAACATCAAGAACAACGTAGAAGAGCTTGTGACAGAGAATATACTCTTTATGAATCCTTTCCTCTCATTTGAGGATGAGAAGGTTCTTGCAAAGCGTCTCTCCAAGGAAATCGGAGGTCAGTTCAACATCTCCTCCAGGGATGTTACTGCCGCATGCCAGGCCGCATGGGATGAATTAGCAGAATGCCGCCGCGATATTATGAAGAAGGGTGAGGAAACCCTCAAATACCTTGAGGAGACAGGAAGACACGCTATAGTTCTCGCAGGCCGTCCATACCATATCGACCCTGAGATTAACCATGGTATCCCTGAGCTTATCAACAGCTACGGAATAGCTGTTCTCACAGAGGATTCTATATCACACCTCGGAAAGGTTGAGCGTCCTCTCATCGTAATGGATCAGTGGATGTACCATTCACGACTGTATGCCGCAGCAAGCTTCATCCGCGACAAGGACAACATTGACATGATACAGCTCAACTCCTTCGGCTGCGGACTTGACGCCGTCACAACCGACCAGGTGAATGATATACTCTCCTCAGCAGGAAAGATTTACACCGTATTAAAGATAGATGAGGTAAACAACCTCGGTGCCGCAAGAATCCGTATCCGTTCACTCATCTCCGCCATAAAGGTCCGTGAGCACAACAACTACAAGCGCAGCATCGTATCAAGTGCTTACCACAGAAAAGAATTTACCAAGGAAATGCGCGACAGCAATTACACTATTCTCTGTCCGCAGATGTCACCTATACACTTCGACCTCATTGAGCCTGCTCTCAATTCCTGCGGCTACAATGTCGAAGTACTAAAGAATGTGAGCAAGTCCGCAGTCGATACAGGTCTTAAGTATGTCAACAATGACGCCTGCTACCCTTCTCTTATCGTGGTAGGACAGATGATGGAGGCAGTGCTCTCAGGCAGATATGACCTAACAAAGACAGCTCTTGTCATCACACAGACAGGTGGTGGCTGCCGTGCGTCGAACTATATCGGATTTATCCGCCGTGCCCTCATAAAGGCAGGCTACCCTGATATTCCGGTTATATCGCTGAGCGTGCAGGGACTTGAGAGCAACTCAGGCTTCACCTACTCGCTTCCTATGATTAAGAAGGTAGCGATGGCAATCCAGTACGGTGATATATTTATGAATGTTGTGTACCGCACACGTCCTTATGAGGCAGTTCCCGGCTCGGTCAATGCACTCCATGAGAAGTGGAAGAATATTATCATAGAGCAGCTCAAGCAGCCAAAGGTATATATGAAGGATTTCAACCGCAACATCAGGCAGATTATAAAGGAATTCGATGAGATTCCTCTTCTTGACATCAAGAAGCCACGCGTCGGAATAGTCGGTGAGATTCTTGTCAAGTTCCTGCCTGCTGCCAACAACTACCTCGTTGACCTCCTTGAGAAGGAAGGCGCTGAGGCTGTAGTTCCTGATTTCATGGGCTTCATGCTCTACTGCGCTGAGAACGCGAACTTCAAGGCAGACAACCTCGGTGCAAGCAGGAAGTCAATGCACATAAGCAACGCTGTAATAAAGGCAATCAATATGTTCCGCGGTCCGTCCAACAAGGCACTTGCGCAGAGCAAGCGCTTCGATGCTCCGACGGACATCAAGGAGATGACTAAGCTGGCTGCCCCACTCGTTTCACTCGGAAACCAGACAGGTGAGGGCTGGCTTCTCACGGCCGAAATGATTGAGCTTATTCACCACGGAGCTAAGAACATCGTCTGCTGCCAGCCTTTCGCATGCCTGCCTAACCATATCGTAGGTAAGGGTGTCATAAAAGAGCTGCGCGCCGCATATCCGGATGCCAACATAATCGCCGTAGACTATGACCCGGGTGCCAGTGAGGTTAACCAGCTCAACAGAATCAAGCTTATGCTGTCGACTGCGCAGAAGAATCTTGATAAGTAGGTTGGAGTTAAGAGCCTTCTTAAAAGGCAAACTACACTAAAACAATAGTGTGTAATGTTGAGATAGCTGAGATAGTTGAGATAGTTGAGATATCAAGATAGCTGAGGTATATGCAGTTGAAAACGCGCCATATTGTAAGTTAAATTACAATATGACGCGTTTTCTTTTTTATCTGCTTTCTTTTTTATCTGCTTTCTTTTTTATCTGCTTTCTTTATTATCTTCGCGGGCATTTTCCCCTGTCTTCTGCTCTCCATACCCATGACAGTCAATTTTTTATAGCTTTTGGGCTTGGCTGTGGGTATTTTTTTGTTTTCCACTCTTCCATACCCATGGCAGTCTATTTTTTGTTGCCTTTTTTGCTTGGCTGTGGGTATTTTTCCTGTCTTCTGTTCTCACATACCCATAGCAGTCTATTTTTTATTGCATTTTTGCTTGGCTGTGGGTATTTTTCCTGTCTTATGTTCTCACATACCCATAGCAGTCTATTTTTTATTGCTTTTTTGCTTGGGTGTGGGTATCTTTCCTGTCTTATGCTCTCCATACCCATGACAGTCTATTTTTTTATAGCTTTGTGGCTTGGCTGTGGGTATTTTTCCTGTCTTATGCTCTCCATACCCATAGCAGTCTATTTTTTTTTGCTTTTTTGCTTGGCTGTGGGTATTTTTCTTGATTTATGTTTTCCATACCCACACTTCATGTTTTACTCAATTTTTGACGGCAGCTGTGCAAGTATTATCGCCGCAAACATAAGCACACATCCAGCGCTCTCTTTAATTGACAGGCTCTCATGTAAAATTACCCACCCGGCAAGCACTGAGAAGCATGATTCCAGACTGAGTATCAATGACGCTATCGTAGGATTGACATTCCTCTGCCCTATAATCTGCAAGGTGTATGCCACCCCGCAGGAGAGCACACCGGCATAGAGAATCGGAAGCCACGCTGACAATATGGCTGCCATATCAGGATGTTCAAGGCTGAACATAAACGGAAGTGACGCCACTCCGCACACCAAAAACTGTATGCATGACAGTGTAACACCATTAACCTTCGGCGAAAAATAATCTATCACCATAATGTGCGCCGAAAATCCTATCGCACATAGAAAAATGAGCACATCTCCTTTTCCAACGGAAAAACCATCTGTTATGCACAGACAATACAGTCCTGCCAGAGCAAGTACCACGGCTGCCCATACTTTCCATCCCGATGTCTTTTTCATGAATATTCCGATTAAAGGTACAATCACTATATAGCACGCTGTTATAAACCCGGCTTTTCCCGCTGAAGTATACTTAATTCCAGCCTGTTGAAGACTTGTCGCCGCGAAAAGAAGTATTCCGCAGAAAAGACCTCCGACAATCAGCTCCTTTATATTTCCATTATGTATATCAGTTGTGTTTTCCGATACTCCTTCTGTTGTTGCCTGCACTCTACTTCCTGATGTTATTTCCGACACTTTTTCAGAGCCGGAGGTTCTTTCAATTATCGATGTGCTTTGTGCTGCTCTTTTATCTCTTCCGCAAATCCCTTTCTGAATCAGTATGCAAGGAACAAGCGTCAACGCACCGATAAATGACCTTATTCCGTTAAATGTGAATGGTCCTATATAATCCATTCCTACACTCTGTGCGACAAATGCTGTCCCCCATATAAATGCTGTCAATGCCAATAATAAAGCGTTCTTAAGTTTCATAATCCAATTCCGCTGCAATCGATGAACCTATTATCTTATATTCTCAATCTGCCAATCAATAGGCTCCACCCCATGTGCCTTCAGGAACTCATTCGCCTGGCTGAAATGCCTGCACCCAAAGAAGCCTCTATAAGCCGACAGCGGGCTTGGGTGCGGCGCCTTGAGTATCAGGTGCTTCGGATTCGTTAACATTGGAATCTTACTCTGTGCCGGTCTGCCCCAGAGCATGTACACAATAGGTCTGTCCTGTGCGTTCACCGCCTCAATGACAGCGTCCGTGAACTGCTCCCAGCCATGTCCCTGATGAGAGTTAGCCTGATGAGCGCGAACCGTGAGTACAGTGTTTAAAAGAAGCACACCCTGATCCGCCCATTTTTTAAGATAACCATTGTCCGGAACATAACAGCCAAGGTCATCGTGAAGCTCCTGATATATATTCTGGAGCGATGGCGGAATATCCTTCTGTTCAGGAAGAACCGAAAAGCTCAGACCATGCGCCTGCAATTCATTGTGGTATGGATCCTGCCCCAGTATTAACACCTTGACATTCTTTAACGGCGTGAAATTAAATGCGTTAAATATATCCTCCGACGGCGGATATACCACACCCTTCCTGTATTCACTGTCCACAAACTTATATAAATCCCTATAATATGGCTTGGCGAACTCAGGTTTAAGCGCTTCAAGCCAGTCATTGCTAATCTGTGACATATCAATCTCCAGTTACTAAGTATATTTTTAATTATATATCCATCACATTCTCACAGACACCCCGCGCTGTGCAAGATAATCTTTAAGGTCGGATATCTCAAGCTCCTTGTAATGAAAAAGTGAAGCAGCAAGCGCCGCATCCGCCTTGCCCTCCGTGAGTGCATCATAAAAATGCTCCTTACTTCCGGCTCCGCCCGAAGCGATAACAGGTATTGAAACATTCTCAGCTATTGTCCGCGTAAGCTCAATATCATACCCCTGCTTGACTCCATCACAGTCCATGCTGGTAAGAAGTATCTCTCCGGCACCCAGTTTATTAGCCTTCACAGCCCACTCAAGTGCATCGATTCCTGTGTCCACTCTTCCGCCCATCTTGTAGATATTCCAACCGCTTCCGTCCGCTCTTCTCTTAGCATCTATTGCGACAACTACACACTGGCTGCCGAACTTATCCGCCGCATCACTTATAAGGCGTGGATTATCGATTGCGGATGAATTAATTGAAATCTTGTCCGCTCCCTCCCTCAGAAGGTTCTTAAAATCATCAACAGTCCTTATTCCGCCACCAACAGTAAACGGAATAAATACCTTCTCGGCAACCCTTCTCACAAGTTCAACTGTAGTCTCTCTTCTGTCGGATGAGGCTGTGATATCCAGAAATACAAGCTCATCTGCTCCCGCCTTGTCATAAAGGGCAGCTACCTCAACCGGATCGCCGGCATCGCGCAGATTGACAAAATTGGTTCCCTTCACAACTCTTCCATTATTAACGTCCAGACATGGTATTATTCTCTTGGTAAACATAAGCTGTCCTCTCTATTATTGATTAGAATGCAATGTTATAATGCGGCAAAGTTCTTGAGAATCTGCATACCCACACTTCCGCTCTTTTCAGGGTGGAACTGACATGCATATACATTATCCTTCTGAACAGAGGCATGTATTATAGTTCCGCCATATTCAGTAGTCGCAGCGACTATGCTCTCATCATCAGCCTTGAGATAATATGAGTGTACAAAATACACATAAGGATTCTCACCAAGACCTTCAAAAAGTCTTGCGCCCTCCGATACCTTAAGGGAATTCCAGCCAATATGAGGTATCTTGATTCCCGGTGCATCCGGAATCCTCAATATCTCACCCGGAAGAATCGAAAGTCCCTCAACACCATCTGATTCATCGCTGCGTCTGAATAGAAGCTGAAGTCCAAGACATATACCCAGAAATGGCTTTCCTGAGTCAACAACCTCATGTATGGTGTTCACAAGACCATACTCATTAAGCCGTCCCATTGCATCGCCAAACGAACCTACCCCCGGTAAAATCACTTTATCAGATGACAGAATCTCATTCCTGTCCCTTGTCACAACTGCTTCCTGCCCTATAGCTTCAAGCGCCTTTTCCACACTTCTTAGATTTCCTGCATCATAATCGATAATAGCTATCACTCAGTCATACCTCCGATGTCCATAAGTATCTCTCTGTACTGCAATTCATTTTCCAAGCTTCCATAATAGATGGCATCCTCCTCGGATATTCCGTATCTTGAAAGCTCTGATAAAATCTGAGCCTTAACCGCATCATACTGATCCAGCACCTCATACTTTTCAGCATCAGAATAATATTCATTATAGTGAGTCAAACCCTTTATCAAGGAATCCAATGCTTCCAGCTTCATTCCTATCTTATTGTAGCTCATATACGAGCAATAATCTACATATACGCTGGCAACCGTCCTTATTGCATAATATGTATTCTTGTCCGAAGCTCTTAATTCAACACCGGAAATACTGTCGAATGCCTGATCATATTTTCCATTTGTGAAAAATTCTTTTGCCTGGCTTACCTTAATTCCATACGATACAAATCTTGTGCCAAAATATACAATACCAACAATAACTATTATGGTAATTAACATTCCAATATAATTACCCTTGGTCACTTTAATCAGTTCTGACGGCTGCGGTGCCTTCTTTTCCTTCTTAACCTTTTCTTTTTTAGGTTTCTTAGGCTTAGGCTCCTTTTTCTTTTTCTCTTTCTTCTTTTTAGGTGCCTCAGGTTCCTCATCTAAATCAGGGATATCGGCATTTTCATCTGATGATTTATCAAATGCATCTGAATCATTATAAAGCTCATCTATAAGAGAAACATTATCCTGTACTATGCCGTCTGTGGAATCATCCTCGCCATCCTGCTTATTCTTTCCAGCAGCCTTCTCGGCTTTTAGCTGCTCCTTTTTAGCCTTCTTTTCTGCTTTCTTTCTTGCCTTTTCCTCCGCCTTGGCTTCCTTAGCCGCCTTAGCAGCCGCAAGCTTAGCCTCCTTAGCTTCCCTTGCTGCTTCTGCCTTCTTGGCTCTGGCACTTCTTTGCGCCTCAGCTTTTTCTTCTCCTGAAGGCTTCACATCCTGTTGTCCGGAATTATCGGTTGCACTTCCATTATTCAGGGTATCCGGTCTCTCCTCTTCCTCACCTGCATAAGTATTCGCTGCTGCCCCATCCTCATTATCATCAGTGAGTGTCAATATATCGTCCGCAGCATTATCAGATCTTTTATCAGGCTCTTCTCCAGAGCTATCACTGCTTCCGCTGTTATCGCCGCCATTAATCTGATTGAATAAATCCATAAGGCTGTCGTTATCATTATTATCGTTCTGGGAAGTGTTCTGGGAAGTTACATTCTCCTCATCCATGGAATTCCCAGACTCATGCGGTTCTTCATTATCATTCTCTTCAAGAGCCAATATATCATCGCTGCCATCATGGTCAGCATTGCCGTTCTGGTTATCGACGTCATTATGACTATCTGAGAAAATGTCATTTAAGAAATCATCCTGTTCTTCGTTGCTGCCATCTTCTGCTGCTTCATTGTCTTCGGCATCTGACTGTCTGCTCTTATTGCTCTCGCTATCCTGATTATCTAAATCTTCATTCCCATCACTGTTACTGCTTCTTAAAGAATTTAACAATTCATCCAAGTACTGATCATCATTATTATCTGCCACGTTATTTCACCTCAACTGTTTTCATTTGACTAAATCATTGATTTAACTAAATCATTGGTACGACTACTATCCATGATAAAATCACTGAGTAATAATACCTTCAAACGCAGAACGAATAAATTCGTTTTTATGCTTGCACTCATTATATCATGCTATGTTTTTTTTCACAAGAAATAAATAAAGAGCCGCATAATCACTCTGGCGGCTCTTTAGCTAAACTTTTTTAATTCACTTTCTTCTATTTCAATATGAGCTTATCAATAGCCTCTACAAGGGAGCCTATTTCCGGCTTGGAGAGCTGCATATCTGCACCGAGCTGCTCACCCTTACGTCTCATCTCCTCATTGATAAGGGACGAGAAAATGATAACAGGGATATCCTTAAGCTCATTATCAGTCTTTACAAGCTTCGTAAGTCTATGTCCATCCATAATCGGCATCTCAATATCCGTAACTATGCATTTTACATACTTAGTTACATCTCCACCGGACTTTTTCTTAATATTCTGCAGGTAATTCCATGCTTCCTGTCCATTCACACACTTAATGAGATTAGTGTATCCTGCCTTCTCAAGCGAATCTGTGATAAGCTTCATAAGAAGCATAGAGTCCTCTGCCAGTACAATAGGGGAATTATTTCTATCTCTTGTTCCCAGTCTGGAAATATCAGAAACCTTAAGACCGGTCTCAGGACTTATATCGGATACAATTCTCTCAAAATCAAGAATAATTATAAGTCTTCCCTCAACCTTTATGATACCTGTAGCTATTCCTGATTCCGCTGAATTGATTGTCGCATCGGGCGTAATGATGTCTGCCCATGACACACGATGAATACCAACAATCTTATGTACATGGAAGGCTACATTAAGCTTATTGAAATTAGTGTTGATTAACATATCATTCTTAGGATCGTCTGAATCCGGCAGATGGAGCACATTAGCAAGCTTCACAACTGTTATCATTGTATCTCTTGGCATAAAAATACCTTCTACAGAAGGATGGGCGTTAGGTACCGGTGTGACCTTCTGAAAATTAACTATCTCCTTCACCTTAGCCACATTGATTCCATAGTGATTATTGCCGATGACGAACTCAAGAACTTCAAGTTCATTCGTTCCATTCTCAAGTAAAATATTAGTATCCATAAATAACCTCCAAGCTATAATTTCTTTTGTCATAACATTTCTGTACTATTTTCCTATATTGTATCACAAACGTTAATGAATTGATAGTTTATTTTTTCCTTTTTTTAAATAAACTTACAGACATTACCGCCACTTCCCTTTAAATCTGAAAGCCTCATAGTATATCCGGCTTCCTTCCTATGTTCATTATCTTTCAATCAAAAAAACCGCAGCACATCGGCTACGGTTAAAATTCGTGTTCCTTCAAAACCACACATTAAACTATCAGATATTTTAACCTGAACCATTTCT
>ENA-OXEE01000895-OXEE01000895.1-human-gut-metagenome-genome-assembly--contig:-NODE-895-length-11443-cov-27.1472_pt1 | contig 11443 bp, 15 predicted proteins | sample MGYA00249824_ERZ652242 | MGnify/ENA primary metagenome ERZ652242 (study PRJEB26925, sample SAMN05826943) | human gut metagenome | biome: ENVO:2100002; feature: ENVO:00000062; material: ENVO:00002003... | reverse complement strand
CAAAGGTGGGCAAATCCTGTTTGGCCAAAAGGGTCAAAGTCGCGTGGCTTTTCCAGTCGTGAAGGGAGATGTGGCATTCAAGAAGCGTCAAAGCATCGTGACGGAGTTCGACTCTACCATCAACGGCATACTGATATGCACGCAGCAGAGCCTGAGCAGTTCGGTAAACATACCCACCTGCAACGATGTGATACTGGAGTCACTGCAATGGAACATACCCAAGATGGAGCAGTTCTACTTCCGCTTCATACGCCTTGACTCCAAGGAGATGAAGGATGTGCATTATGTCACCTACGAGGACTCCGTTGAGCAGAACCTGATGGCATTGGTACTCACCAAAGAGCGTCTCAACGAGTTCATCAAGACGGGAGAAGTGAAAGAGCAGTCGGAGATCTTCGAGGAGTTCGATATCACAATGTCCGTAATAGACAGTCTGCTGATACGCTCTACGGACAGCGAGGGTAAGATACATATCAGCTGGGGAAGCCAGCGAGTAACAAGTTAAACAGAAAGTCTATGGATAATATGGATTTAAGCAATGCCGAGGTTGCCGTAACCACACAGCACATTCTGGACGGGAAAGAGTACAAGGACTACTGGGTGCAGATGTCCGACTACAGCGACATGGGAGAATTTCTCTGTGCCTGCTCCGACCTCTTTCCCGAAGAAGAGGAACCGGAATATAGATATACCAAGTGGGAGAATATACCCGACTACTTGATAAGGCGTGAATGGATATGTCCCAACTTCTTCGAGATACGCGATGCCATGGAAAGGCTCGATGAGAACGAAAGGGAGTATTTCGTCACATGGAGCGAACACTTCGGATATGACATCACCACCGATGATCCGCATATGATGGTGTCGCACTATCAGGATATATACGGTAACACCATACAGGAAACCGAAGAGGAACTTGCAGACATATCCGATGATGCTTTGGTATATACGGGCATATCGGGCAACTTCTGCGATATGCTTCCTCTTCAGTATGAGATATTCGATGATAACTACAACTAAAATAAAGGATATATGGAAATCAGTTTCAAAGGACCTGTAATGCCGATTGACCCATACTCGCAGTTGGCATTTGTGGAGATACTCAACATCATACTCATTGCAAAGCATATTATGGATGTGAACAAGTATCTCATAGCAAGGAATGTAAACCCTCTGTTCGGCTCACTGTCGGGATATTTCCGATGGTCGTTTGCCGATGAGAGGTTCACGCTGTGGCAACGCACGGACTACAACTCCGATATGTGCTTCTCACACCGCATATTGGATATGCCGTTCTGTGTGCTTGCAGCAAAGGATAAAGAGAACGATGAGCGAGTGTTCAACTAACCATCAAAGAATATGGAAACGACAATCAAGGTATCCAACAGAGAGATTGCGATACGAGCCTTCGACCATCTGAGGCACGAGAGAAAGAGCGACTCTGCACTGCGACTGGCTCACCACCTGCTGCACTATGAGCGCATATCACTCGGTATAGGTGAGGTGGACTGGGAGATAGATATGGCTATCCAAAAGTTCGGTGGCAATCCCCGAACAGGATACCGTTATACGGCACATTTCAGTTTCAAGGGTGAAACGGAGATGGAGAAAGAGAGATACGAAGAGATATTCAACGGTAAAGAGTAACCGAAGGGCGGCCACAAGGTCGCTCTTCGCATTTATAGACATATGTACGGGAAACAGAATCCTGCCGTACACAGGTAATGACAAATGAATGAAGCAAAGAAAACACTAACAATGGAGTTCATAGAAAGCATAATGGACGAGAACTACACCCTCGTGTGGGTGGACTATCGGGAAAGCCTCAACGAAAGCCGAGACCTCTTGCAACAGTGTCTTGAAAAACAAGGTTGCGAGGATCTGTGGTCAAAGGTCGAGGAATGGTACGAGGATGCCGAAGAACAGGCGACACAGGAGATAATCAAGGGGCTGAAGAGCCACTGCATCGACTTCCACGACTTTGAGGAGGACGAGGTTGAAGCCTTCTTCGAGGAATACGATGATGAGATAAGGGATGAGATACGCGAGCGTGACGACTCAACCACGGTAAACGACCTTATCAAGAACACCAGAGATATACCTGTACGGGTGGAGATGCTATCCAACTACGACTGCATCAACTCCTGTTGGCTGGAGTCACAAGTAGGCTTCCGATACAAGGAGAGTTACTTCGGGGATATGATAGATACTCTCCGCCTCAACCCTGCAAAGGTAAAGAAGGCATTGACGGAGAAAGGCTACACCGTATATGGCAGATTCCCGAACAAGAGGTATCGTGACGGCAAGGAACAAGTATCCTACGAGGATTTCTGCCAGGAGTTGGAGAACTCCTGCTGTGGTGCCAACCTGCTTACATACATAGGTCTTGTAAACCTCAGAGACCTCTACGATGCCGACTTCAAAATCAAGGAGGTCATTATCCCCAAAGGCAACACCTGTGGGCTATTCAGCTCGATGTATGGCGGTGGCAGTCTGATAGAAATGGAACTCAAGAGCGATGTCAGAATCCGACTGGATAAGGCACGCAAGGACGGCTACGGCTTCCGTCTGCGACTTGACAATGAACGCTCCAAATATGATTACTCCATCAAGCATGTATATGGCGTATGCGATACCTTCTTTGGTAAGCAGGTAAGCATCGTTTCAGCAAACTAAATCAGTATTAACCATAAAAATATCAATGTATGAAGAAGATTGAAGTAAAGGTAAGATACCTCTTCGAGGGTACTTACACCGTAGCGGCAGATGACCGCAATGAGGCACGCACAATGGTAACAAGAGATTGCGGGCTGGTATTGGGTGGAAACATCCACACCACACTCGATGATGACGATGTGGATTGGGAGTTTGATGTTCACCCCGATATGCAGATTCTATCCTACACAGAGTTGGAGAAGAAGCAAAAGCCGAAACGTCTGAAGATGGATTTCTCCGACAGGATAGAGACACTCCGCAAGGATATTATAGATGCCATAAGGCAGTTGCTCTACTCGCACGGATTGACAGAAATAACCTTCCCCGAAGAGCAGGATGATCCTGTATGGGTGATATGGTTCAATTGGGACGGAGACCCATACGAGTGCAAAGTAATGGGTGTCAAGGTAACGGATAACAGTATGACTGTGATTGCCCACGACAAGATTTGCAATGATGAAGTGACTTGCTCCACACCCTTTGAACTTGGAGCAAAGAATATCGACTGGCTATATGAGATATATGATGCTGTATGGCAGCAGTTGGAAGAGAACAGAGATAATAACGCTTAAAGATTACGACTATGAGATTAGACCCTGTAAATGCAGTGTCGAGCTTCCACTACTATATGTGGAATGCTTGGGACGAGGAAGAGTGCAAGATTACCTTCGGAGGTGCTTATAAGCACTTCTGGGAGAAATGGAACTCCCTTGCAAGCAAATCAATACTAGGAGCGGCAGAACGATTCTATGCCGAACTCTCGGACAACAACCGTGAACTGCTTGTCAATCGTGCTGTGGCACTCTATGACGGCAAGGCTACAAGAGAAGAACCTCACGATGATGATGTATATGTCTGTGATGCTTGCGGTTCAAGAAAAATTGAGATTCAGGTTTGGGTAAATGCCAATACCAATGAGTATCTAAGTGATGTAGATGATGACGATACGGACTGCAAATGGTGCGCTGACTGTGAACAGAGTCAGAATTTCTGCACCTTGAGCGATTACAAACAGAAGATGCAAGATTGGTGGAAAGACCTTGACTTTATCACATTGGAAAGTATAACCGGCTTGTACGAGACTAACTACTGTTCACAATCCTTTGTGGATGCCTGCAACGATTGGTGGAATGCTCAAGACTACGATACCCAACGAGAACTCTATTTCAAATCACAATCTTAATACTTACTGCTATGGCTGAGAATGAAATCATCGAGAGAATATGCGGTTCGTGCGGTTGCGATGAAGCGACCGCAAAGGAGTATCTGAATGATGAGATACGCCACCTCAGAGAGCTGCAAGAGGTAAACGACCTGCAAGAGAGTGATATTGAACTCTCTTGCAGTGGCCTCGGCATTGAGTCCGAGTGTATGGAGTATTTTACAATGGTATTAACCTACTAACATTTACTACTATGGCTTACTTTAAGAATATACATTCATTGGCAGAACTCAAGAAGGAGTACCGCCGATTGGCATTGGAGAATCACCCCGACAAAGGTGGCAGCACCGAAGTGATGCAACAGATAAATGTGGAGTTTGAACGGTTCCACGAGATTTGGAAGAACGATACCACTGTATCGGCAAATGCTTCAGGCTATGAGAATGACTATGCAGGAGCATCGGCAAAGGAGTATGCCGACTTCGTATATAACGAGTATCGTTGGAAAGGTCGCAACTACAAAGGGCAGCATGCTCCCGAAATTGTGGAACTGGTACGTAACTGGATGAAGGAGACCTATCCCAAATACAAGTTCTCGGTATCAAGGCACAACTATAACTCTATCCATATCTACCTTATCAAAGCAGACTTCGAGGCATTCAAGAAGGATAAAGGCGTTGTGTTCCACCACGATGTGAACCACTATAACATTGATGGAGACCAGACGCTCACCGACAGAGCCAAAGAGGTGATGAAGAATGTCTGTGACTTTGTGATGTCATACAACTTTGATGACAGCGATCCGATGACCGACTACTTCTGCACTAACTTCTACCTCACATTAGGAGTCGGCACCTACAAGAAGCCATACAAGGTAGAACTGCCAAAATTAGATTGTAAGGGCAAGAAACCCGATGTGTTCAAGCACCCCGAAGGTGCTGCACACAAGGCAATACGCCAGGCATTAGGCGGTGCATACTTCAGTTTCCACAACAGCCAACGACTGCAAGGCAAAATGGTCCTTGGAGAAGATTTCTACGGACATAGCGGCGACAAATACTTCTGGCCACTCTCATACTCCAGTGCCAAGACAGCCCAAAAGCGAATGGATAAATTGGAGAAAGCCGGTATCCGCTGCAAACTCACGGGCTACAATGGCGGCTGCATCGAGTTCCTCGGCTACACCCCCGAAACGGAAGCCCTACTCGAAAAGGAGCGTCAGGATGTAATTAATGCTCATCAGGCGTGGCAAGCGAAGCAGGTACAGACAGCATAAAAGAAAAGTCGGTTGTCCTTGAGAACTATTGGGCAACCGACCTTGATAGTTAAGTCTATTAACCCGTTGGCGGAATTAAATTGATAAAAGATTTATGAATAAAAAGTTGTGCATGTTGTTGATATTTAGTAAATTAAAGGTGCCCAAACTTTTAATAGACAAATATCGTATGCACAACCTATATGCAATATTCGCAAAATTTCTGAACATATGCAAGCAAGTGTCAGGTAATTTGGTAAATGAATCAGGTAATATTCCCAGAAGAGGTGTCGTTCCACGATTTTCCGATCTTGAAGTAATCGCGTTGAATATGACTTCAGAAGCAATAGGAATTGACAGTGAATCCTTGCTGTTTGCTAAATTGCAGGAATATAGAAAAGAAATTCCCAATCTTATCTCACGCAGACAATACAATGACAGACGTAAGATAACCTCATCTCTGTGCAATGCGGTCAGGGAGAGGATTGTGAAGGAGATGGATGGAGGTGAAGACTATTTCTGTATTGACTCAAAACCAATAGAGGTCTGTCGTTTTTCCCGTTCCAAGCGTTGCGGTATGGGAAGAAGAATTTTGAGAAAGCACCGTCAATCGGATACTGTGCGTCACAAGGAGTGTATTATTACGGATATAAACTCCACGCGGTCTGTGGATTAAGTGGAGTCATCCATTCCTTTGACCTCACCAAGGCAAGTGTGCATGACATTCATTACCTGAAGGATGTGAAAGTGGACTATAGTAATTGTACTGTCATAGGGGACAGAGGATATATAAGTGCTCAGATACAACTGGATTTGTTTGAAACGGCCAATATCAGATTGGAAGTACCATACAGAACTAACCAGAAAGAATGGAAGCCGACATTTCCAGCTTTTGCCAAAGCGAGAAAAAGAATTGAAACTCTATTCTCGCAATTGTGTGACCAGTTTATGATTATAAGAAATTATGCGAAAGATACAGACGGATTGTTTACCCGAATTGTCGGGAAGATTAGCGCACTTACAATCCTGCAATATATTAACTATAAAAATGAGAAAACCATTGGTAGAGTTAAATATGCGCTAATTTAATTCCGCCAACGAGTTCTATTAGTATTTTATCTCTTTCAACTCTACTAAATCGTTGTAGAGGTGTGTATGCATTTGCTTGGTTATCTCTCGATATGATTTCTGCTTTTCCTTTGGGAGCATATGGGTAATCTGCTCTCGAACCTCACGCCAATTGGTCAAAGCCGTTTCGTAATAACGGAGCATCTCTGCAATTTTGTCGAAGTCAAACTTTCCGTCAATGCGCTCACGGGCATAGTCGTAATCTTTTTCTGCCCAATCCGAAACCATCTCTTCTACGACAGTTTCATTTGTTCGGGTCTTGAAGTAAGAGAGTGTCTTCTCAAACTTCTTGGGAGATGTCGTTTTAGCATTACTCTTAAAAGGTTTCCAATCAGATGACCAGTATATATCCCTTTCAATCTCAAGTTCTGCAAGGCGGTTCTTTGACCAAATCTCGAATGTGCCGTTCAAGTCCATTGATAGTGCTGAATATCCGGCGGCGGCATAGGTATAGAAGTACATAAGACCGTTTACGGCATTATTCAAATCAAACCACTCCGTAAACTCACGATAGTAAAGAACCCTCAACTGTACATCCCAATTGCTATCCTCATCATAGTCATCAATAAACTCTATAAGGCGGTAATAGGCATAGACAGCTTTGTAATGTTCGAGGATTGATTCCACATAACTTGCGGTATTCAACTCCGGCTGATTACCGGCATTGTAGATATTGATAAGTTCGCCTATTGCATTGGCGGCAGCATCAACAGAGCCTATCTTACGACCGAGGCGAGCGTTATACTCCTCAACACTCTCATTCATAGCCAACATCCAAGCCCAATCGTCATCGGCAGTCTTAATCAACTGTACCATCTGCATCATTCGGTTCATCAGCCAATATGCGTGAGGATCTTGCGACTGAAACTCGGTATCGTCCGAGAACCAGAAATGGCCTACGCTATCGGCAACTGCCAACATCTCCTGTTTTCTCTGCTCAATAGCCGTAGCATTGGCAGTATAATCACTGCCGACGCTATCGACATTGATGGTTGTGGTCTTCTCATTACCGCTTGCTGCATTTGTACAGCAAGATGTAAAGAAGAGTATTACCGCAATTGTATTTATAAGACATTTCATTGTTCCAACTTTATTTCTTGGATACCACATTGCCATTTGTATCTACCAAGTACCAATCGTAACTTTCCGGATCTTGTACCTCAAACAAATCCTTTGAGAGCATATTAATATCTGAATATAGTGCAAAAGTTATCGGCTTACCTGTTATGCGATTCATTATACCATAACGGTTCATAACCTCATATTTGGCATAATCGGCAAAAGCATATTGAATATCTCCACACTCGTTGTAACCAATCGGGTAATTTAGATAATATGTTCCATCAAACATAAATGGTTGAATTATATTACCATCAAAATCCACCTGCCACTTCTTGCCACCTTTGGTGAGGATAAAGCCATCAGACAACACATCTACATAACCATATTCTGCCGAATAAATAACATTGCCTCTTGAATCAAGAACACCGTGTTTACTGTTATCAACAATGATTCTGTAACCACTTTCGTGAGGAGCCCAGATTTCATCGTATGCAGGTTCAACAACCCACTTTCCGGTAGTGTCAATCAAGCCCAAGTCACCATCTTTATTCGTCATTATACAATATCCATCGTGGAAGAGGTAGCCAAAGTCATACATACGGCACTTATTTGTATAATCGAATTGGAATGGAATCACAACTTCATTCTTAGCATTGATAAAGCCTATTTTACCATCTTTCATTACAGCTGCAAGACCTTCTGAGAACACCCATGCCTTACGATAGTTGTTAGCCTCTGCATCGATCACAATTTCTCCATTCTTGATATTTATATAGCCACGCTTGTTTGGGATGGCATATACAGTCAATGAGTCATTGGCCGGACTATCAGCAACCCAATTCACTTTCGGCGTTGTATATTTGCCTGTACAGTAGTTATATACACGAACCTTATCGTCCCGGAAACCGTGAACCTCTACATTCTTTGACAGATAATTGTCTTTCCAATACCATCTGCCATACTCGCTATCATAGTAAGCATAAGCAATAAGTGCCACAAAACCTACCGGTATCAGAATGAAGATTGTTGTAATTGAGCGGCGTACCCATTTTGAGCGCTTCTTCCACCAGTTACGAATTGTGCGCCACGCAAGGCGACCAGCAGCAACCAAAGCCGTGAGAATCAAGGCTACTACTCCAAGTAGCGCTTGAAAAATTTGAGTCAGTCGTTTCATCGTTGTTCTGTTTAATATGTTCTTTTTGCCAATACCTTAAGACGTTCTACCTCTTGCTCATCATACTCAAGCATACCTTTCTGCCCAAAGTAATCGTACATTCCCCAAAGTGCATTGGCATATTTGGGAATAAGCATACCATATGCGTCAGCCTTGTAGTAACAATCGATAGCCTTCTGAATATAGGAGAAGTCCTCACATTCACCATACTTCATGACATACGATTCTCCAAGTAACAGATTAAAGAACGGATATTTCTCCGCTATGCGAGTCAGGCACTCTTCTTGACCTGTTTTATCTTTAGCTTCATCATAGTATATTGCTTGAAATATTACAGCTAGTTCACTTCCTTCATCTTCTGCCTCACGAAAAATATTCATTGCCACAGTCGCCTCATCCATCGTAAAGGCTCTTTTTGCCGCATCAATAGCTTTAGCTTCAGCGGGAGCCGATTGTTTGAGTCGTTCCAATTTCGCTTCAACTTCCTCATTGAAGGATGGTGAATCCATAATCTCAAAAAGCAATCTGAAAGGATGCCCTTCATCAAATAGTTCTACAACATCCTCAATATCTCCACCTGTCTTTTGGCTGTAGGTAGCATACATACAAATCATGTTGAGCCAGCTTTTTTCAACACCATCGCCATCACGATAGCATAATGCCAATGAATTGTATGCCTCCACATCACCTTGTCTTGCCTGTTGAATTAGATTCTGTACTCTCTGATCAACCGCACGAGTCTTTATTTCTACATTAGGACTTTCCAAGTCCATTACACTGTCATTACACGATGTATGGAACACTAAAAGTGAAGCCATACAAAGTATTGTAAAAAGTCTATTCATTTCTTTAGAGTTAGAGTTGGTATTACTTTTCATCTTCATCAAAGAAGTTCTCATTGGCTTCCGCTGCGCTGAAATCAGGCTTCGCCATACAACAATAAAGGCGCTCACGACTTCTATTCACGCGGTCTGTCATAACTTGAGTGCCGACAGACGTAGTTTCAAAGTTCATCACATTGGTAATTGAGATTGTAGCTGCAACAGCCTCCACATCCTGATTTGCTCCGATGTAGGCAAACACCCAACCTTTAGCCTTGAGTTCGTCAACAAGAGCCTTGATTGCTTTACCATTGTACTCCTTAGATGCGTTCTCATAACCATCGGTAACTACAGTTACCAGAACCTTATCATCCTCGGCCACCTTCTTGCGAAGAGCATTCAGTGAGATGCCCATAGCGTCGTACAATGCAGTACAACAATCGGGACGATATGTCTCTGCTGTAAGTTCCTTAACTTCATCCACAGGCACACACTCATAGATGGTCTTCACATCGTCATTGAAGGTAACAAGACTCACGTAGTGTTCCTGCTCTTCGTGCTTTTTCTGAGCGGAACGAATTGTTTGGATAGTTTCATTTACGCTGTCAATAGCAGCAGTCTTGATGCTCTGCATAGAGCCACTCTCATCAATAATGACGAGGTTAAAAATTCTTGTCTTCATAGTCCTATTTTTAATTACTGATTCACATTTATTCTTTCTTATCTCTTTCAAGTATGCTGCAACATCCTTTATCGGGCGGAATGGTTCTACAATATTTAAGTCTGTATCAATGATTGCATATACTTCCTCTTCATCATTGTCTTCCATGCCAAAACCGTCTTCATCGGCGAAATATCGTCCGTCAGGATACAGCATCCACGAAATAGCACAAAGTCCATCTTTAAAGCCGTCCCACCGATTAAGTCCTGCATAGCGGATAGCTTTTGCCTGAGCATTGCCAATTCCATTTTCACACTCTTTGGCTATTGCATCATAATCAATATCATTATCATCAACCAGCAAATTACCATTTGCAGTTGATAGCTTACAGATTTTACCAGTGATTGTATTGGCTATGTATAGTTCATAATTTCGCCAGCCTTCGCCAAAGAAAAAAGCGATTCCATCACCGACAATCACGCCTTTACGATCTTTCAATTCTGGGTAACCGTACACGAATATGTCACTATCCTTCTGCTCAAATCTAATAGCCTCTTGTTCCATCATCTTTTATACTTTTATTGTTATTTGATAATATGAGATGTGATTGTGTGAGATTCTATCGTAGGAAAAAGAAAAAACCGCCAAATTCTTTATAGAATCTTGACGGTTGTGTAAATGAGGATATTTTAGGAGTCTCTTAAAAGCAAGTAAATTCCAATTCATCCCAAAACTCTTTGGGTAGATAGACATTATTTAGCAATGAAGCGCCATGAAACATAGGAGCAATTTGAGGAATCCGCCATCCACCTAAACCACAACCAATGCGAGTGACTAAGAAGTTTAGTTCAGGATGTTCCATTGCATATTGTGTAAATCTATCAACAGATAATTTTATATCAGCTAAACCAACTCCTGCGGTTGCAATAGCATATGATTTACCCTGTGGTCCATCTCCCTGACCGAATATTGCTCCAAAATTTTCCAGCGCGAAAGCGGCTGCACCTTCCCAATGTCTGCCAGAACGACGACAACCAAATACAAAAATTTCATTCTCTTTGAGAGATGTAACATAATCTGGTGTTATACGATTATTCATAGTTAGATGTGTTAATAATTTTGCATAAAACCAATTCGTCTTCGCTCTTTCTCTTTTCTTTGATTTTCGAACTTTTCACGTAATCGTTCATATTCTTCAATATTGTCTTTTGACAAGCTTGGAACTCGTGTTTCCAGTACATCTTTTAGCATTTGCATAGTTATAATTGCCTTTTGTCTGAAAGCTATACGGGCTACTTCATTAACTATTGCAGAAATATCACTTGTCAAATATCCTTTTGTTTTTTCAGAAAGATACTTATAATCAATGTCACAACTAATAGGTTTATTTTTAAGAGCAAGATGAAACATAGAGCCTGTTTAAATTTTGCTCAGTAACATTCTTATCGCCGCCAGTTTCACCATT
>ENA-OXEE01000871-OXEE01000871.1-human-gut-metagenome-genome-assembly--contig:-NODE-871-length-11667-cov-18.486_pt1 | contig 11667 bp, 8 predicted proteins | sample MGYA00249824_ERZ652242 | MGnify/ENA primary metagenome ERZ652242 (study PRJEB26925, sample SAMN05826943) | human gut metagenome | biome: ENVO:2100002; feature: ENVO:00000062; material: ENVO:00002003... | reverse complement strand
TGGGCTCGGAGATGTGTATAAGAGACAGCTATTTCCCCTTTTTTTGAATGACTTAATGTATAATTATGTTTTTCCAACTCTTTCCTAATCTTTTCCCCTACTAATTCGGTACCAAAGTTCCTTCTAATATCAACCACAACCAACATATCATTCACCCACGGTGTTTTTCTTAATCCTTCTTCTTCCGAATACGCTATTTTTTCATCAAAAAACACTTCGAATCTCATCTCACTATAAGCATCTTTGTAAATATTGGTTGAGGCATTGTTTTTATTAATAAAATCAGATATATTACCTTTTCTTATAAAAGCAATATCTTGAGGACGACAATGTTTGCCTCCATCCATAAAAAAAGCACCGCCATATCTAATAGGAGAACGACCATTCAAGTTGCAGAAAGACAAGATTTTGTTAGCAATTGAATCTACGGGCATAAAATTGCTTCTCACAGTTCCCCACTCAACATCAAATGAATCATATTCAATATTTGCTATGGATTTATTGCATAAAGAATTCCCTTTCTCGTCTATTATATAAGCCTCATCATCATACGTTTCTACAATCAAAGGAAAATCGAAATTTGCTAAATAATATAATTCCACAAAATCTTCTCCTGTTAATGTTTTTATTAGATTATCATCACAATCTATTAATCTCAATTCATTATCTATATCTTCATGTTTCGCCAACAAATACTTACCATTAAATACCAAAGATTCGTATTTGGGACGAATCAATCTGTCTCCATCATTAGATGATAATCCTAATTCAAGATCGTCATTTTCATATATATATTTATCTTCTGTAACGGCATAAACCTCCTCTACTTTCGAAGGCAATCGACAAATCTCATCACCTGTCATCGTGCACAAATATAATTTATCCTCACGCTCAATCACCATCCTGTTAAATGAAGGGTCTAAAAACGGCATATCTTCATTTTCACGCAAACGATATACAATCTCTCCTGACGTGTTAATAAGCGCTTGAATTATTGTAGATTCGGCAAGAGAATCCGCATATTCATTGTATTCAACCAAGGCATATCCATCAAAAAAGGGCGTAGCTGCAGAAAATCGTTTAGAAAACATTTTTTCTCCACTTGTATTAACGTAGACATACGTACCATCAACTAAATCAACTCGCATTAACCCATCGGTAAAAGAAAAACATGAAAATACTTCGACATCATCAATTTTATCTAAAACAAATTTACAGTTTCCTGCAGCATCCACAACTGATATATGTTCACCTTTCTTAGCTACAGGCATTAACCCATTTTGCATATATCCGACCTCAGCCAAATCGCTCAATCCGGCTATTTCGGAATATTTCCCTTCATCATCTAAATGATACACACAATACCCGTTCTTCTCCAATACAGAAAAACATCCTTCTAAAACAGGGCTTGGCATTTCTTCAAATTCTTCCTCCAAAATGACATTTCCTCCTCTGTCTATGAACCCCCAATCGCTATCTTCTTCTATTTGAACAGGCAAATGAGTGACATATCTTCCTCGATAATTGTTTTGTTTACATCCACTTAAGGAAATCATTACCCAAGCGAACAACGCAATGTAAAAAAGCTTCATAGTCAAAATAAATAATTAAACACTCTATACGATACCATTGGATCACTGCATATCTTATAAGTAATGACAATGGAATACAGAAATAATAAAATAAGGAATATGAAGATAATCATCCCCCATTTTGTTTTATACAAATCCTTTACTGATGGCACTTTGTTATTAACAACAACTTCCTCTTTAGGCTCAAAGGTTTCTTCTTTAAAACTTTGATACGTTATAAAATGCTCCGAATTTCCTTTTGGCACATATATATCTATCTCATTCTGCTGTTTCCAATAAAAATCTATTAGCACCAATAAAGTATAAGAAGATATCCCATATTTAGTTCTACAATCATACAACCACTTAGGATATTGCTGTTCCACAGTCCCTTCTTGCAATGCTTCTGCAATAGATTCTCTCAGTTCATCTAAGGCATTTACTGTTTTCATCTCAATCTTAATATACAATCTTTACGAACATTCTTTTTTTAATTACCCACATATACTGCCCTGTGCCAGCATTGAAGACCTTTTTTAATACGCCTTTTTTAAGCACCTTTAAACGCTTTATTGGTAAATTCCTATCCAATTTATTTTGCTGGTTATAAGTTAAAGCCGCATGTTTACTATCCAGAAAAGCATCAATATAAAAAGGGCTTATAGATAGCCACTCTGTATTGAGACAGAATGTTGCCAAATATCCACTTCGATTAAAAGTTATTATATACGGAGCATTACTATCTGTTAACATCTCCGAATCCAAAAATGCAGGAGTAGGTTCCAATACAGATGGATACCATGAATATAGTTTTTTAGATTCAAACGTGTTATCCTCTGTTTCTGATTCTTCTAAAAAACGAAAATCAGATTCGCTATCATAAATTTCATATACAGGAGACGGATGAAAATAGTCGATAGATATGAATGGCGTTGTCCGGTATATAGTCACGGCATCGGGGAAACGAACCTTGTTGCGGAACACAGTAAAATCGATACCTACATTTATATTCCAAACGTTATAAACAGAGATAAGTTCATCTCCTTTTTGTAATGCATTGTCTGTAGTATCAAGAACCAAGAACTTATTTCTTGACAGATATAATAATTCAATGCTATCATCCTTTCCTCTATCATCACGCAAACCAATTCTTACATGTTGGCCCAACTCAATTCTATCCAAGTCAACATTTGAATAGGCCGTATCTTTTTTAGGTATTTGAGTAATGCGCAGTCTTGCATTTTCTATACTTTGTATGATTTCGTCTTGAGTCAAATCGTAATGTCTGGCTTCTGCTTGAATTTCAGACATTGTTTTTTCCGATACAACAACCTTATCAAAACTCAATGACAAGGTTGTTGCGTCAAAAGAAATACGTTGTACTATTTTCTTAATAATAAAGTTTTCGAATTGATTATTTCCCAGCATATTCCAAATCAAAATGATCCAAAGCTTCTCTTATAATGCGAATATCAGCTCCACTGTTTAAGTTTGTTGTTGTCAAAACGCCGCCTAAACCCAAAGTCACCAAACTAACAACCTGTCCATGTACATCAACTACCGGTCCGCCACTACAGCCATGATCAATATTAGCATCATGGTAAATTCTATTTTGCCCCTCATCAAATTTTGTTACTCTTCCCGCTAAGACTAAAGATTGAGTATTAAAATCATATTGAGAAGAGCTTAAAACTTTGGGATTTCCTACTGCAACTATCTGCTCTCCTGTATCTATTTTTCTATTAGCCAAAGATAGACAAGGAACAGGCTCTTTTATATCATTAACCTGAAATATCGTAAAATCATAGTCCTCATTTGTATAAATGATACGCCCTAACGTTCTTTCACAATCAGGTTTTAATTTACCTTCCGCATCATACATATAAATTCTGCCTTGATATTTAGTAGAAGGATTATATACATGATTATTTGTCAACGCTAATCCTTTATCATTAATGAAAAATCCCGTACCTTGACCAATACCGTCTTCATCCGGTATCAAAATTAAAAAAGTGGCAGGACGTGCGATAGACGCTATTTGTTCGATAGTTAAAGTGGATGGAAGAGCACGGTCAATACGATCCTTCCAATCAATGCTATCATTTAAATAACCTGTATCAATTTTCGCACGTTTCGTTTCTAATAAGTGATAATTCAAACAAGTGCCATCTTCTATTACTTTCACATAAGCTCTCACCTTTGATTTCGAAGCGTTTTTAAATGTTTGAGATCTTTTGTCTTCCGAATCAGGAGTCAATCTTACTCTTTTATGTAAATAATGCTGCTCCATGTATTCTTTAGCATTGGAATTATCACTCACTCCAATCAATTTAACTTCCAAGCCATTAGCCAATTTTATGGTATTGCCATTTACTATTTCGTCTACAGTGCCTCTAAGTCCATCGACTTTCTGTGACTTACTGCATGAACTCAACAAAACAAATGTTAGACATACTAACCAAAAAACGTTTTTTCCCATATTAGATAAGTTTTATAATTATTTTTTTTGTTATTTCAGCAAAATCATTCGTAAATCGAATCTTTCCTGCGGATAAAGTCTCTATATCCGTTGGTCTTTGTGTATTACTATTTTCTATCTCACACACACCATTTTCAACCATTTGATACATTACTGAAAGCAATAAAGTATGGATTTTGGGGTCATCAACGAAATTTAACGTCGCTTCATTTGAAGAATATTTTTCTATTTTAAAAAAATGTCCATTGAATTCTTTTGATAATTTAGCCAATTGAAAGCCCAATGGATGCAAGCTATCTATATTCATGGCATACAAAACTTGATTATCGGCTTTCATCTCCAAATCTTTGCATTTATTCTTCGTCTGTATGTATTCTTTAAGTTCTGTAAGAATAGACAATTTCTGAAGATCCATTTCTATCCTTTTAAATCTATCATCAAAAGAAAAAAAATATGCATTTTGTCCTTTATCTCTTTGTTTTCCCAAATCCACGAGCATGGATTCTAATCTTTCTAATCGAGATAGTATTAAATCATTTTTTTCACGCAATGCTTGCATTTCGATTTTGATATCTCCCAATCCATCTACTGCCGCATTATTGGAGTGGACTGGCTTTTCACTTTTTATCTCTTTGGTAAGTAGACTGACCAATGCCCACAAATATCTTTTAATTACTGTAGGATATTTAATAAGAACCAACAGCAATATCAAACTAATGGTAACTCCAATTGCTATTTTCATTTTACCGTAAACTTTAATGGTTTAATAACCTTCCAACGATTGCCATCCCGTTGCAATTCACCGTATTCATCTGTTCTCACTTCCGTTGGTTTTTTCCCATGAGTTTCGTCTGAAAAATCTCTAAGCATATTAGCTACATTAATAATAGCCTGCAATGCTTCAGGAGCGGTATTGATATAATAATTTGCTTTATCTTTAGTTATAAATTGCACAATATAAATACAGTATTCCGTATAATCTTGCTTTATGTCATTATCTTCTATACAATCATGAATTGGTGTATTGACATAGCCTTCAGAAATTACTTTGTCATTAATCACCGGAGGCAATTCATTTCCCTTTTCGGCAAGTTGCTCATCTGATAAAGGAATCACTTCTTCAAGTTTTGAATTGATGTTTTCCTGTAAAACAAATATTTTTTCTTCTATTATTTTACTTAGTTTAGATTCAAAATTGGTTATATCCGTACTAAGTTGCTTTATTTCCTCTTTCAATGAAGTATCATCATATCCTATTTTTGATGAAGTATCATTGTCTGCTTTTTGGGGAATAGCGTTCTTGATTTTTATCGAAACGATAAGATTTATGATAGCAACTATCAAAATTAAGCCCAATCCTGCTATGATATACCAAATTTCTTGATATTCGGAAAATGCTGTGACATTATCGTCTGCTATTGGTTGTTGAAGATTTTTCAAACTATCCACAGCTACTTGTTCCTTCCCGGAAGCAATATTTTCATTTTTATCATTTATTTGAAAAACAACTTTAATGCCATCAGGAATTAGTGTTATTCCTTTTTGTAATATAGTCTTATAATCTTCCGTAATTCTGTCTATATTAAATATGAACTCAATTTTTTGTTTCGTTTGGTTACGTTTTACTTTAACTATTGTACTGTCGTTACCCACAAAATCAGGTTGCTCGTTTGCAAGTATTTCGTCAACACCTAAGCCTTTTAAATCCCATATTATAGTACTGTCCTTTTTAACGCTATCAGCATCTAATGTAATAGTTAATTTTTTTTCAAACTTCAATATGGGTTCTTGTGTGTATCCCACTATACAACCGCAAAATGCGATTATAAGGATTATTATTCGTTTCATATATTCTTTCTTTTTATGGGTTGAAAGAATGATAAACACATCCTTCCAACCCGTTTGCGTTTTGCTATTTGGTTAGTTCATACAAAGCCTGTTTCAATGGCCAGAAAAACAAAGTTTCATTTACAACCATTTGAGGATCCAACTTCCGTTTAGCCATCAAATCAAAGCTCTTGTCTGCATATTTTTTAAGTTCAGCTATAGTATCCTGAGAGATTCTGATTTGATACTGATTAAAAAGCCAGTCTTTGATTTTTCCTGTCATAGTAAATACATCCAAAAAATGGAAGAATTCTTTCAGTACTTCAGGTTTTAGGTTTAAAGTATCTTTAAATTCATACCTATCATTTGCTGTTTCAAAGCCATATACTTTAATTAAAGTAGGATTTATTTTGCCTATATTAGGATGCTGAGAAGCCAACCCTCCTTCTGCTGTAATTTCTTTAGGATTTTCAGCAAATATTACCTTAAACAAAGCAGGTGCTTCTTCCCCACTGAATGTTTCTAACAAAAGTTTTGCAAATTCTTTAATGTCATCTTCGTTAGGGGATATCAATTTAATCAAATTGCTGCCCATGCCGGTAAATGTCAAATAGGTAGGGATACCCATACCTATTTTTTTTGTTACCTGTGTAATATGATACATTACAGCCGCAAAATAGATAAACACCAACGAATACAGTTTATTATTATTCTTTATTAAACTAGAAAGCCTGAACTCCTTGTCATTTTTAAATAGGAAGCTGACAATATCCGCTGAAGTTTGAGCCGTTTCTTTATAAGTGTTATAATATTTTAGTAGATTAGGTTGGCTAATAGTAATTTTGTTTCCTTTCAAAGCATCATCAACCAATTTTATATTACCATTATCCTTCTTTGGAATATTAGCCAAACCATCGCCCCACAAATCATTAGCAGCAAACAAACAAGATGTGTAGTATTGTTTGGGGGTATCACACGACCTCTGTATAAACAACATATCTGTGGTTCCTCCACCGATATCCACATTTACGGCATCAGAAACTGTATTTATTGCATTTTTTACAAAAGAATAGTAAGGAACAACCGATTCGCTTTCTTCCATCAGATTAACTTGGATGTTTGACAATAAATCCGCACATGCTTGTTGCCAAAACGTTAGATATTTATTTTTAGTTATTACACTCATCGTTCCTGGAAAAGTCAATACCAACTTAAATCCAGGATTACCTCCGTTTAATAATACTTTATTTTTCATCATCCAAATTATTTGTAGACAATAAGCTTGAACACGATTTTCACAGACATTAATATTTCCATTTCCGCTTTCCAATGCCCATTTTAAATCTGTATGATATTTATATTTTTTATCTTCTGTAAAGAGTTCGCGCATCATGAAGAATCCTAAAGAAATATTGCCAAACAGATTGATTGTAGGATTATTCGTGAAATTTGCAGTCTCACACACAGCGGTTCGGTAAGGATAAGACACACTTGCTTGATTACCACCGAGAAGTGCAGGCACAAATTCACGGTCTACATTTTGAGCAACCTGTGAGCTATAGAAAGATTTCCAATAAGAGAAACCAGAATTACCTCCAGACAAATCTAATTTATTAAGAAACGCAACTTGCATATCTTCTTTTTGTATATCAAAAGGTATAGAGGTAGCACCATCATCTGTACTATAAGAAATATGGGTATTTGTCGTACCAAAATCAACACAGAAAAGATAATCGGTGTTGGCATCCGCAATTTTCACCTCTTTCATTTTGGGTATAACCAGTGCCTTATTGCCATCGTAATTCACTTGAATAATATCGAACCCTTTCAGATGAATGTACTGAGTAATATCGCTCCTTTTCATAGGGGAATCGTGAGCCACTTCCGTATCAAGCGAATCAAATGTATAAAAATCTATACTTGTTTTTCCGCTTGTATCTCCAAGCAACACGCAATAGTTGTTTAAGGCTGTATTGTCCACTACTTTATAAAAAGGAGTACATCCAATGTTAAAGTATTTATCCACGGACTCTGCAATGCATTCAACGATATCGGCTCCACTGTATTTTTTCTCAAATGTAATATATGGATTTGTTGCATCGACAATTGGAATTTTTAATGAAACGGTTACCGTTCCATTATCATTCTTAATCGTCATGTTTTCCTTTAAATCTTGAAGGTTGAAAAATTTGAAATAATCTTTTTTCAAAGGCAACAGATATTTAGATTCTCCGTCAAAACACGTCTCAAATGAGTTGGAATCAATAGTATAGGGTACTTTGATTATTGTATCTTGTAAGAAATCCGTATCCATCAAATACGGATAACGCAACCCAGAACCACCGGGCAATTCACGCTCATGCAAAGGCTGATAAATCAACCGTTGCAATTGACAAGTATGCGTATCCCATGGTTGTCCTCCTAAATAAGCCACATTGGGAAGGCCTTGATCAGTCAAAGCCAAAGGGGTGGGCAAATGTACCGGTACTCCATCCCACATATAATCTTCAAATTGGCGGCAAGTTGGACGAATCATGTACCCACTATTAAAATGCGCAGCGTCTATTTGCCGCTTTTTATGCATTAATGGCAAAACTCCGGCTGTGACTATGGAGCCGTTGGGGATTTGAACACGTTCGTATTCATTCAATAAATTCGCGGCAGCATAAGTTTGCGGAAGCCCTTCTGTTATAAATCTATGCCTGATATCTGCATCATAGCTGTTATAACTATTTTGAAGGTAATTATAAAAATGTTCTGCCTGTTGGCTTAACTGAATGTTATAAGCCAATCTTAACTTTTGCATATATTCACGAAAATCTTCAGAGCGGCGATGCAAAGGATAGGCTCCACCGGAAAACAATTGCTGCCCTGCTATGCCTCCTGAAAAATCTTGAGTTTTTTTACGTTGCCAGTTGGGCGAAGTAAACACAATCGTCAACGGTGAAGTTCCACCGATAAGCGTATTATCATAAAAAAACAGATAAATCTCCCGCAAGTCAGGGAAAGACATGGCTAAGTGGCTTTCCAATACATCTGCAAATCTTTTATGCTCCTCAAGAGGGGATTGGCGTAAATGATTTAATTCGTTTACCTTATCCCATTTTTTTATCTCCAAATGTGGGTCGTTTGCACGCAAATATAAAAATTCCAATAAATCCAAACATTCGGAAACCAACAGATGGTAAGGAGAAACGCCTTCTTGATCCTGATTTTGAATCATGGTAAACGCTGTGTCGAATAAATACATTCGTGCAAAAGGCGAAGGAATGGAAGTCCCCATTTTCCGTAAGGCAGCTTGCCCTAATAACGTATCGGGAATTGTCGCAATCAGGTTACCTGATATATGATTAGATTTCCCCCATCCTTTCATACTGGTATCGTTGCTTGTATGCAATCTAAAAACATCACTCATAATTATCTGTTTTTTATGTTGTTGACTTGATTTAAAACATCACCTGTCGCTCTTCTCATTATTTTAAAGAAAACCTCAATCTCTTTATCAGGGGTCAGGTTTGCTTTTTCTGGAGAAAAAGCATTGTTCAAATACCGTGTAAAATCCCCATCGCTAAGCTGATCGGGCCTAAACCGATGTTCTACCAAAGGTTTGTGGGACAACATTTGGGTCAACTTAGACTTGTTGTCCAAAATGTAAGGCTGGAATTTGTGAGCATTCATCCCCAATTCTTCCAACCATTTCTCAAAATACTCTACAAAATCCTCGAAATCTTTTAATGGTTTCCCCTTTATTTTATTACTTAAATGTAATCCTGCATAAAAGGATTCATTCGAAGCAATCGACTTGCGTTTCCCTTGCAACACATCACGATAATACTTTACCATATAAGCAAAACGAGTCAAATAATTAAAATGAGGCTGTATGCTTTCATTCTCGTAAAAGTTGGCTAAAGTCAAAGTGTCTGCGTTTGACTGAATGCCATATTCATAAGCTTCCTGATGAGTCTCGGATGTACAAAAATCGATGATACTCAATGCGGAAAGCAGTTCTACAATGTGCGCCGTATTCTTTTGCGCTTCTTCACCGTCATGGTCAGCCAATTGGGTAGCGTTAGAATCTCCAATGTAATAAATGGACTTCAATTGGCTATTCAAGCCCGAACTTGCATAATAGCTAAGCGCAGCTTTGGTCTTCGAATTGAAATTATTCGAATCGATTGCTCCGCCCGTATTCTGTATTTTAAAATATGGCAAAACCACAACTGCTCCCATACAAGCATTTCGAACGCCAGGATTGTCGCTGGTACGAATGCTTTTTACTATTTCCGGAAATCCGGATGAACCGGTACCTCCAAATATAGAACTGATGATGAAGACTTTATCTGTCTCGGGATTGAACACACGGGTAAAATGCTTGAATTCTTCCGTTTCTTTTAATTGATTGAAAATAACACTTCCGATGTTTGGATTACCCTTAAATCCCTTTTTCAGGTTAAGATTCAGTTCTGTGTCTTTATTTTCCTGTCCTACATTGTTATTTTCCGGCAAGTCATTATATAATGCTTCTAACAAAGAGTGCGTGCAATCCATGTTATGAGTCATCTCATTGTATTTAATCTCATCAGCAAAAGAACGGTCGGTATTTACCGGACCAAAATATACATCAAAATTATTACTTTGAATATGAACGGGATTTCCTCCACCAGGCACTGCCACATCTCGTAATTTACTTACTTTTGTCATGAAAAAAGCATCTTCTGTCTTTTTTACTTGGTTATGTACCAGACAATATGTTTCCAAACATTGGGTTGCAATACCTTTGTCCCCATTGGCAACATCGTAATCAATTATAATAGGAACCAATTCCAAATCATTCATGCCCTCAATGCCGGCAGCCAACAACATACTGAGAGAACGCAAAACTCTTGAACCTGTTCCTCCTATCGCAAAGATAAAAACTCTCTTCATAGTTTTAATGTATTTACAGATTTAAAAATGCAATTTTCTGGGCCAAACACACGGAACGGCAATCCCATACTTTGTTGTTCCTTTTACAAGTATTGAAGTCAAAATAAAAAAGAAAATGGTTAAAATCGTATTTGTCAAGTATAGCATATCTACAACTTTATATTCTTCTTCACCACTTCCTGCCAAATTCTGCAATATTTGGTCGTATTCTTGATTTACCTTTTTTTGTTCTTCCTGATTTTGTGCATATTCTTCACGTTGAATACCCGCAAACTCTTCTAAACTATAATAAAAACCCGTATAGCTCCCCGAATTTTTATCTTCACCACCAACTATAAATTTAGACGTCAATAATAAGGTTACTCCCACAGTAAGAAATAAAGCTATCACCCACACATAGAATTTAGATAAACGGTTAAATACATTACAAATAAACAAATAGAAAAAGGCGGCTATCCCTACAGCGACAAAGAGCGCAATAAGAAAAGCGAACAAAAATCCATTACCTTCCACAAAATACTGATTGTGAAACCCATAGGCATCATTGTACTCTCCCAAAGAAGAGACTAAAAAATAAATCATTTCCATAATTAGTTACTTTTTGGTTATTTTATATTCAACATTCCAGATTTCTTTAGCATTCGGTTCCACACCCATTTGCAACCCCATGATAAAATAAATCAAATTAAATGTAGTAGGAAACATTTCTGATTTTATATTCTTATCATCCAATGAAGAGTCTTTAGTGCACCATTTTGGCAATGAATATTTCAAGACCGAATGGAAATTGTTCTCTTTTAATATACTATATGGATGTATATATGCGCTGTCTCTTATACACATCTCCGAGCCCACGAGACGGAG
>ENA-OXEE01000863-OXEE01000863.1-human-gut-metagenome-genome-assembly--contig:-NODE-863-length-11774-cov-21.1095_pt1 | contig 11774 bp, 20 predicted proteins | sample MGYA00249824_ERZ652242 | MGnify/ENA primary metagenome ERZ652242 (study PRJEB26925, sample SAMN05826943) | human gut metagenome | biome: ENVO:2100002; feature: ENVO:00000062; material: ENVO:00002003... | reverse complement strand
TTTTACTATCTGCACTGTTTCCCACCTTATTGGCCACCACTTCACCGTACATACCATTGTTGATGTTGTCAGAGCTTTGTAAAGTGGCATCACTGTCAGCTGTAATGTTAACGGCAGTATCAAACATATCTGGCAATATATCATCAAATGTATATAAATCATCAGTCACTTTCACCTTATTATATACATTATCTATAGACAAGGAAGCACCGCTGTCTATATAGTCACTGGCCGTTATGGTCTTGTTAAATGATAGGGTCACTTTACTTGGTGTCGGGTTGCCTATGGTGTATTTATAATAGTCATTGATGCCGTTTTTAATTGCATCATAATCTAGAAAGTAAACCAAATCCCTATCTGCAACTGCCGTTACTCCCAAAAACCTACAAATCTCTTCCAAGACATCCTAACAAGTCCAAGCCACATCCGAATCTGTCTCATCTTCTTTTTTATCGTCATAGAAGTTCTATTCTGATATATACAGTTTGTCTAATAAGGTGTCTACGGTATCCTTATTAAGTTGAGTGTTGGCACTAATGACAAATCCAGTATAGGCATTGCAGCTTTTAACCAGTTTGTTGATTATGTCCAATAGCGTTACCACTCTCTTTTTATCTGTCGTGTACTTTATATATTGTAGGGTGGATAGGGCATCTATGCAAGACAGCTCTATTTCCTCCCTATACTCCTCAAATCCCATATTGTACAGATTTGGTTCTATATAGCCAGTCCAAGCTATGCCCTTGCTGTCTGACAGCTCTATCTTAGTCCCCTATGCCTTGCCACTGTAAATGTCAAAGTTGTAATCCGGTGTAATGATATTGCAGCTGGCAGACTGGTATTTGGCTGGCTTGTATAAAGTATCGTCTGAATTGTCCATCTCTGTAGTAAAGGGAATGCCACCCAAAGTCAGTGTCTTTTGAGTAGCACCGCCTTTTTCCGTCGTTATTCTGATTGTATAGAGATTATTATTAACATCTCTGAATCCAGCATTATAAATCATCGTACTTTCCCCATTTTAGAACTGTAATTGGATAAAGCCACATACAAATCAGAGCCTTTAATCTTTACTACCGAAGTAGTGTTGGTGGAAGCAACGTTACCACTATCCAGCAGTCTAAATAGATTTCCTTGCTGCTTGCCATTCAATATCATTTCCCCAGCATTAACCTTGGCAAACATCTTGTCTCCGTGAAATGAATTGCCGCCAATAACACCCCCATCAGCAAAGCTGCCAATCATAGCAATACCAGCAATGACTGCGGCTATACCAGCAGCTATAGCAACTATATTTAATGGGAAAGGCATAGCTGCTCCAGACTTTGTAGCACCACTGATGGCTTCAGCACTGTTGGCAGCTATCTTTGCTTGTGAGTTGGCCACTTCCTAAGTGGTGGCAGCTGTGTCTATTGCAGCAGTAGCGGCAGTAGTAGTACCTAACAGCTCCGTAACGGTATTAACTGCTGTCATTACATCTGAAACGGTCTGTAATACAGTGCCCACCGTCTCAACCACTCCTATAAACACCTACCAAGCATCTGCACCGTCAGCCAGTGAGTTTGACAGAGATTCAACACTATTAACTACATTGTCCAAGCCCTCAAAGCCACCTAATATATCATCGGCATTGTTTCTAAGCTGGGCAAATCCTTTGTCAAAGTCGGATTCTATATGCACCTTTATAGGCTTCAATCCCAAGTCCTACAGTTGCTTGTTAATGTCTGCTATCTGACTGTCAGCAGTCTTCTTGTCTATAATGCCCAAATCCCTCTGGTTGGATATGGCATCTATATTGGATTGTGCATTCTCATAAGAACTGACCTTATCCTATGTCCCATAATCCAGTTTCCTTATCTTGATGGTAGTAGTGTCACTAATGGCATCTACTGCATCCTAAAGTTCTTTCTTTGTCGTTTCCAGCTATATCCTAACATCCGCTGTCAGATTCTCATTGCTCAATCTGTCCTATATTTCCTCTATCTGACTGTTTAAATCAGCAACAGAACCGTTGGCAAATGTTTCCAGCAATCTCTTCTACTCCTTAATCTGCTTGGTAATCATAAACCATTCAGCTGTCTTGGGCGTGGTCTTATTCAGTCTGTAGTTGAGTATCTGAAGATTGCCGTTAATGTCCCTAATGGATGTTGCACCCTCTTTAAAGCCGTTATTGTTAATGTCATCCAGTCTATTTTGCCAACTGTCTATAAGCCTTGTGGTTTCTCTAAAGGCATCAGTATTGGGGTTTAGGTTCTCCAATCTGTCACCAAGGATATTGACATTGTCCTTGATGCCCTTGATGGTCTATGCTTGTGTGTCAAACCCAACCATAGACAGCTTATCCTTCCATTTGGACAAGGATGCTTCCACTTCTTTATAGGGGGCTGTATTAGGCACGCATTTCTTCAGTTTCTCTGTCAGCACATCCACATTATCCTACATACTTTCTATAGTGGCTGCATTCTCATTGTAGACTTGCTGATGCTTTTCCACCTTGCCGATTTTCTTGCCGCTGTACCTTTCAGCCATAGCTTCCTTTTTGGCGGTGTTGCCCTAAATCTGACTGACCATAGCTTGCTGGTTATAATACTCCTTAATGCGGTTTCTGGCCTATGTCATAGGTGAATCCTCCGCATTGTCCTACAGTTCGTTTATCCTAGAATAGGCATAGCCTATGGTTTGCTTTATAGACTTCTCCTTTGCTGACAGCTGTGCCAGTCTCTTCCTATCAGCATCTGATAGGAGATATTTTTCATCCACCCTATTGGAATAGGCACTCATATAGGCTGCATTCTTCTGCTTATTTAAAATCTTTTCACGCTCTGCCTATATCTTTTTAAGTTTCTCGTTTGTCCTTTTACCCTATTCGGCTGCTTTTTCCTCATTTAGGAAATAATAGTCTATCTGATTGTCCGTAAGGTGCTTGCCATTAAGCTGTGGGTTAATCCTAGATTTTATCTGCTGTCTGCCAGCATCCAAATTCTGCTTGCCGAACTTCTAATGGGCATCTTTATATTCATTATCTGCTTCCTACATCTTTTTTACAGCAGCCATCTTTTCCTCCTTGGTTCTGGCCTTGTAGTAATCCCTCTATGCTGCCGCCCTTTTGGCGTTGATTCTGGCATCTGTCACCCCTAACTGCTATGCTGCCGTTGCCAGTTCATCCAGCATATCAGCCAATTTGCCGGATTCCTATATAGTCTGTTGAAGTCCGTTTATGAAGTTGCTGAAATCTGTATTTGCCAAGCAAGTGGCAAAGTAATCTACTGCACTTCCGGCCTAGGTCTGCACTCTCTCCACTGCATCACCCAATGTCTGGCTGTTGGCCATCATCTTGTTAAACAAGGCTCCGGCACTCATAGCCACACCAAAGAATCCACCTAATTTACCAAGTGTACCACCTAGAGTATTTAGTAAATTTCCAGAGCCATTGGCACTGATGCCGACCTTGCCAAGCAGTTTATCCAGACTGTCTAAAGAGCCGCCAGTCTGTTGGCTTGCACCCTTTAAACTTGCTATCTCTTTTTTACAGTCCTACAGCTAGCTTTTAAACTGCTGATTCTAAAGTATAATTCTAGTTACAAAATCAGCCATATATTATTTGTTTTTACGTGAATATTCTTTTGCTTTCTGTCTAAGTCTTTCTATATCTTCATTACTGATACCAGTTTCCTTATTGTCATCCCAGACAAATCTAACAATGTCAGTCGGGCTTAATTTCTTTCGGCTGTTCACCTATGCAATGATATAAGCTATCATCCTACTTTGCTCCCAGCTGTCCCTATGCTTTAGGTGCATTGCCTATATAAGCGGCTGTACTTCATACATCTGCATTGCATCCAACACATAGTCCGGAGATATGCCACACTGTATTACTAAAGTCTGGTATATTTCAGTAACGGTCAGAGACTTTTTTTTTCGTTGTCCTCCACTTTGCCATACACATTCCTCTTGGATGCTTCATCTGCCAGAAACTGTTGGAATTGCACCAGTAAAGTGGGGTTATCATCTACAGAATCCATAAACTCGTCAAATGTCATAGTATCATCCGGATTGCTTGCCAATAGGATGCAATAGAAAAACACCAGTTCATCCGATAGGGATTCTATGTTAAACATCTTGTTGGTTATCTGCTCAAAGAGCATCAAGGCCCTAAAAGTGTATTTAAGTCTGTACTCCTTATTATTTATAGTCATAGTCAGTTTAAAAATTAGGCCTACCCCTTACCTATATAAAGGGTCAGAGTAGGCCAAGTAAACATCAATTATTGGGTCACTTTAGTTAGTGCGCCCACTCCGGTAAACTGTACCGTAAACGTTGCATTTTCTCCATTAGGGGCATTCTTCTCCAAGGATGTAATAAGCATCTGGCCAGTATAGCCATCCTTGGCTTTCGGTGTCCAGCCGCCAGTTTTAACAGCATCTAATTTGTTTTCCGCCAAATCTGTAGAGTTGCCTTCTAATGCAAACACGCCAGTAACGGGCTTTCTAGCTATCATCATTGCAAAAAGCTCGTCATAGCCAACCCCTTCGGCTTTGTCTGCACAGAGGTTCTCACTTGAAGCAGTCCAGCTAAGCACACCCACTTCACTGGTCTGCCACTTGCCACCACTATCTTTAGAACTGGTTTCCTTTGTATCTGCACTGATAGACAAAGTGTGTGAAGTGGCAAAACCTATTGATTTGCCGCCAACAAAAAGCATCAAATCACTACCTTTAATTACACTCATTTTATTTCAATTTTAAATGTTAGTTTCTGTATAAATGTATCTTCCAAATAATCCTCATCTGCATCATCTAAAGTTATCCCCCCTATATTGATACCATTGTAAGCACCTCTGCTGTGCTCCAGTATATCCTTTATCCTTTCTGCCAATGATATACTTTCCTCATAAGTGTTGGCTGCTACAATAATATCCAAGGTTACCAACTCTGAAAAGTTGTACCTATCCTTTGTATCGGATGGTTCTAATCCACTCCGTTTATAGACAACAAATGGAAACGTGGTGCCCTCATCGGCCACCAAAGGAAAAACTTTATTTATATTGTTCCTAGCCAATATGGCATATATAGCTTTACCAATTTGTAAACTGCTCATTTCTTGGATGCAATTTTCTAGATTGATTCTGACAATAGGCTGTCAATGCTGCTGAACACCTAATGCTCCGATTCCCTCTGGGCATCCTTAAAGAAGTGTCTGGCCGTAATGGCACCTCTATAGCCGCCTTTGCCAGTTCTCTTTAAAGACTTGCCATCATATCCGGTAATCTTGTGACCTCTGGTATATCTGTCCTTAGTACCAGTCTCAAAAAACTTCAGTCTGAAGTCTCCCATAATATGTACCTTGGCTTCCGTCCCATCCTTATTGATTTTGGACTTGATGCCGCTCTGTAAAGACTTGCCATATTTGGCAGATTTCCTTGTAGGGTTCTTCACTGTCTGCTTTAACTTTGCTCTGGCCTTTTTAATAAGTATCTAAGCTGATTTCTTTAGTGCCGTTTTCATTGCCTTGGTCTAATCTTTGCCAGACAAGGATGCAAACAGATTCACTACCTAACTGTCATCAATTTCAATCATTTATTAACTCCGTATTTATTGCCTTAAACTGCCTATGCTTGTCTGACTGTATGGATAGTATTCTATATTTCTATCCATTCCAGACAATGCACATAAGCTCCGTTACCTTATGATAATATCTAATCTTAAAGATTACATTACAAGTAAACACAATCTCATTGTTTTCATTAGCCCTATTACCATTAGTGTAGGTTACGTTAGCCCTAGTGGTTACAAATTCAGTCCACTTAATAGCATTAGCTCCAAAGCCATTTTGCTAAACTGTCGGCTGTTCTATAACAATCCTCTCATTTAATATTCCAGCTTGCATATTAGGGTATATTATAATGTTTGTAAAGTCCTAACAGATACTCCATAGTATAGGGCACTTTCATAACAGTGCTATAACTTACTGGCTCTCTGTTGGCATACAGATTGCCAACCATCAGCAAAATGGAATGTTTAACAGCGGATGGCAATTTGCCACCCACCATCAAATCATCCAAAGCTATGTCCAAATGCTAAGATACTGAATCCTCCGCAACCTAAATCAATGTGGTTATGTAGGCATCATCATCAGTAAAGCTGACATCTATATTTAGATGCTTTTTTGCTTCTTCCAATTTAACAAACATAGCTTTCACTTATTGCAATCACTTAATCACCTTCTTGGCAAATGCTTCGGCTCTGCGTGGCTTGGCATCAAAGAAAGCATTGATAACCAAGCGTACTTTACCGCTGGCAGCTTGCGTATAAGGGTCGACAGTGAGGTCGATACCACCCCATTGTCCAATTACATAGTCGGCAAAGTTGCCAAGCACCATACCTTTAGATGTGCAAGCAGAAGTGGAATAAACGGGGATTCCATCAACCTCTCCACCTTCCATTAAATAGCCAGACACACCATTGGATTTTAAAGTGGTCTTTAAGGTTGCCTTCACATTGGGAGCAACTATAAATGAAAGGTTGCCAGTCACATTCTTGTCCTCCAGTGCTTGCTCCATAGCTACAATGCCCTTAAAGTCAAGGGCTGCACTGTCAGCTACCACACCATTAAACACACCAGCTGGCTTCTTGCTGTCACCAGCAGCATTGCCTAAAATGGTCTCCTCCAATTTGTTGGAGATGGCTCTGACAATGTCACTTTTAAGCATTTCCTCTGCACTTACCGAATCTTGGATAAGGAATTGCTTGGATATGTCGATATAGGCAGTCAGACGCTTGGGTTCTAAATTAACCTCACTAAACTTGCCAGCACCGTCAGCAGCGGCATCCACTTCACCAGCCCAGCCCACATTGGAGCCGCTGTAAACCGGAATAGACACATTGCCCACCAATCCGCTCATATAAGTTGCACCAGCCTTGGTCATCACTAAATTTGCCCTAAGAGGTTCTAAAATATTAAATTTGTCTTCTGCCACAACCTCTTGGCCATTGGCCGTTACGGTTGCTTGAATGTCTCCTCTTTCCTCGATAGGCAATACAATCTGTCCACTAAAGGATTGCCCGGCTTTACGCATTTCTGCAATACCAGCGTTTACCACTTCCTAGCTTCTTTCGTCCAAATTACGGTTATTGGCAATGTCATTAACCGCTTTAATCAATGAAAATTTACTCATTTTTGTTTTATTAGTTTCTTTGTTTAACTTACTGGTTATATCTCTGATTTCTCTATCTGCATCTGCAATCTCCTTACACAAATCATTGTAAGCACTCTCTTCATCTGCTGTCAGCTTTCTTGATTCAGCCTTTCCAGCAGTTAGGATGCTGTTGGCTTTAATTGTAAGCTGCTCCTTTTTATCCAATAACTCCAAACTGGTCATCACTTGATTTTACTTTCCAATTCTTTATAATAGTTATCTATCTCTTTCTTTTCTTGCTCCTTTAAGTTATCTAATCCTCTGGTGTTGACAGAAGTGGCACTGTAGGCCGGAAAATATACCGGAGATACATCGTACAGCTGTTTTATACTGTTGATTGTCCTTAGATAAGTCCCGTCCTATCTCTTCTCCCAACTGTCAGAGCTAACGGTAAAGGCAAAGGATGAAGTGGTAATGTCACCTCTCCTAAGCCCTTCTAAAAGCTCATCACCCAAAGCGGTCTTAGGGGCTTCAAAGGTGTATTTTAACCCTCTCTCATCCACTGTAAGTCTTAGGCTGCCATTGCCTTTATTGCATCTGGCCAACACTCCCTTGTCCTCATTGTGATTGAGCAAGCAAAGCACATCAGAGTTGTCTATAACTCCTTCCAAAGCCCTACTGTCTATAATCTCCTTAAATCCTCCCAAATCATTTGATTCAGAGTTGAACACCAAAGCATACCCTTCCACCTATCGGCTTTCTGGCGTAGTTGCTTTAACTTCTAAATTGTTGTTTCTTATTTCCTTCATTTTATCCACCTATAAATTCTGTGCCGTTAGGACTGGTGTAAAACTTGCTTTCCACTTTCTCAAACAGTCCCACCTTACCGTCTGCCTTGCGTTTTGCCGCTACAAAGTCCCTTACTAATACATCATTCTTATATATCTTGGCAGTCTTCAGTCTGGCCTTGTAATTGGACCGTTCCTAGTCTGTCTTAAACAGCAGTAAGTTGTCAAAGTGAATCTTATCATTATGTGCCGCTTTATCAGTATGATTGCCTATGTTAAATTCACTCTGATATTTGGTTTTCTTCTTGTCCCCACCAACACTGTACTAAAAGGACGCTGCATTAGGGGTAAAGGTAAACTGACTGAACTCATTATATACAACCTTTACAGTTTCCGTTTCGGGTGCAATGAACATACCTTGAATCAACAGACTGTAGGTGTCCCTTCGCTTGCCAATTCCAAAGTAAATGCCATTATAACCATCATATCTGTTTTGTGTATTGTCAAAGTATAAGATTTCCTTTTCTATCTTCACCTTATCATCATCACCGCAACTGAAGTCTGTCTGTATAAAGGCATCTGACTGGTTTTCAATATAACCAATCTTTAAAATGCCATCTACAATCTCAATATCCGGCTGTGGGATGGGTGTTTCCTCAATAGGTGGTGTCACTCTTATTACTGCCATAATTCTTGTTGTTTTCTGTGTTAAATGTTTGTTCTGTTGCTGTTTTTAAAGTCTGTACATTAACCTATACAAACGTATTGTCCCCATTCTCTATAGATGGTAAATCCAATTCCTTCCTTATTTCATTGGGACTGATAACACCTATCTAAAACAAAGTGTTGTAGTAGTTGGCCAATGATTGCTTGTCAGCCCTAAGCAAAGTGGATGTATTGAACCTTACATCTATGGAATCCTTCTCACTGGGTTTGTATAGTTTCCTCTCAAACTCCAATTCTATCTTCTCCAATAACGGAGACAGTGTATCTGTAAGGAATGCCAGCTCCGTTGCTTCAACCGTTGAATAACTGGACTTTGATAGGTCAAAAGCCTTAACGGGAGACACACCGAAGAATCTGCAAATATCCACTACGTTAAACTACCTTGTTTCCAACAGCTGTGCATCTGAAGGATTTACTGTAATGGGTTGGAAATCCATATTTCCCTCCAATACAGCCACTCCATTAGGCGTGCCAGTTACTGGGCTGAAGGCAGTCTGCCAACTGGTCTTTAAATCATTCTTCTGTTTACTTGTCAAGGTGCTTTGCACTTTTAGGATGCCAGCCAGATTAGCCCCACCTTTAAAGAATCCCTAAGCGTGTGCTTCACTGTCGGCAGCCAGTCCCAATGTGCTCTTGGCGTGTGCCAATGTACTGATGCCTACTATACCATTGTAGCTGAAGTTAAGCAAATGTATCATATTGCAAGCCTCTATGGCATTGGCCATACCAGTAACATTATACACTATATTATCACTGATTGTTTGCGGTGATATTACAGTTACCAATTCGGATGGTATATAATGCAAGGCCTTGGCATTCCCTTTATTATCTCTTTCTATATAAGCATAAGCATTGCCCTTTAAAAGCATACTGACAACCATAGTCTTTATAAAGGTGAACCTAGTCATTTTATTGTTAGGCTCTCTATTTAATAAGCTGTAGGTAGGATGCCCGACATACTTAGTCTTATATCCGTTTTCGTCTATCTTATACGGTTCAAGTGGCAGCTGTGCTATACTGTCAGAAATCACTTCTGTACATCTGTAAACCGTACTAAGCAGCAATGCCTTGCTTTCCGTATAACTGCCAGTGCTGTTATACATCAAATAATCAAAAGGATTGCTGCGTTCCTCTACTTTTCTCTTTTTTCTAAACCAACTCATATCGTTATAATTTCATTACTGTAATGTGGGCAAGTAAGCAGCATACCCAAGGCCTATATGATGGCAATTACCCCGTCAATCTTCTTGGCTTTGATGCCTTTGTTGGGTTTGACATTGCCGTTATAGTCAGACTTTAATTCCACGTTTCTAAAGCACCATCTGGTAATCTCATTGTTATCAATTACCGTATTGCCAGACAATATAAGCCTTTCCAACTCCTTGGTAGGACGGTTAAAGTTTCCCATAGTCTGGGGATATTCTTCTAAAGGCAAACCTATCTCTGTAGCGTGTATGGCCCACTAAGTGGCATTCCATTTATCATACCCAATTTTCTGTATGTTTAATAGGTTACTGGCTGCTACAATGTCATTGGTAATATAGTCATAGTCCGTAACATTGCCAGCTGTCACTTTCAACAGTCCCTATTGCTTCCATACCTTGTAAGTCTCCCTATCCGCCTTGTCAGTCAAAGCTGATTCCGGCAGATAGTAGTCTGTCTTGAAATAATAAGTACCGTCCTTCTCTATAAGATAAGATACGGCTGTTAAGTCTGATGTGGCAGACAAGTCCACCCCTATGTAACAGTCACAATCCTTAAAGTCCTCCAGCCGTATATTCTTGCTGGCTCTGATTATATAGCTTTCCGGAAGCCACACATCAGCCACATCACACCAGAGGTTAAGGGTCTTGGTCTTTACCCCCACTTCCTCACTGGGATTATTGATGGCACTCTGTACCTATTCCCTAATATACTTACTGGTAACTGTAACATTTAAGTTTGGAGTACACTTTACCCAATTATCTTTATCCGTCCAATCATCTCCATCATCTAAAGAGTAGATAGCTATAAACATACTGTCATCCGTCTTTAGCTTGTTAAGTATTTCTATAGATGTACTTCTTAGCTTGTAACAAGGTAATGTCTTGTCAAATCCAGCGGTCGTGATAGTGCATAAATGCGGATTGCTGCGCATACCCATTGAGGATTTTATAACATCCCTAACCTTACTATTCTTTGCAGCGTGGTATTCGTCGATAAGTCCAAAGCTGGCATTAAATCCATCCAGTTTAGAATCATCAGCAGCAAATACTTTTAGCTTAGAATTATTTAAAGCAAACTATACATTATCTCTATAAGGCTTTAAATACTTTCCTTTTGGGTCTAACTACTTACTAAAGCTACTGCAAAACTCAAATGCAATCTTGGCCTATTCTTTACTGTTAGCAGCTAAATCTACTTCTGCCCCGTCCTCTCCATCAGCTATTAAATAATAAAGGCATAAAGCAGCAGCTAAGGCTGTTTTACCATTCTTTCTACTCACTTCTATATAAGAGCTGGTAAACCGTCTGGTATGATTTTCCTTCCAGTACCAGCCAACTATATTAGCTACTATAAACTGCTACCAGTTTTCCAGCTTAAAAGGTTTACCACTGGATTTACCCATAAAGTGTTTAAGAGTTCCTATAAAGTTAATAGCTTTATCTACTACAGATTCATTGAAATAAACATCCTCTCTCTATAGGTCGTCCTTGAATCTCTAGCAAGCCAATTTTATAAGCTCCCCAACAACTGTTTTACCATTAAGCACATCATCCACATAACGGTAATATCCTTTCATAACTGACTTTTATGTATAAATAATTTCTCTGTAGCTTTCTTACTAGTTGCACCTAAATTAGAATTTATCTATTTTTCCCAAATACATTTAAAGTCAGCTGGAGCATTATATTCTGAAATATATACTTTATTTCCTTCCGACACCTTTATTCTGCACCAATCCCAGAATTTATCAGAATCAAAGCTATCTTTATATTTTGTAGTGTCCTAATAAGGAGGGTCACAATAAATAACAGAATTATCTGGTATCTCTAACTAATCATAGCTACAGCATTTAAAGGTTATATCTTTTAAATTCTATTTAAGTAGATTATTACCTGTCTCTTATACACATCTCCGAGCCCACG
>ENA-OXEE01000854-OXEE01000854.1-human-gut-metagenome-genome-assembly--contig:-NODE-854-length-11897-cov-27.769_pt1 | contig 11897 bp, 7 predicted proteins | sample MGYA00249824_ERZ652242 | MGnify/ENA primary metagenome ERZ652242 (study PRJEB26925, sample SAMN05826943) | human gut metagenome | biome: ENVO:2100002; feature: ENVO:00000062; material: ENVO:00002003... | reverse complement strand
GTATAAGAGACAGTTGATAAACTATATACTGATTTTACTAATAAATATGCATATAATATTTTAGAACGACTTAATATAAGAACATGTCCATATTGTAATAGACAATATGTTTTTACGAATTCAGGAAATTTTAAAACTAGACCAGAGTTTGATCATTTTCTCAACAAGAGTCGGTATCCTATTCTTGCAGTATCATTTTATAATTTGATACCATCATGTCATACTTGTAATCATGGTAAGGGCATTAATAATGTTCTTATAAATCCATACTTTGATAAATTTAATTGTAAATTTGAATTACAAAATAAAAAAGGTAAAAGATTATCTCCATCAGCTATTTACAAAATTAAAGCTGACGACAAAATAAATTTGGGATTCTCAAAGCCATCATTAGAAGAGGAGTCTAATATAAAAAATCTTGGATTAAGCGATTTATACAATAAGCACGATGATTATATAAAAGATTTGATAGAAAAATCAATAGTATATAACAAAACATATTCTATGGGGTTAATTTCTACATTCCAAGGAGCTGGATACACACCACAAGATGTTCAAGATTTCATATGGAATAAATATTTGGATTTAGCCAAGCACGAGCAACATCCTTTATCTAAATTGACTAGAGATTTACTTCTACAATTAGGTATAATAACTGAATAGGGGGAAATGGGCTAGAAATGGAGATGATTCCAATCATCTCCATTTCATCTTAACCCCATCATTTCCCTTATCGATCCTATTATGAACCTCTCCTGAAGTATCAGCCTTAACTCCCTGTTCCTTATCACCATCATCCTTATTTTTATTAATAATAAGACTGATTTTGCGGTCCAGCTCAGAAAGTTCAGATTTAAGTTTTCTAAGCTCACTTTCCTTTTTCCATTCACTTGAAGCTATGGCTTTATACGTTTCAACATCACGTTTTACTTTCTCAAGTTCACGCTCATGGTTTTCTATTACCTTGGGAATTTTTTCCAAAGCAGACAGAAAGTTCATGCAAGCCAATTTGGGATCATTTGCCAAATGACCGTTATTATGCGTATAGTATATGTTTCCCATACCTTTAACCATAAAACGGTTATCCACAAAATCGAACATATCCTTTTGGGATGCTTCACTCTTTACTACCACATGAAAACCATAAATCTCACCTATCTGCTGATATTCACCATTGGTTCTGGCTTTATTAGAAATCTCCTGGAGTTTTGCAGCAAGAACTTTTATATCTTGGCTTTCAATTCCATTCAACTTTAAATCATTAAGCAAATTACCGTCACTATCTTTAAGTGCAAGACTGTTGAATTGCTCCATGTCTGCTTTAGCTTCATTAGCCTGCTTTGTATGAAAGTCAATAGATTTGTCAATCGTATTCAAACGGAATCTTGCTTCATCACGTTCCTTGGCAAAACTCTTACGTTCACTTTCAAGTGCCGTAATCTTCTTTTCCAACTTGGCTTTCTCCAACAAATCCGTGTTGCCAGAAAGAATAGCCACATATTCACTGAAGTTAAGTCCATTCTGTTCATCCATTCCACCTTCATCAATGGTTCTTTTACCCAAGCTGTTAGTCTTTAGCTGATTGATAAACAACTGCTTGTTATGTAACAGATTGAATTTATATGAATCAAGGGACTTCTCTACAGCATATACAATCACATCAACTTTATTGTCAGCATGTTGTTTGGCAACCCAGTTGCCTTTACGAACAGCACGGCCATCACGTTGTTCCAAAGCAGAAGGAACCCAAGGCGTGTCAAGATGATGTACCGCAACAGCACGTTCCTGTGCGTTAACTCCAGTACCCAACATTTCTGTTGAACCGAACAGCACTCTGATAGTTCCTTTATTCATTCCCTCTATCATTGCTTTTTTAGCCTGTTCGGTCTTACATTCCTGAATAAAACGAACCTCTGAGGAAGGGATACCATAATCTTCTACCAGTTTACGTTTGATTTCAGAATATACACTCCATTCTCCAGGCTTATATGTACCAAGATCGGAAAATACAAACTGTGTACCCTTTACAAAATCAAATTTCTTGTAATATTCCGAAATCATTTTAGCACAATGTGAAGCTTTATTGTCCACATGATCCTCGTATGACGGATCTATCATTCGCATATCAAGTGACATCTTTCGTGCATAGTCGGTTGCAATAAGCATCTTTGCATTTTCTTCTTTTTGTGACAAAGGCTCTCTACCCAACAAAGTAGCATCACCTGTACGGGCAAACTCCACCAGTTTTTTTATAAATTCCTCCTGAACGGGTGTAGGTGGGATATTATGGAGAATCTCATTCTTCTCCGGACGGTCTATACCTATATCCTTCGCTGTACGATAGTCGCAGATTTCAGCATAGAAAGCAGCCAGCTCCGGAACTTTGATAAAGTGACGGAATCGTTCCTTCTGCACAATTTCATTAGTTACAGAAAACTCATAGTCAGTAGTTTTCTTCGCAAACACGGCTGCCCAGGCATCAAAACTGTTTATATTCTGCTTTTCAAGTGCCTGAGGCCTTAGATATTTGAACAGCAGATAAAGTTCCGTAAGCGAATTGCTGATAGTTGTACCACTTAGGAAAGTAGCACCAAGATCTTTTCCGGTCCTCTCCTGAATGGTACGGATAGCAAACAGCATATTAAGTGCCCTCAAACTTCCATTGGAGTTTCCAAGTCCGGCTACACGGTCATGACGTGTGTTGAACATCAGATTTTTAAATTTATGGCTTTCATCAACAAACAGATGATCTATACCCATTCGTTTGAAATCCACCACATCATCCTTTCTTGAAGCTATATCGTCTGCAATACTTTTCAATTTAGCTTCAAGATTCATCTTTCTCTTCTCCACACCTTTCAGCATGGCACGTGAAACCTCCTTACCCTGCTCGATAAGAACCTGCAGGTTTTCTTCCACACTGTCAAGTTCCTTCTGAAGAATTGCCTGCTGAATATCCAAAGACTGAGGTATCATTCCAAACTGTTCATGCGTAAGGATAATACAATCCCAGTCATTGTTCTTTATGTCATTAAAGATACGCTGCCTGTTCTGCGGTGTAAAATCATTCTTGCCGGGATATAATACTCTGGCATTGGGATAAGCCTTTCTGAAAGTATTTGCAATATCAAACACATTTGCCTTCAGTCCGATAATCATAGGCTTGTTTACAAAACCAAGACGTTTCATCTCGTATGCAGCACAACACATGATAACAGTCTTTCCTGCTCCCACCTGATGGTCGCATATACCACCATTATTCACCTTCAGCATCCAGATAGCATCTTTCTGACTCTTATACAAATCAGGAAAGCCCAAACCTTTCAAATCAAGCTGCGGAAACTCCTGATGACTTCCATCATAATTAGGACGTACGAAACAGTTAAATAACCGGTTGTATTTTTCAGCCAACCTGTTCTTGAATCCATCCGGCTGCGACTGTAGCCAATCAGTAAACCCGTTCCGGATTTCTTCAATCTTTGTATTGGCCAACTGAATGGCTGCACCATCCCTTACCTTAATTTCTGTTTCATTGCCATTATAATCAACAACCGTCTTGCTTTTTGTTATGTCCGGTATCGTATTATGCAAGGCATGTTTCATCAGGTTAATACCGTCATAAGTCTTGAACTCACCCTTGACGGCATACTTATGATTGATATTACCATTTTTACTGCTGCACTTCACTGAATATTCATCTGCACTTGCAGCAAAGCGCACACTTACGTCTGTTTCAAAAAACTCACACGCAAACTTTTCATATACCTTCGCCGGAATCCATCTTTCACCGAAATTAAAATCAAGCTCTCCGAAAGATATTGGTGTAGGTACAGCAGCCTTCAATGCTTCAAGACTCTTCTTTGCCTCTTCATTGCCCGGATGATTCTCAAGCCACCATTCCACCTGCTCTGCCTTTTCCACGACATTGCCGGATATGAATCTGTCTGCAATTTCATAACCTCCTTCAAGGGGATTATAATAGATTCGTCCGTCCAAATCAGAAATTATCTCATCTTCCTCCTTATCAGGAAGAAGCGAACATATATAAGGCAAATTCACATCACCGTACTTGTTCAAAGAAGCAGCAAGTCCTTCAAGTGAAGTCGTAACAGTCTTGACCTCATTCACTTGAAACGAAACAGGATGGTCGAAAATATCAGCCTTTATAAACTGTCCTTCACGTGAACGTTCAAGAAAAAGTATCTCAGTAGAACCAGGATCCATTTTCAGCACATCCAGATTCTTTTTTGTATTCAGAAAGCCATAGAAACCTACAAAATCATCATAAAGCCGGTTCAGTTTACTGCGTTCCTCCTTGTCTTCTGTTCTTGTTTCACTCTCGTTATCATACAGACGATGATAACAATCCCTTAAGTCAATGTACTTGCCTAATTTTGTCAATTGACTGATTGGAAGATCAAGCGGATTGAAAGTCGGATTACCAAAGGAGGTATTCGACAGAAATCCAAGCTGTGTACTTTGCCTTACTATAGAACCGTCCTTCAGATGCGAAGACATCATTGTGGTATAAGGTCGTGGAGTAGTATCTATTATCTGTTTCGGTTCTACTTTTGGTGGTATAATGTTACGCTTGCCATCATCTATAAGCAGTTCAGAAAACAAGTCAAGCTGCACGTTGTTAGTCTGAACTTTCTTTGTTCTGCCTGAACGGTTGTTACCTTTTGTTTGTCCGGCTTTCTGTTTGCCTGTTTGCTGTTTGCCAGTACGTTTCTTTTCAGATGGAGCCGCAGTAACTTTAGGAGTAGAAGCCTTTATTTCCTGATTGAACCGTTCCACTTCTTCAGCCCATGCCTGTATAGCCTTATCCGGAAGATTATAATCTTCATCCTCTACCATAACAGAAATGGGATGATGCTCGTCATCAAAGTACACAGTCTGACCGTCCATTTCACGTGGAGACTCTATATCTGTTCTTGCACTTTCATACAGATCAAACAGAGTAAGAACCGGCACACCTTCAGGAGCTTTTTCTACTTCCGTACTCTTCTGACGTTCCTCTTCCTCAATCTCTTTCTTATACATATAGGCATAAACGGAAGGATCCATATTCTCCTTCCTCCATTCCCGTAAACTCATTCCCTCCAGTTCTCTACATGCCCGTTCAAGACCTTCATCAAGCCAGTGAGCCTGAGAACCGGACAAAATAGTAATATATCCGTGTTTGGCAGCTTCCTGAAGAATGGCCTCTGTATTCCCATCAACCTTAGCCATAGACTCATAAGCTCTCAAAGCATCGCCTATAGCCTTAACAGAAAGTTGAACAGGCTCTTTTATTTCTTCTGCTACAGCATCCACCACTTCAGGAGTATAACGGTTACCTACATATTCTTTCAACTCCTGGATTTCATGAAGCTTGGCCGGTTCAAAATGAATATCACGTTCTATCCTTACACCTCTTACTTCAACTTCCTCAATCTCATGAAGAGAAGCATATCCAAGTTCCCATCCATATCCCATTGTGGTCAGCGTAAACAAGTCTCCTGTTTTCTTATCCGCTTCAAGTACATAACAAGTATATGCACCAAATGGCATAAAATATCTTATATAAGCGACCTTATCACCAATCAGTCCGCCATCCGTTTCATACAGCGCAGGAATCTTATCAGCAATCTCCTTTGGCATATAGGTAAAAGCCTGTTTAGCTTCCATTTCACCTTGAAGTTTCTCCACATAGTCATCATCTCCATAGAACAGTCCTTTTGATAACTCATTTGATATATCCCTGTCCAATTTTAATTTCAAGTCACTACATATACCTTCAATTCCACCTTCATGGTTATATACCATACATTTCTTGCCATAAGGATTAGTCGAAAGTTTTCTTGATGTAGCCACACAATTCTCCATGCTCTCCGTTGCAAACATGGCATTATGAGTAAACAATACTTTATCAGGATTATCAGGATCGGGAACATCAACCGTTTCTATAAACAGATGTTCCTGTTCGGAAACAATACCTTTACCCGTATTTTTCTGCAAAACAATCAAGTCACTGCCAACCTCCGTTCCGGCATTTTCTGTAAACAAATTTTCTGGCAAACGAATAGCGGAAACAAGACTTGAATTATTCATCAGATACTCCCTAATAGGTTTGTTGGAGGGTGAATCCAACAAACCCTGTGAAGTAATAAAGGCAAGTATTCCACCTTCCCGAAGAGTATCAAGACCTTTAACAAAGAAATAGTTATGAATGGCACGAGTTGACAAGACCTTTGCTTCCTCCTTTGATTTGGAATATGCACGGTCATATACCACATAATTGCCAAAAGGAATATTACTGGAAATACAGTCGAAACGATTCATCAATTCAGGTGATATTTCCTCAAAACCACGATTGTGCAGAAAAACCTCTCCGGTACTGTTCAAAGCTTTCATTATCATTCCCGTGAGCAGATCCTTTTCAAAACAGAATCTTTCCTCTGCATTTTTCCCGAATGAGTTGATAAAAGAACCCATACCGACCGAAGGATCCAAAAAAGTTTCAAACTTGATACCGTTATCGGCAAAACTTGATGCTATGGTATCAGTTACCCTTGTATCAGTATAGAAAGAAGTAAGCACACTTGATTTGATACTATCCATGAGCAGTTTAGCCTGTACCGGATTTGCAGCACCTTCCTTGATTACCTGTTGTAACTCCTGAACCATAGGAAAAAGTTCAAGTTCCGATTTAGCCCATCTGGAACGGTCAGCCAACGTACTTGCCGGATTCAGGACACACTTCAATCCGCCAAATCCATTATATCTGCCAAGAATCTCCCTTTCCTCTTTACTCGGTATTCTTTTTTCCGCTTCAAGAAGCAATACTGTACGTATAGCCTCAATGTTGTTACGGAGAACAACCTTCTTGTTATATGACATAGGCTATACATTTTATTTATTGTTCTTGAATTCGAATGACGTAGAACCGTCCTCCTTTAATATCAGTACGGCATTGAACTTCTTGCCTGCTTTGCTAACAAGCCCTTTCAGCGTAGTAGTATGACCTTGAGTAATAAGGCTTCTCACTTCCTTATCAGTGAGCAGTTTACCACATACCTCCCTGAAAACTCGGAACTCACAACCCTCAGAAGTACATTTAGCTACTTTAGGATAAATCTTTACAGAATTATTCTTGCAAACCGGACAAGTAAGCAGTTCGGTATTATCCTTTGAGATAATTGACGATTCCAAAAGTTCCGTACATATCTGTCCGGTATAATCCTTTATTTCCTGGTTGAATCTGGCTGCATCATTCTCTCCATTCTCAATCTTAGCCAAGGCAAGTTCCCACATACCCGTCATTTCAGCATTGGCGATTCGCTTATCCTTAACAATATCATAGACTGCCATACCTTTATCAGTAGGAACAAGTGTTTTTTTCTCACGTCTGATATATTCTCTCAGAAGCAGAGTTTCTATAATATTGGCTCTTGTAGCCGGAGTTCCAATACCACAACCGTCCATAGCTTTTCTTACCTCGCCATCCTCAATTTCTCTTCCTGCATTCTCCATTGCAGAAAGAAGAGTCGCTTCAGTAAACAAAGGTTTTGGCTTTGTCTTATGTTCCGTCTCTTTCAATGAAGATATTCTAATGTTTTCACCCTCTTTAAAATCAGGCAAAAATTCAACTTCCTTATCTTCATCCTCTTCTTTTTCATTAAGCACAGCTTTCCACCCTGGATAAGTTACCTTTTCCGCTTTCAAAACAAAATCCACATCAGCACCACGCAATGTAACTGTCAATACATCCTTTTGTGAAGTTTCAGAAAATGCTTCGAGCATTCTTGCCATTATCATACGATAAATCTTATCCTCATTGGCACTCAACTGTTCAGGCTTATTGCCTGTAATCAATAGCGCATGATGGTCAGTTACTTTTGAAGCATCTACAGAACGTCTGTTCAGTTCATGTCTTAGGATCTCAGGAACAACATTTTCAAAACCGAAACCATCCTTTGAGAACTCTATCAGTCCACTGATTTCATCAAACACATCATCACCAATATATCTGCTTCCCGTTCTCGGGTAAGTTATAAGCTTCTTCTCATACAGACTTTGAGCAAGTGACAGCGTTGTATCCGCTGAAAAGCTGTATTTTCTGTTTGCATCTTTCTGCAAGGTGGTAAGGTCGTATAAGAGAGGTGGTTCGGTACGGACTGCCTTTCTTTCGACCTTCAACACGGAAAGACAGCCGTGTCCGTCAGTGGTGATGTTATCCGCAAGGATAGCTTTCACTGCGGACTGGGCTGTTTCCCTTCTCTCGAAAGTAGTCTCTGATACAGCTTTCCATAGAATACCATCTTTATCCAGCATCGCTTCAAGTTTCCAATAAGGAACACTCTTAAACTCTTTGTTTTCGATATACCTTCTGCATATAATCGAAAGTGTAGGAGTCTGAACCCTTCCAAGTGAGAATCCGTTTTTACCTGCAGAGATAGACAAGGCACGGCTGGCATTTATGCCAACCAACCAATCAGCTTCACTGCGTGCCTTGCCTGCACTATAAAGATTGTCAAATTCATTGCCCGGGCGAAGCTTTGAAAGCCCCTCCCTTATAGCCTTATCAGTAAGACTGCTTATCCATAATCTTACATAAGGCTTGTCAGAATTAAGATAGGAATAAATATATCTGAAAATGAGTTCACCCTCACGACCGGCATCAGTAGCCACGATAATCTTTTCAGAACGATTGAAACAATTCTTGATAATCCCAAGCTGCTTTACTGCAGCCGGGTCATTTATATACTCTCCATCCTTTCTTATTTGACGGACAATTAGACTGAACGGTTCAGGAAGCAACGGAAGATCCTCTTTTCTAAATCCCTCCACACCATACTGTTGTGGCATAGCAAGAGTAACGAGGTGACCTATAGCCCAGGTAACAATATAATTGTTTCCTTCCATATACCCGTTCTCACGGCTATCTGCACCAACAATAGCCGCCAGTTCTCTGGCAACTGACGGCTTTTCTGCAATAATACAAGTCATACCCATAATACTGCAGATTAGATTTTACGACCTTTTTTCTTTTGAACCTCTTTCTTCTGTTTTTCAGTCGGCTCTGTCTGTTCCTTTTTCAGAGGTTCTTTTACATGTTTAGTTGCCTCATTGGTCTTGCCTTCATTATTCACGGCAACCTGAGTCTTGTTTTTTTCAGCAACAGCAACAACCTTCGCTTCACCCTGTTCCTGTTTCCTGTCCGGATTCCATCTGTAAAACCTCGGTCGGTTTTCTTCCTTGTCAAACTTAACGTATGCATTGAAAGGCTGTCCGGCTCTATCAACCATATTCTTTATGTAGAGTGTACGTCCTTCATTAAGTGCAGCCTGCTGCTTTTCTGTAAGTTCCACTCCGCAAATTTTCCTTGAAACACCTTTCTGCTGTTCCTGATTTACATGCAGAGTCACACTCTGCCTTGGAGTATTGTCAAACTTGAATTCGATACCCTTCTTATCGGCATTAATCTGAATCTGAGCATTGAAAGGCTTACCGGCTTTGGAAATCATATTCTCCACAGCAACAGCCTTACCCATAGCAAGATCTGTCTTCTGTTGTTCGGAAAGCTTAACACCCTTAATTTCATCAGGGACACGCACACGGTCAGCTCTCAAAGCAATCAGTTCATTTGTTTGCTGGTCAACGGATATGAAAGCCTTGAACGTCTCTCCGTTTTTAGGAGTAACGTCAGCCAATCTTCCAAGATTACCCGTTTCACGGAGCATCTTCTTGTCTTCCTCTGAAAACTCAACGCCCATGAAAGGAAAATCCAACCGCGGCTCTTTTCTGATTGTATGAATAGCCAGTGCAAGATTACCGTCAGTATCTTCACGAAAAGCAAGTCTGGCTTCCGTATAGATAGTCTTATCGCCAAAAGGAACTGCAATAGGCATCAGATTACTCTTTCCCCATCCAAGCATCTTTTCAAGATTACCCGAAGCCTTCAACTGTTCACGAGTGATGCCAATTGCCGTAATCTCATTCCAGTCAATACGTTCTTCATTTACCCGCCCAAGCTGTTCTTTTGGAGCATAATCCTCCAGGTTCACACGCATCAATTTGAGCTGTTCTTCATTCTCTTGCGGTTGCTGAAGCATTTCCTGGAGAATCATTACAGAACTTTCCACTTTGTCTGCAACCAGTCTGTACAGTCCGGTTCTTGAAGGATCATTAAACTGTCTGGTAAAGTTCTCCATGAAATTCTTGAAAATACTGTCATTTTCACTGAATTTCATGAACTGTCCCGAATGTGCATCAAGCGGCTCTACTGTCTGTACCTTACCTTCTGCATCAATTGATGAAACTACTGATAACTTTTTCGATTCCTTATCCTCCAGTACAAGGATGTAGTCATTGGTGTTCGTATCCATAATTCTAAATTTAATGGGTTTGAACACCAAATATATAGCTTACTTATGCGGATGGTGCAAGTGAGGGAAAAGTGAGGAAGATGGAGGAAAATTGGCAAAAAAATAAGGGACTATGCAAGAAAAAGCATAGCCCCAACACTTTATAGAAACTAAAGATCTCTCAATAGTTCATTTTTTAGAGGTTCGCATAATGTCCTGTACAATATTCTTTTATTCTCAGGTATATCTTCTTCTGACAAACTAAATAACAATAAATAAGATTCAGGTATATTTAAAGCTTCACATATCTTATTGACAGTTTCTTTACCAGGAAATGATTTACCTGATTCAATATTACACATTGCATTAGCTGATATTTCACACATATCTGCTAATGTTTTCTGAGAAATATTCTTATTTTTTCTCAATGTTTTAATTGCGTTCCCTAAATTCATACTTTTATTTAAAAATAGAAGAAAAGAATTCTAATATTTTAGGACTAACTTCCAATAGCTTAGATATAGCATAAATCAGAAGATTCCTATCAATACATGTTTTATGATTTATATAGCAAATCACAATTTCTTTTTCTTCTTTTGTTAAATCTGACTTTATTATAAGTTTAATAATATCTTTTTTGTTCATTTTTTTGATGATTATAATAATAAAACTAATACGCAAATCTCAACGTGCTAATCTTTTTACTATTATAATAATCATCGTCTGTACCTAAGGAATAGATATAATATCTTGCTGTTCTAACAATATCTTCAATAAGTTCTATAAAAGGTATTTCTATTTTACGATACAACCCTTTTTCAAACCAATGCCTACTTCGAGTAATACTATAAATAATATTCTCCTTTTCTGAAAAGATATTTAGATTTGTATTACATGATGTACAATCTTGATATGACAAATCATACAATGTAACAGCACTTATATCCTTATTTAGTCTCGTCCTATTTGTATCTTCTTTATGGCTTAAACTTATTACATCTAGATAATTTACTTTGGTCTCTTTAACAACAATAATACCTCTCTCTACTAAAGTATCAATATCCAAATATCTACAGAATTTCCTTATGGGAGTTTTCTTCTTTACGGTACTTTTGAATGTTTCTCTTATACTTTCCTCGTCTATATTAGACCAGGTATAAGATGAACTTGATATTTCTCCTTTCTTTTTAAAAAGTTTGACGAATCTATCTAAATCATTTATTTCTTTTAAGTTCAATTTGCCAATGTTACGTAGTGAACTTAAAAAATAGCTACGCATTTTACGAATATATGCATCCGCAAAAATATCAAGCCTTTTTTCATCTATACAAAGGCTTGAAGTATCAACATCATCACTGTATCCATTGGCTCTTAGCAATGAAGTCAATGCACACATAGGAACATTCATAACCTCTTGTATTATATTTAATGAGGTCATGAACGATGAATTCCTATCTTCGAGTGAAGATGAAGCTACATTTTCTATTTTAAGATGTTCTAACACTGTCTCTTATACACATCTCCGAGCCCACGAGACGGAGCTACATC